>OCVV010893118.1_pt1 | contig 15363 bp, 29 predicted proteins | sample 1539721 | NCBI WGS metagenome assembly OCVV01 (sample SAMN02144230, study PRJEB22623) | gut metagenome | biome: sheep rumen | host: Ovis aries | place: New Zealand
ATTCCCTCCTACCCCCCCTCATACGCAAAAACTCATTCCGAGGTAAAAAAAAGTCATACGCGCGGTTTATAGTAATATAATTATTTTTCTAAATAGGGGGGATTATTGTTTATGTTATTTATATTTTCTTCTTTGATTTCTTCTATAGCTAATACGTTAAGTGTATTTAAAATAAATTCATTACCATTGGCTAACGTGAACATAACCTTGTTGCATTCACCGAGTTGATTAGCAAGCTCGTCTATATTTATATTGTCTTTTGTTTCTTTATCAAGAAACGTTTCAGCTGTATATATTCTTAGCTTCATTAACTATCATCTCCTGTTTTAATTACATCTCCATTAGCATTAAAGGCAATACCTTGACGTGTACTGCTTGTTCCCTCGTGTTCTAAATTGTGGCATGTTCTACATAATAACTCTAAGTTTTTCTTATTAAGTGTTATGTTAGGGTCATGAATATTATGTGGTGTAATATATATCTTGTGATGAACTATTTCACCAGGACCTCCACACCTTTCACATATCCCATACTTCTCAATAAAAAAAGAGTTTCTAACATTAACCCACGACTGTGAATTATAGAAACTCTTGGCAAAATCTTTAGCCATAATATATCACCTTTTTTATTAAAATAAAAAAATGAGACACCTTTTTGGAAATCTCATTTTATAAATATTTCATTATACACATTATAAATTAGATTTAATCGTATGTAAATAGCTCAAATAATCGGCAATTTATCGATAACTAATAACCTAATAATTCACTAATCAAATCATTTGGTAAAAGCAAAGGCCTAATTTCTTCTATTAATCGATTCTTATTAATGGCTATAGTTGATGTTGAAGTTGATTCTTTTTTGTTATTTTTTCTATCAAAATGTTCTGCTATTTGTTCATGTGTTTTACCTTCAAAATATTTTAGTTTTATTATGTCAAAATATGGATCATCTTTTAACGTATTAATAACTGAATCTATATGCTTAATAATTACTCTTGTTTTGAAGATATGTTTATTTAAACTATCAATAGAATCTGAAATAATATCTTCTTTGTCTTTTCTAATAGTATTATCAGATAAACCTGTAATAGATTTAGATTTTTCTGGAATACCATATTCTTTTAATTCTTCTATTTGATTTTCTCGTTCTAAAATTGAATTTTTAAGTTTAGGATATTCATAAAGTATTCTTTCGACATTTTTAAATGTAGAATAATTATTTTTAATAAAACCTCTAATTTCTAGTTCATTTAAAACTAAGTTAGTAATCTCTTTTTTTGATACATCCATTTGTTTTGCTATTAAGCTTAATAATTTATCCTCTTCCATTTAACACCCTTCTATTCTATCTTTTTTCTATATTTTTTGTATTACGTTTATTTGCTATTGCATTTGTTAATTCATCTAGTCCTTGATAAATAATTATTGCAGCAATAATTATGCTTATACCTAACCAAACCATTATTTCACTCCTTCACAATATATTTTTTTATGATATATAATACAATTTTCGTTTTCTAATTTTGATGGTTGACTGTTTATATAACCAAACCATATTCCTGCAATAAATGATAATAATCCTGTCACAGTTATAACTAAATCTATTAATTGTTCATTTTTCATATTATTTACCTTCTTCTAACTCGTTATTAAATAAACCTGATTTTTGATATAATTCTAATTGTTTATGCATTTCTTCTATTTTCTTAAAATCGATAGAGGTAATAATAGATTTAGAAATATTCAAAAGTTCAGCAGTAAGTTGATTAATTGATACTTTTAATTCATCATAAGTAATATTAGTGTCTTTTGTTGATAATTTAAATATTACGTCATCAACTACATATCCAAATTTGCCTTGTAGTTCGATTAATTTGTTTTTTGATACTTCTATTATATTATTTAATCTTTCTATTTCTTTATTTTTTGTTGCTATATGATCCAGTATTGCTCGGCATTGTATACTGCCTATATAGTCTTCTGGATAATAGCCATCTACTCCTGTAGCTATCTTTTTTAGTATATCTAGTATTTCATTTATGTCTTCCATTTATTTCACTTCCTCAACACTTAATATTTTTAATACATAATATAATTTGTTAGGTTCTGCTCCCCATTCTTCTTTGCCATAACCAGTTGTTATATCTACCTTACACATTATTTTTGGTGCGCTTTTTTGATAACCATTTTGAAATATAACTCTACCTTTTGCAAGATGAATAACTAAATTTTCATCATAAAAACCACCAATATTATTTATAAATCGAGTAAACCAATAAGGTTTAATTTCTCTATATTCTTCTTTCTTTTCGCCAGATTTAATCATATCAAACCATTTTTTCTTAATTGGTAATGTTAACATTTCAACACCCTAATTTCTAGTATTATGAATTTAACAAAATGACATAATTCTGTTAAATTCAAATCATACATCCTTTCTACTAAATTTTTCTTAATATTTATAACTGTTTTAATACGTTTAAGTAATAATATGTATTTGTCTTAATTTACATTTTTTCATTTTGTAAAATTGTTATGTTTTAAAAAAATAATTTTTGATTAAATACTTTTTTAAATGTCTTCTTTAAAGCTCGTGCTCTCTTAAAATTATAGGCTTCAACATTCATAATATAATTGCAGCGTATATAAAATAATGTTTTACCACTTCGCCTAGCAATTATGAGATATCTAAGAGTTTTAACTTTATTTATGAATGATTGATTATATATTTTTTTATAATCTTTTGAATAATAATAATATTTCAATTTATTAATAATTTTTGACATATTAGCCTCCCAGATAGAAACTTTTCCTTTTTTCTAATTTATCCTCTTTGTCCCAGCAGATGTACCTTAATGTTACAGTTTCACTAGAATGATTCAGCATTTCAGATAAACCAATTAAGTCACCAGTAGTCTCATAATATTGCCTAGCAAAATATTTTCGTAAAGAGTGACATCCTACAACATAACTTATTTTGACTATATCTGCTAACTCTTTTATGATTTGCCATGCTCTTTGACGTGTGATAGGCTTATTAGTGCCCTTACGACTCTTAAATAAATATTCGCCTTCAACCAGCTCATTACGGTTTATATAGCCCTCTATATCTTTAATTAAGGCTGGGTGCAAAAGAAATGCTTGCTCTTTGTTTGTTTTAAATTCCCTGGTATAAATACCACCATTTTTGAAATTATTAACTTTTAATTGTAATAGGTCTTCTATACGAAACGCTAAATTTCTACCAAGATGTAGAATCATATAATTACGATCCCATAAATACTGTTGTTCTTTATCTGACTTATCAATGGCATCATTATATTTTTTTTTACATATTACAATCATATTGTTTAAATCTTCTTTTTTAAATGGAAATACTGTTTTTCTACCAAATTTAACTCGAAATACCCTTGTCATTTTTTGCACCACCTTCTTTAAACAAACTTATATGTTTAAATTTTAAATCAAGTAATCGATATGAACGTCTTAATCTACTATATTCAGATGTTTTTCTAAATTTTAAAAATTGTTTCATTTGTAAGTGGGCATCTTCTTTAGCTGCTTCCAAAGTTTTGCCTTTGCCAACATAACGCCCAGTTTTTAAATCGTTAATATACCATCGTTTATCATTTTCACCATAATTGGCAAAAAAATTATAATTATCTATTGTTACAAAATATCCGTCTGCTTCTCTATAACAAAAACCTTTTTCTGAAAAAAACATAATGCCATATTTTGATTTTTTCATTATTTCACCTCTCTTATAGTTTCTGATGGATTTTTTAAATTTCTATGAAGAATAGTATGTAATTTTTTTACTTTTGAAATAGATAATGAACAGACGATTTGATCATTCTTAAAACATTCTTCTTTTATTAAATTAATCGCATCTGAAATAATATCTTTAATATTTTTATTTTCTTCTTTATAAATATATATTTCCATAGCCAACTTTTCAGTATTTGATTGTTCTTCAATACCGAACTTATTTTTTGTGGACATAATCTATTTTTCCTCCATTTAATACTTCCTTTTCCCACTTACTTAAAAACTTTTTCTGAGTAAGTGTAGTATTATCATTGTACTTAATTCGTTGCTGAACAATTTTGTTATCTCTTATCTCAACTGTCACTAATGACTTATGAGGTTCTTTTAATAATCGCATAAAGTAAATATCACAATCACCATTAGCAATTCTTTCTGCATATGTTCTAACACAATTATTTTGTTGGTTAGATTCATCAATTAATTCTTCAATAGAACCTGCTGGATAAATAATAAATTTTTTATCTTCATATTTATTTTTTAAGGTTTCTTTATATCTTCTTTTGATTTTAGAATTAATCTTTTTATTCTTGTTTGCTTTTATTTGATTCATATATTCATCATGTTTTTCTTTTAAATGTTCAGGGTATAAATACTTTTTATCAGTAATATCAAAGCCTAGCTTTTTGGCAAATTCTAAATAATCTAAATAAATCATTGCATTCTTTGAATTTAGTTTATATTTATATAAATCTAGTGGCTTACAATATTTTAATAATCTATTGTAATCATAGCTATTAAATTGAGAAAGATAATTAATAATTTTATAATCTTTAATCTTTATTTTTTTCAATATTTCTAATTGATCATAAGTAATATCATTTTCTCGCATAAAATTCAAATATGATTTATCTACACCAAACACTTTTTCAAATGTTCCTTTTTTAAAATTATAATAACGTAATGCTAAATTAAATAATTTTGCTTTAATCAATATTTCAAATTGATAATTATTATCATAAATTGCTGCTATTAAATCACACATATTTATATTTCTATCTATTGCAAATTCTATTAAACTATAATACTTTGAATTTAATTCTTCATCTAAATTGTATGGATAAAAAATTCCATAAAAGCAATCATAATAAGCATTATAATAATAACTTGATTTAACTGGTTTAAAACCTTTGATTTTTTCATAATATCTAATATAATAATATCCGCCTGTATTTTTATACATTGAGCTTATAATATAACTATTTTCAACTGCACCATTTTTATTTAATAATTGTCTTGCAATTTCTAAAAAGCTTTTATTTATTTTGTAAGTTTTATTATCACAATGTTGCAACAATTCAAATTGTCTTACAACATAACCATCATTATATTTTTGTAGTAAATTAAAATATTGTTTTTCATATAGGTGCGTAATATCAAATCTTTTTATTAAAAGTTTTTTATTACAGTTAGGACACACAATATATTCATTAACTTTTGAGTTAGTATTAAATTCTTGATTACAATGTTTGCAGCAACAATTTTTACCTTTTTTTAATCCTAATTCATATTCATAAGATTTAATCCAGTCTTTAAAACCTTTAGGTATTCCTATTAATTTTAAATAATCGTTTAATTCTTGAATATTTTTATGTTCTTGTTTAGTTATGTACATATCTATACCTATTAGTTATTAATGAAATCAAATAAAGTAAGTTGTCCTTCTGGTCGCCATTCCTTATTAGTACTTTTATTAGATTCTTTGGATTTTTCTTCTTTAATAGTTTTTACTTTAGACACTGTTTTGATTACTTTTTTATCAAGCTCTAAATCTTCATCTGATTCATCAAAATAATGAATAGCCCAGCTATAAACGACTTTATCTTCTATCATTGCCATTCCATTTTTAGCTTGTTTTTGAGCTTCACTTTTAATATACTTTACCATTTCATTTAACGATTTTTTTTCGTTTAAATATTTTTCATTCATGTCTTCTCTTGAAATAAGATATTCTACTATTTTTAATAATGATTTATCTTTAATTTCAGAAGCTAATATTTTAATTCTTTCTATTCCTTCCATAATTTCCTCCTATTTTTATGAGTGGTCAACAACCCCACAAAAAACTCACCACTCAAGTAGGCTGTTTTTATGAATAAATAGTGATATTATGGATTGTGAGGTTTTTAAAGTTTTTACTTATTATATTCGTCTAAAATTGCATTTTCTAATAATTCACGCGTTTCTTGATTTATTGGATGAATTATATCCATAAAATAACCTTCAGAACCTTTTCTACTTGGCATAGCTACAAACATTCTATTTTTTCCTTGAATAATTTTAATATCATGTATAGCTAAACAATTATCAATTACGATTGATACCGTACCTCTTAATCTTGATTCCTCTTTTGCTTCTATTTTGCTTACTTTAATATTTGTTACTTTTAACATAGTTTGTCCTCCTGTATATTACTTTCTAAATCCTTTTTTTCTTACAACCGTATTATTTTTTTTATTTGATGATTCTTTTAAATTTGCTTTAACTTCAACTTGTGGCATTGTGATTTCCAATTTTTCAACTGTGTGATTTAATTCTTCAGTGACATTTTCTGGAATCATTTTTTTCGCTACAAATTGTTTTTTTTCAATAACGTTCTTTAATGCCTTTTTTGTTTGTTTTGGTAACCCATCATTTTGATATTCTTCAGATATATGTTTATGACTTTCTTTTAATTCAATAATTTTAGTTTCTTGGTTATGATTTCTTTCTTCTAGTTCTTTAATCTTTTTAGCTTGTTCTTGTATTTGTTCATCTTTTTCTTTATTTTGAATTTTTAATTTGTTTATTTCTTTAGTAAATCCACCTTTAGCAGCTGCTATTTTTTTATCTACCTCTGCTTTAATATTTAATTTAGTTTTTTCATAATTATTAAGTAATTCTGAAGTTTCTTTTTGAGCTTTATCTCTTTCAAATTTTAATTTATCGATTTGCTTTAAATTGTCCTCTTTTAATTTTTTAATATCTAAATTAACAGTATCAACTTTGGCAGCAAGATCTAGTCTATCTTTTTCAATTATAGATATTCTCCCTTTTAAATCTTCAATTTCTTTATCCTTTAATTTGATTTTTTTTATTTTATCATCCAATTTTTCTGCTATTTCTATAGTTTCGTTATAATTGTTTTTTTGCTTTTTTACTGTAGTAATTCTAATTCTATATCCATCATATTTTTTAATTTCTTTTTTATAAAAAATTTTTTCTTCCATAAATTTATAAATCTCCTTTTTTTACTTATTACTTATTATTTTCTATTTTTTCGTCTTCTTCTATATGTTCATCCCACCAGTTATAATCATCTAAATCATTTAAATTTTGTTTTAGTTCTTCAGTTAATCCTGGCGAGTTATATTTATTGCATTCTTTTATTTCTTCAATAGTTTTATACCCTGCTGTTTTCCAATTAGTTAAAATACCATTTATATAATTTAAATTCGGTTTATGATTTAAAATTGATATTTCAATAGCATATTGGATAATTTCATCATCAAACAACGATAACCAATAATTAATTTTTTCAAGTTCGATTGGACTTAAAGATCTTCCGAAGTTATTTTCTATTATTGTTGTTATAGATTTAATTCTATTTATATTTTTTAATTCTATTTCTTGTTCTAATTCTATCTTTGGTGGACAAATGTCCGCCTCTTGTCTGTTTATTAATCTTTGCTGTTGTTTTTTTAAAGCTCCAACACTTCTAGAACCTATTAAATTTTGCAGTTGTGTAAGATATATTTCTCCAGATTCTAAGATTTTTATTAATCCAATTTTCTTCAATAATTCCATTGCTACAGTAACGGTATCAAAGTCCATTTTTGTAAGTTCTGATAGTTTTTTGTTGTCATAAGGTATTAATATATCTCCTACATTTCTAATAAGTATGCCATTACTTTTTAAACTTTTTAAGCATAACTTTAAATAAAAATATGCATAATCTCTACCATTAGGTTCTTGATCTTCTAACCAATTTATAGCATCATCATCAAAAAAATCTTCTTTTAATTGCAAAAAATAAAATTTTGTATCTTTATCATACTTTGACATAAAAATACCCTCTTAAAAAATTCTTGCATTTATAATGATGCTTTGCTATAATAAAGGCGTCTTTAAAGAGACAGGGACTGAATTGCTTGGCGGCGTTTAGTCTTTTTTTTACTTCCATAATTTATTCTCCTTTTGAGTTTTCATAATAGTATTCACAAAACCATATGCAATAAAGCAACTCAATAATACTTATTAAAAAACCTAACCATGTGAATCCAATTAAGTAATTATCAATAAATGGATTAATAATAAAATGAATAAATGTTATTATTAAATGCAATGCACATGTTACAAATACTGCTAGTAATAATAATCTAACTATTTTTAAATAAGTCTTATATAACATCATGATCTTACCTCCTTCTCAGCTTTTGCTACTTTTTTAAGGTAGCTAATATCAATGTTGAAATATTCAACAACTTTTGACATTGGCACTAAGTGCTTAGGTAAGTCTTTACCAGTCTCTGTTTTTATTTGCTGCTGGATTTCATCTTTAACGGCTATGGCGCGTACTTTACCGCAACAGCCTATATCCATAATATCTTTTGTTCTAGCCCATTGATAAGATATGATTTCTAATATATCAATGGCTTTCATCGGAGTAATTATTTTTGATTTTGGTTTTGATTTCATTTGTGTACCTTCTTTCTGTATATTTTTTAAATGTCTTGGTGGGACTTACTTATTGATGAAGAAAAACATTTCAATATTTGTTCCTGGAACAAGTAATCGCAAAGTTGATAACAAAAGCGCTAACTCATCAGGTGGCATTTTTCTTTTTTTCTTAAGCGATAAACATAATTTTGAAGAATTTAATCCTGATAATTCGCATATTTTTGATTGCTTTATTCCTTTTTCTTCTATAAACTGATTAATTTTATCAATCACCATTAATATCACCTTCCTTTCTTTAGGTTAGCTAAAATACTATGTGATATATTTTAGGAAACCTTAACTATAATTCAATAATAATTTAGTTTTCCTAAAATGTCAACACAAATTTTAAATTTTTTTTTAGTTTTCCTAAATTATTTTATATAAAATTGAAAAAAATGTGATAAAATATGTTTAGGGAGGCATATATGGATATAGGAAAAAAATTAAAAAAAGCTCGTTTAGAGCTTAAAATGCAACAAAAACACGTTGTAGAAAAATACAATATAATTTCCGCAGATATAAATTACAATAAAACAATAACTAATTCAACTTTATCTAACTGGGAAAACAATGTATATCAACCAGATCCTGATTCTATCGCTATACTGTGTAATATTCTTAATATAAATGCCAATGATCTATTAGAAATTGATAAAGTTAAAAGAGACAAATATTGTAAAACAATACTGTTAGATGATGGAAATAGTGTTGCAATCTTTACAAATGAAGTATGGAACAATATACCTATTATTGAAAAAATGAAACTACTTGATTCAATAATCGAGGAAGTGATTAAATTAAAAAAAGAAAAATAATTTAAAGTATAATACTATAAAAATCTATGCATCAAAAAAATATGAAATAATTGCAAAAAAAAGAGCCTCTGTTGCATCAGAGACTCAACCAATAAAATTGGTACACAAATAAAATAAAATGCCCACCAAGACATCTATCTTTTTGTGTACCCTAATTATAGCAAATTATAAAAATATATGCAATAAGGAGGGACTAAAAATGTCAGTAAGACAAGAAAAAAAATCTAAATGGACTAATGATGGTAGATCATGGTTTTATGATGTGTATTATTTTGATATATATGGGAAAAGAAAAGAAAAAAAATCCAAATTATTTAAAACACAAAAAGAAGCCAAGAATGCTGAACGAGATTTTCTTAATAGTTTAGAAAATAACGATATTGACAATAGAACCATAGATTTTGAAACTGTATTTAACGAATGGTTAGAATATAAGAAAAAAATAATAAAATCAACAACTTATTATAGACTTAAAAAGAATCTTTCAAAAAACATATTACAATATTTCAAAGATTACAAAATTCAATCAATAAAGATAAATAGTATAAATAATTATTTAATATGGTTAAACGATCGTGGTTCAACTTTAAAATATCAAAATTCTATAATTGGATATCTTAAAGAACTATTAACTTATGCAAAAGAAATATATAATTTTGATAATAAAGTTGTAGCTAAAATTCAAAAATATAGAATTGAAACAGTTGATAATAAACTAAAAGATGCTGAATGGAACTTTTGGACATACGAAGAATTCAATACTTTTATTAAATACGTTGATAATGATTTTTATAACTTAATGTTTAAATTTCTATATTATACTGGATTAAGGCTAGGTGAAATGATTGCCCTTAATTGGAACGATATAGATCTTAATAAAAAGACTGTCAAAATATATAAAAACTTCTCAAATAAGCTTGGAAACAACTCATATCGTATAATTGACCCTAAAACCAAAAATTCGGTCAGAAACGTCGATTTAGACGATAATTTGGTTAGTTTATTAAAAGAATATAAACTCAAAGAAGAAAATATATATAATTTTAATAATAATATGTTTGTATTTGGAAACGTAAGATATTCTTCTCCAACTACTATAGCTAGACATTTAAATAAATATATTGAGGAAGTAAAAAAAGAATTACCAAATTTTAAAAGAATTACGCCTCATGGATTCAGACATTCTCATGTGTCGTTGTTGATATATTTAGGATGTGATAGTCGTGATGTTGCTGAAAGAATTGGAGATACGGTACAAATGGTAGAAAGTACATATTATCACATGTTCCCTAATAAAAAGTCTAGAACCATTAATTATTTAAATAATATAGAAAAATACGAGGTAAATACGAGGTATTTAAATTAGCAAATAATAAAAACCCTTATTTTATAAGGGTTTATTTCTTTATGGTGCGGGTAACAGGAACTAAAGAAAAGGTTTTTTATGTTTTAAAATGTTTCTAAAACATTTATTTTATTATATTTTGCTATCATTAATCATATTAAATTTTTGATTATATTTTGTTTTTTACGAGGTAAATACGAGGTAAAAGCAAAAAAAAGACTCTAGTGCTCAGTACCGTTCAGTGCTGTTCACTAGAGTCTTTATTATTTCATTCTTTTATCTAATATATATCTTTTTAATTCTACGCAAGACATATCTTCCATTGGTATTGGTTTAGTTCTTTCTTTAAAATCTGATAAATATGATCTAAACTCTTCTTTACCATTGATAATTTGTTCTTCCTGTGTTTTGGTATTTTGTATTTTAAAGTCATATAACTTACGTTTATTGGATAGATTTATCATAGTATCAACTACATCTTTTTCATATAGTGCTATATCTACCTTTTTCCAACTGTCAGCTATCATTCCATATAAATTAAACATATTGCACCTTCATTTTAATGTTGTAATCCTAAATATACTGCACAGGCATCTGACTTTGGTCCATAATGGCCATCAATTATATCGTCATAATGTCCCTCATTTTTGCCAATTTCTTGTAATGCTTTAACTGAATATGATGTATATGTACCATAATAATTTCCACGAACTTTAGCAGCTAAAAAAGCATCTATTGTAGATACTTCGTTGCTGCAATCACCAACTGTAAAGTATCCGCGTTTTGGAAGTTTAATATATCTATTTAATCCTTTTTCTTTCATTCTTCCTAATGTAATAGGTCCAATACATCCATCTTCTTCTAAACCTTCTTCATGTTGAAATGCCATTACAGCATATTTGGTAAATATACCAAAATAATTTCCTAATATCTTGCTTGCTAGAAAGTTATCTAATATTTCAATATTATTGCCACTATCACCTTTTGTATAATATCCTCTTGATGGTAAGAATCCAGGAGTTGGTGTTAGCTCTACATCATATTCAATAAATTTAGATTTACCATGACTTGTCCAAGTTCTATTATTATATCCAGCTTTGCCACCACGATTACCCAATCCTGTATATTGAACTCCATCCTTCCAAATAGGAGTACATTCAACAACTAAGTTATCACCAACATAAACACCTATGTGTCCATTCATCCATACAAATTCTCCAGGTACTATATTTGAAAAATCATTTGATTTATTATAGCAATAATCCTGGAACATTCCATTAGCTGATGTATCAGGAACACCATTAGATCCATAAACAGCGTCACCATAAGTTTTGTTAACATTTCCATTCCATCCCCATAGGATGCCTTTGATCATATTTACACAATCAAATCCGAAAGTATTTGAACTAACACCATTGATTTTAGCTTGTCTTGATTGTTGTTCGTTATAAGCATAATTATGTTTGTATCTTTCTTTATTGGTATTATTCATTGGTGCACCAAAACAACCATATACATATAAAGTTTTATAATTACTTGCCATGTTTTTTACTTTATCAACTAATTCACTTGCTTTCATTACAGACATTATTCAACACCTTCTTCTTTCTCATTTATTACTTCTTCTGTATCTCCTACTGTTTCTATAAAATCTTCTGGCATTTTTATTCATCTCCTTTTAAACCATTTTTTAAGCCATTACAAGCACTTTCTACAAGTACACGTAATTCTAATTCAGTTATCTTAATTCCAGCGTCATTAAGTCTCATTTGTGCATTTTCTAATGCTTTTTCCAGCTTAGCTGGTCCATCTAGTTCTTTAAATACTTGTTCAACATATTTAACAGTTGTATTAACAATTGATTGAGTTGTTTTATCTTTGATATATTTTTCATATGTAGTTTTAATCTTTAATCCTACAAATGCAAATACTGCTGTTAGAAATGAACCTAACATTGGATATAAATATGTTGATATAAATTCAGCTATCATATATTCCTCCTTCCTATTTCAATCCTATTTTTACTGCTACAATCACTAAAATTGCTTCCAAAACAAAAGATATGACTTGATTTACTGCATTGTCATATCTTTTTTGTGGCTTACTTTCTATCTGTGTAAGTCGCTTATCTAATTGTTCAATTTGCTTTTCGTTATTAATCGAACGATTTTCTGTATCATCTACTGTCTTCTTTAAAGACTTATAATCTTGTAATTCAATTTTTGACTCTATTTTAATTAATCTGTCTAACACTTCTCTTTCAAAGCTTTTATCAATATCTTTCTCCATGTATTTTTTTATTCCTTCCTTTTATATTAATTTGTTGTTTTTGTGTATTCTACTGTTACTTTAAATGGTAAATTAGAATAACCACTACCAATTAAATATTGTACATTTGAACCACCCAATCTAAATGTAATTTGATATGTTGCTGAAATATAAAAATTAGAAGTATACATTTCTTGAGAAGTACCACACTTAAATCGCATATCTGTTATTTCATTAAGTTTGGTTATATTTAATGGAAAAGAACCCCAATTTCCACCAGACTCTGATGTTCCTACAAAAATTTTCCTATAAATAGACCATTCTTTTCCAGTTTCATCAATATATACTTTATTGGTTTTAATTTCTTCTGTTGAATACACATCTTTTATATTTTCTAGTTTTGTTAATCTCATTTCATAAATTAAATTTTTAGGATGAATATTATTTCCTAATTTGTCTTTTAATTGCACTAATTTATTAAACATATTAGATTCAAAATCTAATTCTTACTTGTGAGGTTATGCTATTCTTCTCCAATATGCAACTACTTCATATGGTTGTAAGTTTCCACTATTTCCTGTTTGTGTACTTGAATTAACATTGCCTGTATGAAATTCATTAACTGTGCTACTATTACCATTATTAACTGACATATTCATATAATGAGAACCACTACCTCCATCTGCTGAAAGCGAAGTATTATACCATTTTATTCCATCGTGATAATGGCCTTGTAAATACTTACTACCACCAGTTTTACCAATAGTATCAAAATCTATATCATTTACATCTATTCCTACTGGTGTTCTGCCTATACAAACTAGTTCCCAAGTGAAACCTAACCAATTACTATGATCATCATCGTCATAAAATATTTCTACTTTATTAACTGGATACTGTATTTCTAGTTGATTATAGTTTATTGCATTATTTCCATTTTTATCTTTAAATCTAAATAATTTCATTTATTTGCTATTAAAATAGCTCACTGTCTTATGAAAGATTGATACCAATTATTCTAAATATTTTTAAATTCGAACTATGATTGGAACCGCTATAATAGCCACCTTGATATAGGTGTCGAACATTTGATTTGCCCGTTTGCGAATTATAAGAAAACGCTATACTATCATAATATTGATACAATACATCAGCATAAACAGTTTCTGAAATATTTATAGATGATTGTTTACTAGGATATAGTATTCCAGTTCCTCTTTCTGTTGTAATAAAAATATAATCGTAATCTCTATAATCACCATCAAATATAACATTACCAGTTACACCAGAATCATTATTATAAAGAATTTTATTTTTATTTTCTAATGTTTGTATTCTATTATTCAAATTTCTCAATATTATCTCATAATTATGATTAATAGGATCTATCTTATCACCATTCTTATTAAATAATTGTGCTAATAAACTCATAAGACTTTCACCTCACAAAAAAGAGAAGAAGAATTAGATTCTTTCCTCCTCTCTGCAAGATGTTGGGGTGTGAGTGCTATATATAGCTCCCCCCCCCCATGTTTACTTTAAATAAATTTTTCATATCAATAATTGATATTTAATTTTCTTCTTATAGATTCAATAAATTAATCAAATAATCCTGTATTATAACCAATTATATATAATGGTATTAAATAAGTATTATCGACTTGTGCACCAATGTCATAATATCTTTCACAATTAGTAAATGATAAAGATGTTTTGTCAGTTTCGGTAAATACTCTACCATAAGCAACAACACCTCTATTGCCATCATAATTAACTGACTCTAAGTTAATCTTTTCTCCTTGTTCAAATGGTAGCTTACCAGTTGATTTTCTATATCTATAACCACCATATGTTGTTAACATATAAATTGTCTCAAACATATCATAATTACTGTTAGATAAGCTTATTTGTTGACTAGGAAAGGCAGCTAGTGGATCAGGATTAATCCATAATAAAGTTCCACCTAATTTAGCTACTTCTTCTTTTAGCTTTGATATTTCTATTTCATAGTTTTTATTTATTGGATCTATACTATTTCCGCTTTTATCTTTTAATTGAACTAATTTTTTATTCATTAATTAGCTATTAAGCTGTTCGTTTATAAAAATAAATTGTTTCTACTGGGTGAATATTGTTATGTGCTTGTCCACCACCATTTATTTTATTTACACCACCAAGTGGATCAGATGTTAATTGCCATTGATAAGTAGAAGAACTATGGTAAAATACGCCTAGATCTAGTTTAGGTAATTCTGAAATGGTTAAACTGTGCTCTTTTTCACCAAATTGTTGCCCTGCTGTTTGAAATCTAATATCGGTAGAATTTGGATTTACTCCTATTGGGCTTCGTTCTAATAATGTTAGTTCCCAAGTACCATAATATAGTTTTGACATATCTTGTTCTCTA
>OCVV012854635.1_pt1 | contig 15363 bp, 12 predicted proteins | sample 1539721 | NCBI WGS metagenome assembly OCVV01 (sample SAMN02144230, study PRJEB22623) | gut metagenome | biome: sheep rumen | host: Ovis aries | place: New Zealand
AGATCCATCGATTCATTTTCAAAGTGCAAGAGTCGTTTCAGATTTTTGCATTCATTTTTGGAATTCTGTGGATGACAATATATCTCATAAGCAAACCATTTTTGGCTTTGGATTTGGGATTTGGATTCCGATACAGTCAGTTCATGGAATAGGTGCGACCATTCTGACTGATTTCGTACGGAGTGAAAGTTTGATATTATCCATCAAATTTGTGATGGCTGAGATTTTGATTCATTCTGCGAGCTTGATTCTGATTTGAACTACTGATGGTCAAATATCGAATCATTCAATAGAAATATAAATTCAAAATTCTGAAAGTTTATTTTGTAATGCTTGTGCTTTTTCTACGATAGCTTTTTCATCGATTTGCTGGCTTTCTGAAAGATTTGAAGCTAAAAGTGAAGTAGAAAAAGTTGGTTTATCTCATGAAAAATGAATTTGAGGACGAGGCTTAGCCTGCTCTTTTTCCTGAATCTTTTGTTCAACCTTTTGTTTGAATAATGAACTGAATCCATCTTTGAGCAATGAACCTGAATTGGAAGTTCAGTTTGCTACAGCTCATACTCAAACTTGTGCAACTTTCTTTCAAGTGGCTTTATCTAGTTTTTCGAGTAAATCTGAAGAAGTTTGAGATTCTTTGGTAACATACGGAGTTTTTGCTGGTTTTCTTTCAGGAGCAGGAGCGGATTCTTTTTCAATATTAATTTTTGGTAATTTCGGAAGTTTAACGTTGAGTACGTAGAGAATCCATGCTAAGACTCCTAGCAACATCAGAATTATTAAAATCTGGATTGCTAATTTTGATGGTCAGAATATTGATTCAAGTAATCGATAAACCGGCCATGAGCAATATCATCCATGATGAACAGATTGTGTCCAGTTTACTAATGTATTTTTTCATTCTTCTATTGCTTGAAAATTTAATATTGCTGAAGTCAAAAACATCGAACAAAAAAACTGTTTAATCAGAGTTTTCATCAAATATCATTTCCAAAGGATGAGTATTCATACTAAAACACACAATATGAAAAACACAACAAGTCACGTTTCTCCAAATGCATAACTTGTCAGCTTTGAAAGTCGTCATAAAATTGGAGCATCTGGAGCGAATTGTTTTGCAAAAAAGAAAAGCAATCCAATTACCATAAATCAAACTCCTATGTGATACTTATTGATTTTAAATGTCGATCTGGTTGATCTTCTCCTTCTCCTAGCCAAAATTATTTATTATGAGAAATAAAGAATCATACGTTTAATGTATGATTCCTATTCTATTTTTCAATTGAAAATATTAAATTTAACTAATTGATAAATAACTAAAATTTATGGTTCTTCTGTTTCATTAGGATTGGCATCCGGAATATATGCATTTCTTCTTCAACCTAAGTTTCTAACATTTCTTTCATAATTAGGAGTTTGGTCTGTAGTATCTACTGTTGTCGTCTGAGTTTCATCTGCAACTGCATCTCATCATTTCTGGAATTCTGCAAAAATCTGGTATGATATTAGCAAAAATGCGAATAAAACTAGTGCTGATAGTAAAATATTTATAAGAACATTACTAGCCTTTTTAAATTTTGATCCATCTCATCCGTCTGTGATATATAAGTATCAGGCTATTATAACCATAATTACTATGATTACTCCATATATATATCCAAATACTCTTGCTACGTTGATAATAAAATCTGATGCATTTTTTACGAATGTAGAACTATCTGCTGCAAGATAATATATAAAATCTACTCATTTTATAATTAGTAAAGCTACTACCACATTTATTATTCATTTAACAAGTTTTTTTCATTTTTCTCATTCTCATGCTGCCATCACTTTAAATCAGGTTACAACTATCATAATTATGGCTAAGAAAAATGCGAAAGCCTTTATTGCTGACAAAATGACAAAAAAGACTGATTGTTCTCATATGAATGATTCCGTAAATCATCAAAGACCTTGTTGCTCTCATGTAGTAAGTTCAACATTAAAGTTTAGTATAGTTCAGAATAATCGGTTTGCTGCATAAATAAATACTCATCATAGCATAATGTATAATAAACTAAATAAGTGTTTTTTTGATTCTTCTGGTTTCTTGTTAAGCAATAGTGAAGCTCATGAGACTATGATAAATATTATCATTACTCAAAGTGTAATACCTCTTAATACATCATATATTGCACTAACTCAATTATATCTTGGATAAAAAAATTCAACGATATTCTCACGAAGTGTTTTGTCTGGACTAACTCAAAATTTGCCTGGATCTAGTACCCATCCATTTTTTTTTAGATGTGATGAAAAATCTAGGTTATACTTAGGAGGTGTCGCCTCTACAAAGTTGTGCCGTGGACATACACATCAAACGACAATTAATAATGAAAATATTGCTGCAAATAATTTATTCTTTATAGATGATATCATGTTTGTTTTATAAATAAATAAATATAATTATTCTGTTACAAAATTTACTAGAGTTACAAATATATCTAATATGTAGTAGAATGATATAAGCAGTATAACTCCAATAATTATATATGTGATATTTTTCCTAAATGTTCACATTTGTTTTGATCTATCAGGAGATGTAACAAGCTGAAATCCATTTCGAATAAGGAATATTGTAGCTAAAGTAAGTCATGCAAAAACTATATACTGTAAATAAGCACGTATATTTACTTTTATGTTACAAAGTGTTTTTGTTATCGTAAATCATGCTCATCATGGTACTGAATCCCCTATACACTCTGACATAGTATAATCAAGTTTCGTATTTTGTACTTCATCAGACCTATCTTTATTTGCATTACGTTTTACTGTATCTAGCACTCATATAGGATCCTGTTTAACTGTCCATTCTCCTTGGGCATTTGATTGAGTATCTTTTTCTTCAGCTTGTCAAGCTAAACTTATTGAAAACGTTCAACTAATTATCACTACTAATGATAATCACAAATATAAGGTTTTTTTCATATTTTATTTTTGATAATATAAACACCTAATTATAATCACTTTCTATTTAAAATGCAAAAAAAATCAGACTTTTTTTATCGATAAATTAAAATTTTTCTTTCATTTGAAATAACAAATTAAAATAATATCTTATTTGTTATAAATATTTAGATTTTATTTCTTATAAACATTAAAATCATGCAAGACTTTTTTGATGAGATTTGAGTAAAAGTACCTGAAATTTATTTACCCAAAAAATGAACAGATTTATCCAAGTGGGCTGTTGTTGCCTGTGATCAATACACATCTCAACCAGAATATTGGAATGAAGTGAAAAATATCGTTTGAGACTCTCCTTCTACTTTAAAGATTACTTTTCCTGAAATTTATTTGGATGGGTGACACAAGACTGAAATAATTGATAATATCGTAAAAACAATGCACGAATATGATGAAAATGGAGTTTTAGAAAATCAATGATTATGATTTGTTTACATTGAAAGGCAAACTGCTCATGTTCCTGTAAGAAAGGGACTAATCCTAGCTTTAGATCTTGAGAAATATGATTTTAGTAAAGGTTCACAGACTTTGATTAGAGCTACAGAGTGAACTATCATTGAAAGAATTCCTCCTCGTGTAGAAATCAGAAAAAATGCTATTTTTGAATTGCCTCATATTATGGTATTAATAGATGATTCTGATAAACAAGTAATTGAACCTTTAAAATCAAATGTAAAAGATGAAAATCTGCTTTATGATTTCGATTTGATGATGAATGGTGGTCATATCAAGTGATGGAAAATTAGCGATGAAGAAACTATTATGCAGATTGTAAATGGTTTGAAAAGATTAAATAATCTTGAAAGCTTCAAAGAAAAATATGGTTTGACTGAAGATTTAGGAATTTTGCTTTTCGCAATGGGAGATGGAAACCACTCTTTTGCCACTGCTAAAGCAATTTGGGAAGAAAAGAAAAAAACTTTATCACCTGAACAGCAGCTTAATGACCCTGCAAGATTTGCATTAGTAGAAATAAATAATGTGCATGACGAATGAATTATTTTTGAACCTATTCATCGTGTATTATTTAACGTAGAAGAAAATAGTTTCGTAGATGAAATGTGAAGATTTTTTAGAAGTATCGGTTCAGATTTGAGAGTTGAAGAATATAATACAAAGGGAGAATTGATGCAAAATATAAAAAAATCTGATTGAAATACACACTACTGTCGATGAGTATCTAAATCTAGTTATTATCTATTCTGAATTGTAAATCCTAAACTAAATTTAGAGGTGTGAAATATGCAAGCATTCTTGGATCAATATTTGAAGGATCATTCTGATTCAAGAATTGATTATGTGCATGGGGATGATGTGGTTGAAAGGCTTTGAAAAGAGAATGGAAACTTTGGAATTTTATTTCCGATTATGGATAAATCAGATTTCTTCAAAACTGTAGTAGTTGATGGAGCATTACCTAGAAAAACATTCTCAATGTGAGAAGCTGATGAAAAAAGATATTATCTAGAAGCCAGAAAAATTGTAAAATAATTTTTAGAATTACATACCTATATCCTCAGATATCATTTCTGAGGATTTTTTTAACTCTAATTTTTCAAAATTGTGGGATACTGGATAATGTCTAACACTATTATATTCCTGGAGTAAATCTATTCTATCTGACATTATAATATTTACTCAGAAATCTTTTACAGCTTGAAAATCTCATGTTTCATTTACTGTATATGTAACTACTTCTTTTCACAAATCTTTAGCCTTCTGGATTATTTCTGGAGTGAGTAAATCATATGGAGCTAAGAAATATTTACTATTATTTTCTCATATAAAATCCAAATCATCCATATTGAATGTATCCCATCCATATATTATGTCAGGATCTGAATCCAAGACTTCTCTAGCAGCATCAGAATAACTTATGAATATTACTCTATCCTGCATATTCAAATCTTTTACTGTTTGAATTGCATCCAAAGCTTGCTCTGCTCATAATTTTTCATCATAAACTTTTATTTCAAGGAAATAATAGTCAAATAATCAATCGATAAGTTCTAGCATTTTTTGCAATCTCATGTACTTCTCTCCATTTTTTATTGTGCAATTTTTCTGAATCCAATCAAAATTTAAATTTCAGACCTTTTGTCTTTTACAGTTGGATGCATAAAGCAAATCTCAATGCACTACGATGTTCTCACGATCTTTTGTGTAAGATACATCAAATTCAATTCAATCCGCTCATAATTCATTAGCCGCTAAAAATGATTCTAATGTATTTTCTGGAGAATTTTCAATTGCTCATCTGTGTCATATAAATTTTATTTTATTTTCATCTTCCTCTATAATATTTTCTTTTTCATATTCTTCATCACCAAATTCAAATGCAACATAAGATGAAAAATAATCATAAATTGAGCTATCTACTGGAAGATTTGATAGATTTCTAAATAAGAATATATCTCAACTATAAGATGATATTGTATATCTATTATTTTCATAAAATTCTGAATTTGTAATTCATCGGTTTCTATTAGTGTCTTGATTAAATACATCATTATATATATCGTCTACTTCCACTTTTCCATGTCACACAAGTCTCTTTAATGATGAATAGAAATCCATATGCTGAATTAGCTCTGAATTTATTGTTCATGGTTGAATTCATGATCAAACAATAGTCGCTACAGATCTCGTATACCAATTTGGACCGAATATCTCTGGTTCATTCTCTTCTACTGAGTTCATTTTTCTATGATCTCACATTATTACTAATATTCAATTATCAAAGAATCAGATTTTTTGTAGTCATTGATAAAATCTAAACAGTTCTTCATCTGAATATTTCAATGCAAGATCTTCTGTTCTTCAAAGGGGTGTATCGTATGGCTTATGAAACGATATAGTTTGTAGTCAAATGAAATATTTTCATGTTTGAGCTTGAACTTCCTCTAAAACCCTATCATATAATTCTCCATCGGGTGCGGATTCAAAAGTATATTTTTTATTATTCTCAAATTCTTCTTCTCATATTATTTTTTGAAATCACGCTCATGATAAAAAGTCTCTTTGTTTTAAGAAATTCAAACTTGCAGCGCTGATAAATGTGGTTTTGTATCACTCAGAATTTAAAAAATCTGGAAGAGCCTCCATTTTTAGTTTATATCCACTATATGGAGTATTTCATTTTCTCATATTTATTAGGGGGACTACTCACAATAATGTAGAAATATGTGCAGTATCTGATGTGGTCCCATTTGTAATGAAATTTGTAAAAGTAATTCAATCCTTTTGAATTTGATCAAACTTTGGCATTTTGTCATTTCATCATACATTTGCAGAGTCTATAGCTGATATTGATTCTGCAAATACTAGAATAATGTTTAAATCTTTTCATTCTCAGTCAACTTTTCTAATATCATAACCTTTGTGTATATCATTTTCATCTATTTCTTGTACTCATGTATCAGGTTCGTATTCTTTTATTTTATCAATATTTAGAGAAAAAATATTTTCAACATAATTGATATTTGTGTGTAAACAAATTATAGCAACATAAAATAATGCGTAAATAACCGAACATATCGAGAAAAAAATTAACATGTTCCTTGAAGATTTTTTGGAATTTGCCAGCTTAGTCTGGACTAAAAAGAAGACCAAAAGTCATGTAATCATAAATATCGAAATCCATAATCTTATAATTCCATTAAATCAAGAAGATCCATTACTTCATAGAGCAAACGCTTCAATTATTGCAACTCTACTATGAAATACAAATATTGTAAACATATCTATGATATAAACCAACAATATTATGAATACAATACAATCATTAATTAGTCTCAATTTACGCTGCTTTATTCGATGATTTATTGTGATTAACAAATGAGCAAAAAATAATATTATTATATCACTGGCAAGGTAAGAAATTACATTTTCCCGTGGATTTAAATTTCTATAAGAAAAATATATTATGCCTCACTTTACAAACAATGCTATAAACAAAAGCATAATTAATGTTCTTCAATATAACGGACTTTTTTTTATTTTATTTTTAAACCCCTTATATATAGATTTTATTCACTGTTTACATTTTTTTAAAAACATAAATTATGAACTATAAATTTTTATAAAATTCTGATAGTAAACGTAAATATAATTCAAAATTATTAGTACTTTATTTTATAAAAATTTTTATTTAAAATTCAACTAGAATTAGGTTTTGATTATTATATTTCTGGTAATTTTTATAAATTTACATCTCCATACAAAAAAAGTCTTAAATTTTTTGACAGAAAATAATTTTTGAATATAATTAGGTAAGTGAATATTTCACAATTTAATTTGTTATTTCAGTTATCATGCAAGGAATTTGATTAGACATTGAATCTATTTTACAGGTCATTGCTAACAATCAAAACATTTCAGATTTACATCTTTCTGCTGGTGAATGTGTTGCCTATAGACTTAACGGAGAGATTATCAGGAAAGAAGAATTAGGAAAAATCTGAGATGAAAACATGGAAATTTTACTTAAGCAATTATTCAAAAACAATCCTCAGAGATTCGACAAATTTCTAGTGGACAAAGAAGCTGATTTTGCTTATGTTGCAAAAGATGATACCGCTTATAGAGTCAATGCATATCTTAGTACTGGAAGAATTAATGTGGTTATGAGAAAAATCAACAGTACTCCTAGACAATTGGAGGGAATAATGTTCCAAAACATTTCTGAGTCTATCAAAAATAACGTACTCAGCTCTCATAAATGACTATTCCTAGTAACTGGTCCGACATGATGATGAAAATCTACTTCAATTGTTGCTATGCTTGAGATTTTAAATAAAGAAAAACCTTATAAGATTATCACTATTGAGGATCCTATTGAATATGTATTTCATCCACAAAAATCGCTAGTTTCTCAAAGAGAAATTGGTCATGATACTCGATCTTTTGGAGCAGCCATCACTTCAACACTCAGAGAAGATCCTGATGTAATTTTTGTGTGAGAAATTAGAAATAGTGAAACTGCTGAAGCCGTATTAAATCTTGCCGAAACTGGACATTTAGTATTCTCTACATTACATACAAACTCAGCAACACATACATTAAATAGATATCTCTCATTTTATCCAAGTGATATGCAAAGTTCTGTTTTGGAAAGAATGGCTGACTGTTTAGTAGGAATTATGTCACAAACTCTCGTAAAGACAAAAGATGGTCAGTGAAGAATTTGAATTTTTGAACTTATGCTAAATAATAATGCCGTTAAGAATAACTTGAAAAAAAGAGAGGTGGATCAAATGCAAAATATTATAGAAACTTCTACTCAAAATGGAATGATTTCTATGAGACAATACGCTAAAAAATTACTTGAAAGAGACATAGTAAATCCAGAAGATGTGGATTGGCTAATAAATAGCAAAGCTACTCCTCAAATTTAAATAATGTAAGATTATAAGATGATGGAATGATACCATGGATGATGATGAAGAAAAAGGATAGCTCAGAAGCAAGTAAATGAGATGATAAATAATATGAAAAAATCTAGTATAGTAAGTGAAAAATCCAAAAAATACCACAAAAAAGAAGAAACTGAAGCTGAGAATATCTTAAAAAAACTTGAAATCCCTAACCAATAAATCTATTTTATTAAATAATATAGCTTATTATGGAAATCTCAGAAAATATAAAAAAATTCTTACCCGAAAATTGGCGAAATGTTGCATTAAACTATAATATTCCGGATGATATGTTGGAAAGCAATGCTGACCTTGTTGTACTTGTTTTGGGAAGCAAATCAATTAGTGAACCAAAAGAAAAGCAAAGTTGGTTTGATTTATATTCGCTCATGAATCAAGAACAAATTGATAAATTAAGGGATATTTTAACTAGGGAGAAAGAAAAATTAGCAGAAATTGAAGCAAAATATCAAGCGAAACAGGAAGAAATTAGAAAAAAATATGAAGAAACATATGCTTCTGGTGCATATCAACAGCAACAAGATAAAATTAGAGATTCTGAGAGATCTTCTCGTGAACAAGAGGCTGTAGAAGCCGATGCTTTACTTGATCAAATTTAAATATGAGCTTCTTTAGTAAAAAAAAGAAATTTGCCAAATATTTATTATCTATCGTTGTATTCTCTGCTTTCTTTTTTTGATGTTTCTCTAAAGCAGGAGATTTATTATATCAACTTATGCAGCCATCTTATGACTGAGAAACAATTATAAAAATCTGAGAAAACGTTAACACTGTATGAACTACTATGATTGAATGATATACAGATAAACCATCAATAATAGTGAAAGCAACGAGAATTCTACTATCTTTTGTTATAGCTTTATCGATAACTATGATTCTATATAATTGAATGGTATATATTATTCAAACGTGACAATGAAAAGATTCAAAAGATTTAACAAAGAATATTGCTTATATTGTAGTATGAATATTAGTTGCCCTTTTTAGTGTAGTAATAATTAACCTAATACAATCTGTGCCAAGAACTATTGATCAGGAATTAAATTGAAGTATACATGCAGATAATAAAATAGTAGAAGAAAGAGCGAAAAGTTTTAAGATATTTTTTATTAATTAATTCATCTGAAGATTAATTTATATAACTATATAATATCATGAAGAAAATAATATGACTATCTATAATCTCCCTATTTACATTAATAGCTAAAGTAAAAGCTGTAAGATTATGGACACTTAAGTGAAATGTTTGATGAGATGTTCCTGATGAATGGACTCTCGTAACAGGTCAACGTTCCGTTTTTGATATGATAAAAGTTGTTAATAGTTATATCCGATTTGGGGTAGGATTTGTGTGTTTCCTTTTTATGATTATTAATGGTTATAAACTTATCACTGCTAATTGAGATTCGAAACAGACTGAAGCTGCGACTTCTGCGTTGATAAAATCTATCATTTGAGTAGCTATTTGTTTATTAGCATATATAATTGTAAACTTGGCTGTAAAATTATTTGCTTAAACTTTATATTTAAAAACTATAAAGCTGACTAATAATTATTGAGTCAGCTTTTTAATTAAGTTTTATTTTATAAACATATTTATGCCTGTAATAATGAATTTACGATATTTGTCATTGGAGAGTAAGACTTTGGATGAACTCAATCTGATGAAAGATCTATATCTCAGTTATTATTTGATTTAGCAAAATCTACTACTGGCCAAGATTTTTCTTTTCATAATCCAATTAATTGTTGATTCAGCTCTTTTAACCATGGAGTCTTTTCACTATTTTCTCATACACATGTACATAATACTGGCTGAATTCATCCCGATTCCAACCATTCAGATCGTTTTTTGATATCCGAAAGAGTCTGCTGATTGTTATTATTATTTGCTCAAAAATAGAACATAAAACTTTTTACATCTGGATGGGAATTTTTGTACGCTAAAACATCATTTTGAGAATTAAATCTGTTTGGATGTGTTTGTGTATTTTTTCAAACAATTCAATCCATGTTTGGAAATTGGGATTTATTGTTTAATCATTGAAATCCATTCATTATAGAATTTCATAGTCATCATATCTCATCTTTATTATGAGCTAATAATCTCGGTCAGATTAATAATTCATTATTACTTTCTGGAGTCTCAGGATTTCAACTACTCCATGAATATTTTCATAAATCTGCTAGTAGAACATCATTAGAAGAATCTCAATTATGTTCTAATATATCTTTAGAAATTTTTTCTACATATCATTTGGTCTCTACTGGTAATTTTGCTAGATCTCAAGATGAAAGATTCTTATTACCAAAATGTTTTTTATAATTTCCTATTCATCGGTTATAACATGCTAAAGATGATTGAAAATTATAATTATATTTGTGCATAAATTCAGAATACATAATTCACGCAGCCCAAGCTGAAGCCAATGGATCTTTTAAAAATTCATCTCTTGAAGTAAAAATTTTTCAATATTTCGTAGATAATTGGTTATGTTTCATGTATATATCTGCAGTTCAAGGCATAAACTGGAATAATCATTTTGCTCATGCACTAGATCATAATATTTTATTTCAACTATAAAGATTTCATCTACTCTCCTGTTTACATACACATTCCAATGCATATCTTGGCAAATTTAAATCATTCTCTATTATATTTAGATATTTTTTATATGTTGAATTATTTAGATAATTAATCGTATTTGGGACTTTTGATTGTTCCACTAAATTTTGCATTTCAGCCTTCTCAGTGGTGCTTAATTCTGGTAAATTTATATTACCTGAACTACTATCTTCTACAGTTCCATCAGTGCGAACAGATCCATAATTTTCTGGTAAAAATACTTTAGCTTTAACTCATTCAATCACATCATTTTTATCTGCATATAATGATGCAGTAATACACAATACCACATCTTCTGTTGAGTGAACATTTGTATAAAAATCCTTTAAGTCATTTTGGTTATAATTCTCAAGGTGATTTTTCATATTAGCCAAATGATAATGTGCTAGTGCCTTTTTAGTATCTGGCGTGAATTTATTCGAATCTATGATAAATTTTTCTTGCTGTTTTCAGTTAACTCTGATTATTTCTCTATTTATGCAATCTCATCAAATAATTTGCTGTTTAATTGCTTGTTGCACAATAGCTGGTGAGATCAAAGAGACGTTCATATTCTCAGCAATACTATCACGTAGATAATCTCATCTTGTACTTGAATTATTTTGAGGATCCGTAACAGCGAAATCATTTAATGCTGTTTTACAAGAGTTCTCATCTGTTATATTCAAAGATATATTTTCTCTTGCAGATTCTTTATATTTTTTAAAAATCTGACTTATATTTTCATTTTTTTCATCAGTTAGATTCATTCTATCCATACGCCATTTTTTTACAATTCACTCTAATCATCATGTAATTCATATCAATTTACATACGAAATCAATTATTTTAAAAAGGAATCCCCTCTCCTCTGGAGATTTTGTAATCTCTCATAAAATATCCACACCAAATATTTTTGTCACAGAATTTAATGAATTGACTCCGTCTAATAGTCCATTTGCTGTTTGCTGTAATCATTCTGTCGCCTTAAAGAATTTTTCTGGTTTGTCTAACATACTAGCAATCAATGCTGTCGTCTTCGGATTGTTTACTACTTGAATATTTCAGATTTCTGATAACACTTTCTGTTTTTCTGGCAAAGACATACCAAATTCAAAAGTCTGATTCTCATCGATTTTGAATATATTATCAGATATTGATACATATGGAGAAAATGCATTAGATGCAAATCTATCATCATTCATATATTCTTGAAATTTCAAAGGATTACTAAGAACTTCTGATTTATTTGGTTGACGAAGAATTCCATTATGTACTGACAAATAATCCACGGCATTTATCCACTGATTAAATTTATTGTAAGATCAAGATGCCTTTTTAGCAAATTTTGAAACTCATTTAACCAATTCATTAAAACCTTCAAAAGAAATTTTATCCATTCTCTTAAGCATATTAACGTTAGCTTCATTTCACTGATCACGCAATAATTCCATTAAACTTCGTTCAAAAGCTGGAGCAATTGTATTATTTATAATTTTTTCAGTATTTTCTGAATCTCATAATTTATTTTTCATAAACAAAACTATGCTATTACGAATCTTAGAGAACATATACTCAAGTTTTACTTCTGCACTTTCTCATGGTATTTTATTAAATTTGTCTGGATTAGATGAAATTATGGTAAGCAATCTTTTAGTTGTATCCGAATCTTTTAAAAGTTCATATGTCGTCGGTGTTGGAGCTTTTTCATTTTGCAAATTTACAACTTCTCATTTAAAGCTCTGAATTGCTGTTTTAAGTGACTCTAGTTTAGTTTTAAGAGATTGTAAATCTGCCTCTTGCAAAGAAGATAGTGTATCTATCAATGATTTCATTTCAGATAATTCCTTTTCTAATTTTTGAATTTCGTCGTTCTTTTCTTGTTTTTTTGAATCATCATTTTCTATTTGAACTTCGTTTTTTAAGTCTTCCAGTTTTTTTTGTAATTCAGAAAAACTATTCTTAATCTGTTCTTCTTCTAATTTTCTCTGTTCTGGTGTCATTGATAATACATGAATGTAAAATCTAATATAATTATATTCAAAAACTCCAAAAAATGCAAAAAAAACTGACCGAAATCAGCTTTTTTGTTTTATTTAGAATAAACGTTAAATTATTCCATATCGTTGATAAATCTTTCTGCTTCTAATGCCGCCATACATCCAGTTCATGCCGAAGTAATTGCCTGACGATAAACTTTATCTTGAACATCTCATGCTGCGAATACTCATGGAACTGAAGTTTTTACTCAATCATGAGTGATAATATATCCGGTTTCATCCATATCTAATTGTCAGTTCAAGAATTCTGTATTTGGCTGGTGTCAGATAGCATAAAATAATCAACGACATTCGATTTCAGATTCTTCTTTGGTTTGGTTATTAATTACTTTAATAGATTCCAGATTTTTATCTCAGTAGCATGAAACAGCTTCCGTATGCCACATAATTTTGATTTTATCATTTTTGAAAACTTTTTCTTGCATAGCTTTGGAAGCACGGAGAACATCTCTCCTAACTAGCATTATTACTTCACTAGCGAAATTGGCCAAATACATAGCTTCTTCACAGGCTACATCTCATCATCCGATTACTACGATTCTCTGATTACGATAGATTGGCAATCCCCCATCACATACTGCACAAGCAGAAATTCAACGCTGTCGGAATTGATTTTCTCATGGAATTCTGAGCCTTTTTGCAGTCGCTCAAGTAGCTATAATTACAGTTTTCGCAAAAATTTCTTCATCTCATGAATATAATTTAAATGGCTGAGAAGAAAAATCTACGCGTTCGATTGTTTTCATCAGAATTTTCGCTCATTGATTTTCACTTTGTTGTTTCATCTGAGTCATAAGTTCTAATCCTCAGATTCAGTCTGGAAATCATGGAAAATTCTCGACTGTCGTAGTTGTCGTTAACTGTCCACCTGGAGGCATTCATCATGCCATAAATCACTCATACATTATTGGATTGAGTCATGCTCTGGCTGTGTAGATTGCTGCCGTATGTCATGCAGGTCATCATCAGATTATTACTACATTTTGAACTTCCATTATATATAAAATATTTAGTATTTAAATCTGGGTAAAATATATCAGAATAGTTGATGAAATCAATTAAAAATATCATTACTTTAAAATCATAATTTTTCTTCAGACTTTTTGATTTTCTCTCTTATAAAGTTCGTCAACCACTTCTAAATTCCACTTTAATTTCTCACATAGCAAGGTAATCAAATCTTGAATTATATTTTCATGACCGATATAGACCGGAATTGTGAATACCATTACAGGTCTCTTTACATCATGCTTATCGTAAAAATCTGCGATAGTCTGAATAAACTCTAAATATAAATTTTTTACCCAACGCTGATATTCATAAACCTGTTCAGCTGTAGTCGACTGCTTAATAATTGGTCAAAGCCATCCCTCAGTCACTATCAAAGTTTCATGGTCTAGCAATGGAGCGAACAATTTTTCATCCAATGGTTTAGAAATATCTTGGTCAAAGAAATCAAAAATCTGATTATGAAAATTTCTATTATTTTTCCACCATTCTTGATTTTTTAATGCAAATCAAAGTTTTATATCAGAACCTATAAAATCATATCATAAATAATTTGCTATAATTCATGTAGTCCCAGTTCCACAAAATGGATCGTAGATTAACTTAAATTTCTTATTTTCAGCATGAGATAATGCAATATTTATCATTGTGTGAGTAAGTTTTGCAGGCATCATTCACATCTGCATACTACGACCAGGTTTGTCAAAATCAGCTAATTCATATAGCTTAATATTTTGATATCAAAGCACAACTCACCATTCTGCTCAAATTTTGATTAGTTCAATTCATTTCTTTTTCACATCCATATCTGTATGCAAAAGTCAGACTTCCTTATATCTTTTTAATCAGAACTGTTTTTTAAACTTTATAGCTTGATTTTTATCCTCCATTCAAAGAATTCTTTTATCTCCAACATAATTTTGAATTTCTGAAATTGAAATTATTCTTCACCATTTCACAAGTGAAGCCAAAGAAGAAATTTGATCTTCTTTTTTTGTATCAAAAACTATCAAATGCTTTCAAACTTTTTTGATATCTTTTGCATCAATCAATTTTAATTCTGCTAATGTAATTTCTGGGAAATTCCCTACTACTGCGAAATACATAGTATTCTATAATAGAATAAACAAGTTTAATATAAGCAAATACCACGGATTTTCAATTATTTATTATTATCTCTATATTCCATCAATAATTTTCAAAGAATATTTTTTCACTTTAATGTATTTTGATCTATTCAGAAACG
>OCVV011101890.1_pt1 | contig 15360 bp, 17 predicted proteins | sample 1539721 | NCBI WGS metagenome assembly OCVV01 (sample SAMN02144230, study PRJEB22623) | gut metagenome | biome: sheep rumen | host: Ovis aries | place: New Zealand
AAAAGAATAATTTTGATGATTTAATAAGGAGGATATTATTATGGCATACGCATATTTCTTAGGATGTATTATGAACAACAGATACCCTGGAATTGAAAAATCAACCAGAGTATTAATGGATAAATTAGGTGTAGAATTAGCAGATATGGAAGGAGCTTCCTGTTGTCCTGCACCAGGTGTATTCGGTTCTTTCGACAAAGAAACCTGGGCAACAATTGCAGCAAGAAACATCACAATTGCTGAAGATATGGGAGCAGAAATCTTAACCGAATGTAACGGTTGTTTCGGTTCACTCCACGAAGCTAACGACTTATTAAAAGAAGATGAAGATATGAAATGTAAAGTAAACTCTTCCCTTTCTGAAATTGGTCGTGAATTCAAAGGTTCAACTGGTGTAAGACACTTTGCTGAAGTATTATACAACGATGTAGGTTTAGACAAACTTTCCGAAATCATGGAAAAAGACTTAAACTTAAATGTTGCAGTACACTACGGTTGCCACTTCTTAAAACCTAGTGATGAATTACAAATTGATAACCCTAAAAATCCTAAAATCTTAGATGAACTTGTAGAAATTACAGGAGCTAAATCAGTACCTTACGCAGACAAAATGATGTGTTGTGGAGCAGGTGGAGGATTAAGAGCAAGAGATAAAGAAGTAACCACCAGTTTCACCAAAGAAAAACTCGACAACATGACTGCAGCTGGCGTAGACGCAATTATTGATGTATGTCCATTCTGTCACATGCAATTTGATGTAGGTCAAACTGAAGTAAACGAACAATACGGAACAAACTTTGCAATTCCTGTATTACACTTAGCTCAATTATACGGATTAGCAATGGGATTATCCCCTGAAGAATGTACACTTGACAAACAAGTTGTAGATCCTAGTTGTTTAATTGAAAAAATGAACACACCTAAAGAAGCAGCAGAAGAATAGATTTAAGTGTTCACATATAACTTTTTTAAGTTATATTCCTAACCCCCTTTTTAAGAATGTATCTTTTTTTATTTTAATCGTTTTATAGTTATATAAACTATTTTTTCCAAAATTTTAATATATATTAAGTAACATATCATAAATAAATAAACGAAATTAAAGTTAAAATTAGAATATTATTTTAATTCAAAGGAGATTAATAGTATGCAAAAATTTATAGTTGAGTTAATAGGTGTTTTCACTCAAAAAGATTTACCAGAAGAATATGAACAATTTGTTGAATATAAAGCAACAATTGAAAATAAAGAAATTACAGATAAAGATAAAATAGCAGTTTTAAGAGTAAAAGATACAACAAGTTATCAAATATTCTTCTTAAATGATTATGAATCTCTTGAAGAACTTGACAAAGAAGTAGATGAAAAATTAGATGGAAAAATTTATAATTTCAATATTCGTAAAATATTAGAAGGTCACATAAATGGATAATCAAGAATTAGTTGACCCTCTGGAACAAAGATGGGTTGTACTTGATCATCTTCTTCAAGTAATGTCTAAAAAATATGATATTCCTATTGAAGTGACTAAAGATCTTCAATATGCCAGATCATTAACACATTATTATAATCAGGATCCTACAGAACCTGATAGAGCAAAAGAATTACCTAGAATTGATTCTTTATTAAATAATACTGAATTGAAATTAATGGGAATGGCTGGAATGGAAGGTGAAGAATTTGTTTCTGAATGGGAACAAAAATTATTGGATGCTGCAAATGGTAAAGAAGTATTCAAACAATCTAAAATTCAATCTAAATTCATTCCGGGTATGCCTGCAAATTTTGATTTTGTAAGATTTAATTTTAAAAAACCTATCCATGAAGAAAGATTTATGGAAATTTGTGAATATGAAAATGTTATCATAGAATTTGATGATAATGATTCTTCAGTATTTGTATTTGGAGAAGCTGATCATATAAAGGAAGCATTAAAAGAAATGGCCCCTTTTTTCAGTGAACAAATGTCTTAATTTTTTCATATTTTTTAATCCCCTCCTTTTACCTTCATTATTTATTCTTAAATATGTTATATCTCTTTTTTTAATACTTTTACAAAGTCTTATTAATATTAAACAAGATAAATATTTATGATACTAATAAACCGGAGAAATAAAATGAAGATTTTAATGATTACTGATATTCATAGTAATCCAGATAAAATTTATAGTTATTTGGATGAGAATCCTGTTGATGAAATAATAGTTACAGGTGATGTAACTGAGTTTGGTCCAGAAAAACTTTTTGTTGATACTTTAAATAAATTTTCTGAATATGCTAATGTTCATGCATTATTTGGAAATTGTGACCCTGAAAATTCAAATGATTTACTTGATGAATCTAAAGCTATAAATATACATGATAATACTTCAAATATAGGTAATATTAAACTCGTTGGATTTGGTGGTTCAAACCCTACACCATTTGATACTACAAATGAATATTCTGAAGAATTTTTATACGAAAGTTTAAGCAAATACTCTGATTTTTTATCTTCAGATTCTTTCACAATATTAGTTACTCATGCACCACCATTAAATACTGCAGCAGATAAAATTGAATCTGGAGCTCATGTTGGAAGTTGTGCAGTAAGAAAAATAATTGAAGAAACACATCCAACATTAAATGTATGTGGTCATGTACATGAATCAATTGGGCAAGATAAAATAGGAAATACTGTAATAGTTAACCCTGGTGATGCTAATACTGGTCATGCTTGTATTATTGAATTAAATTCTGAAGATATAGAAAATAAAACAGTAAATGTAGAATTAATTGAAATAGATGAGGAAAAATAATGTCAAAGTTTAATGTGGATGATGTTTATATTTTTAATCCGAAAAGAGAATGTATGACTAGAGATGAACTTAAAGAATTACAGTTAAGACGTCTTCAAAATGTAGTAAAGTATGCATATGAAAATGTACCTTTTTATCAGAAATCCTTTGATAAAGCAGGTGTTAAACCTGAAGATATCAAAACTTTAGAAGACATACAATTACTTCCTTTTATAACTAAGGATGATTTGAGAAACACTTATCCTTTTGATTTACAGGCAGCCCCTAAAGAAGACTGGGTTGAAGTACATTCTACTAGTGGAACAACAGGAATTCCTACTGTTGCAGCATATACTCAAAAAGATTTGGATATTTGGGCAGAATGTACAGCACGTGGACTTGCTAGTGTGGGAGTACACAAAAATGATATTGTAAATGTTGCTTATGGTTTTGGATTATTTACAGGTGGTCATGGGGCTCAGTATGGGGCACAAAAAATTGGAGCATTAGCAGTACCAATGTCTTCAGGTAATACTTCTAGACAAATGAATTTCTTAAAAGATTTCCCTGCAGATTTCTTATGTTGTACTCCCTCTTATGCTTTATATTTGGCTGAATCATTTGAAAAAGAGGGTCTTGATCCACAATCTATTCCTTTAAAAGGTGGATTGTATGGTGCAGAAATGTGGACTGAGGAAATCAGAGCTAAATTAGAAAAAAAATTTGGAATATCTGCACAAAATATTTATGGTTTAACAGAAGTAATTGGTCCTGGAGTTTCTACAGAATGTCACATTAAAGAAGGTATGCATATTGCAGAAGATCATTTCTATCCTGAAATTATTGATCCGGATACTTTAGAAGTTTTACCTGAGGGAAGTGAAGGAGAAATAGTGTTCACAACTCTTACCAAAACAGGTATGCCAGTAATCAGATACAGAACAAAGGATATAACTTCTTTAAATTATGATAAATGTGAATGTGGAAGAACTACTGTTCGTATGAGTAGAATAACTGGTCGTAGTGATGACATGCTTAAAGTAAAAGGAGTAATTGTATTCCCTAAACAAATTGAAGAAGTTATCATGAAAATGGATGAATTATCTCCAGCATATCAAATTATTGTTTCAAGACCTGGTACTTTGGATGAAATTGAAGTGCAGGTTGAAATAGATCAATCCACTTTCAAGGATTCTATAATAGATATGGAAGGATTTAAGTATAAAATTGCTAAAAAAATAAAAGAAGCTATTGGAATAGGAGTCAAAGTAACATTAGCAGAACCGTACTCATTACCAAGAAGTGAAGGTAAAGCCGTAAGAGTAATAGATAAAAGAGATTTTAGTTAGAGGTGATTTATATGGCTATAAAACAATTATCTGTATTTTTAGAAAATAAAAAAGGAAGACTTTGGAAAGCTTTGAACACTTTAAAATCTGAAGACATTGATATTAGAGCATTATCTATTGCTGATACATCAGAATTCGGGATTTTAAGGATGATTGTCTCTGACCCTAAAAAAGCTAAAGAATTACTTGAAAAAGAGTTTGCTGTAAGTATAGCTGATGTATTGGCTATTGAAGTTGAAGATCAGCCAGGTGGTTTAGAATCAGCTTTAGGTATTTTAAATGAAAATGATGTGAATGTAGAATATGTTTATGCTTTTGTTGAAAAGAAAACTTCTAAAGCTTTAGTTGTTTTAAGAACTGATGATAATGAAAAATCTTTAAATTTATTAAAAGATAATTCATTTTCTGTAGTTGAAGATGAAGCATATACTATTTAATTCTTTTTCTTTTTTTTATTATTTTTTATAAAATTGGTTTGGTGTGTAATTATAACCCTTTTTTATAGCATTTTGTAGGAATTCATTACTTTTTTTACATGAATTGTATAAATTTTCTCCTTTAATTAGATTGCATGTTATTGCAGAAGAATGTGTGCATCCTGTACCATGAGTATTGTTTGATTTAATATAATTTCCTTCAATAACATATATTTTATCATTATCATAAAGAATATCATTTCCTTTAAGATGTCCTCCAGTAATTACAACATTATTGTCATAACTTAATAATTTTGCAACTTCTTTCATATCTTCTTCAGTTTTTATTTTTCTATTAGATAATTGTTCTGCTTCATGTATATTTGGTGTAATCAAATAAGATTTTTTAATAAGAAACTTTTTAATAGATTCGCAGTAATTATTTGCAGTTAAATCGCTACCACTTTCACTAATCATTACTGGATCAACAATAGCTTTAAGATTATATTCTTTAATTTTTTTAGATACCAACTTAACAATATCTTCAGAGTATAACATACCAGTTTTAAAATAAGTTATTGGATATACGTCTAAAATTTTATCAATTTCATCTTCAATAACCTTTAAATCTATTTCTTGAATATTCTTCACACCAAATGGATTTTGTGCCGTAATACAGGTAACTACACACGTTGCATAAATGTCATGTGCATGGAATGTCTTACAATCAGCAAGAATTCCTGCACCTCCTGATGGATCTAATCCTGCAATACTCATTGAACAGTTACTTTTCATTTTTTCTTCTAACATCTAATCTCTCCCTACCATGACTACTTTCAACTTCAATATTTATATTTTTTAAATAGTTGTAAGTATTTGTTCCTATTCCATGTATTAATAATTCTCCTAAATCTTCAGGAGTGTTCATATCCAAGGATACATAGAATGATTCCATAATATGAATGGACATGTCTAATTTATTTGCACAATCCAAATGTTTGAAAAAACTTAATGGACCAAATTGAGTTTTAAAAGCATATTTTTCATTGTAACATAATAAATTTGTTCCTCCACCTTTTGAAGGACTTATTACAAAATCCTCTTTACAATGTTTTAAAGTAGTAATATGTTCTATTTTTAATAAGGGAATATCTGAAGGCAATATTAAAATATCATGTTGAGGAAAATTTTTTTTCACTTCTTCTACAGCATCATAAATTGCATTATTTAAAAAATTTTTTTCATGTTCTTTTTCTTTAACAAAATTTATCCGTAATTTTTTTGCAAATTTTTGGACATCAGTATCTTTACTTACTAAAACAATTTCATTAACTTCACTTTTAATAACAGAAACTATATCCTTCAACATAACTTTTAATAATTCAATTCTTTCGTTTTCTGTTAAAAAAGGAGAAAGTCTTGTTTTAGATTCCTTGAAACTGGAAACTGGGATAATTGCAACTAAATCTTTCATATTATAATATTGTTTTAAAAAGTTAAAAAAAGTAATGTTAGGTGATTAATTAAACAGATAATTATCTAAAGTTGTTTGTTTAGATTTGTCTAATTTATCATGTATGATTTTTTCTTTTGTAATATAAACCTCTCGAATTTTATCATTCATGTAATCTCTGTCATTACCGGAAATCATTTGTGAAAGAATACTAAATGATTTTTTTGAAGTGATGATGAATTTTTTAATTTCCATGGATTTCCATGCTTTATCAAATTCTTTTTCTAAGTTAAATGAATTATTTGATAATATGTTTTGTATATTTTCAATATTGCTTTTATTTATTGGCTGATAGTAATTATATAATGTTTCATCTCTAAAAATCGGGTTAAGACCTACAATAAATTGTTTTAATTCATAGAACAATCTTTTTTTAGTATCATTGTTTAGTTCATTCAAGTAAGCTAAAGCTTGGATGGTATCTTTGTATGCTTTGTTATCCATTTTTGCTACACTTATTTCTAAATGTTTATTCAAAAAGTGTTCTGTTGTTTCATTAATATTTCCTTCATTTTCTTTTAAAAAGTTCTTAAATTCATAATAATAAAAGTTTTTTAAAAATAAATTATAAAAACCGATTTCGTCATGATCTTTCAGGAATTCAAATCCTTTTTCACTGATGTAATATTCTTTTTTAGGTAAAGCATCTGAAGATCCAAATTCAACAATTTTAGATATTAATTCTGACTTATTTCCACTAACTGTTAAATTATCATTTTTTAATATTTCTCTTAATTCATTCACTTTTAAAGAGTTTAAATAACTTTCCTTTTCTACTTCATTTAACTCATTACTTATATATTTCTCTTTAATAACTTTATTTTTAACATAATCTTTATTAAATTCATAATTAATGTTAATTATGCTGTTGGTTAAATCCATATTATTGTTTTCATTAAATTTTTTAATAAAATCATATATTCCGACGGTGATATAAGTTTCAATATATTTTTCTTTATCTATTTCGTCAGGATTTAGAAGTAATGTGTTTTTATTTGTATTTATTGAAATGTTGTTTTCAAAGATATTTTGTGATGATTTTTCTTTTAGTTTAATATTTTTTAATTCTTCAAAATCAATTTTATCATTATCTGTGATATTTGAATCATCAACTAAGGAATAATTTTCTTTAATTATTTTTAAAAATGCATTTATTTCATTTTTTTTATTTTTTAATAATTTTTTAATATCTTCAAAATATGTTTCATCAAGTTGGTCACGTTTTTCTTTGCAAGAATTTTTTTCATCATCTTGATAACATTTTGTCAAATATATTATTTCATTATCCTCTTTCGGAATAACTAAAAAACCGCATAGTTGACAATCATATATATTTGATGAAAAGATTGAATCATTATGTTTTTCTTCTGTTCCATAAATGTTACTTATTGAATTTGAAGGTATGTCTATTCTGATAGAACTTACTATGATTTTTTCGCTAATTTTTTTAGCAAATCCATATTTAATCAGTAATTTCATAATGAAGGATGGGGGATGATATAAGCTGATTTCTTTACCCTCTTCAAGGATGTTGTTTATTTCATCAAAAAATAATCCACGACCTCTGAATTCAGGTAAAATATAGCATGCTACTAATGATAAATTTGTTACACTATTAGTGATTGTGTATGCAAAAAAACCTACAACTTTCTTTTTAAAAACAATTTCCTTAAAATAAGTACAATGGTTAACTTTTAATTCGTAGTTATTTTCTTTAATTGAATTGTATAAATAAATGTATCTGCTTCTTAATGTCTCTTCAATATCAACAGCATCTAACATACCATCTTCTGAAATAATTTTTCCCACATTATTTTCTCTAACAATACAATTAAACTTAACCATAATACTACCTATTACTCTTTCTGTATTTCAATACAAATAAATTTTTTTTTATAAAAAAATATGTTAATAAAAAAATTTTAATAAATTTATTTACATATATCTAATTATTGAGAATTACGATTTTACTGTTTTTATCATACTACTAATAAAATAAATAATGGTGAACAAATGAAAAATTTTAGTGAATGGTTTCATAATATTTTAGAAGAAGCAGAATTAATGGACGCTAGATATCCAGTTAAAGGTATGAGTGTATGGTTACCAAGAGGATTTAAGATTAGAAAATATTCTCTTGAATTATTACAAAAATTATTAGACAAAGAGCATGAAGAAACTTTATTTCCAATGCTTATTCCAGAAAGTGAATTAGCAAAAGAAGCAATACATGTTAAAGGTTTTGAAGAAGAGGTATACTGGGTAACCAAAGGTGGTTTAAGGGATTTAAATGAACAGTTAGCACTAAGACCTACAAGTGAAACAGCTATGTATCCAATGTTTTCATTATGGGTACGTTCACATATGGACTTACCTATTAAAGTATATCAAACAGTCAATACTTTCAGATATGAAACAAAACATACACGACCATTAATTAGAGTAAGAGAAATTACTACTTTTAACGAATCACACACAGTGCATGCTACAGCAGAAGAAGCAGAAAAACAGGTAAATACTGGAATAGAAATATATAAAGAATTTTTTGATGCTTTAGGAATATCTTATTCCATTAGTAAAAGGCCTGAATGGGATAAATTCCCAGGTTCAAAGTACACTATGGCATTTGATACAATTATGCCTGATGGAAAAACTTTACAAATAGGTACAGTGCATAATTTAGGCACTACATTTGCAAAAACATTTGATATACAGTTTGAAAATGAAGAAGGAGAACATGAATATGCACATCAAACCTGTTATGGATTGTCTGATCGTGTAATTGCTTCTTTAATTGCTGCACATGGTGATGAAAAAGGTCTTAAATTACCACCTGTAGTAGCTCCAGAACAAGTAATTATTGTTCCTATTATATTCAAAGAAAAAGAAGAATTGGTTCTTAATTTCACTGATAAACTTGAAGAATTATTGCAATCAAACGGTATTCGTGCAAAACAGGATAAACGTGATATGAGACCTGGTAAAAAATACTATGAATGGGAACAGAGGGGTGTTCCTTTAAGAATAGAAGTTGGTCCAAGAGATATTGAAAATGGTTCAATAGTTACGATAAGACGTGATAATGGAAATAAAGAATTTATTGATTATGATGAAAACAGTATAGTTCAAACAATAAATAAAATACTTGATGATATTACTAAAAACTTAAAAGAAGCATCAAACAAATTCCAAGAAGAAAAAACATATCATGTTGAAACACCAGAACAAATTAAGAAAACAATCAATAAAAAAGGTGGAATTATCACATGTAACTGGTGTGGAAGTACTGAATGTGGTAAGGATATGGAAGAAAAATATGATATTGACATTTTAGGAACACAAGAAGCTGAAGTTGAAGGAAACTGTGTACATTGTGGTGAAATAGCAAAACATAAAGTTTTAATATCAAAAACATACTAGTGGTATTATGAACACAAAAGACAAAAAGAAAATAATGAGCTATGTCTGGTTTATAACTGATATTATTATAATAATATGTTCTGTTCTTCTATTTATTCAAGGTGGAACGTTGAACACTATTGTTGCATCAATCGGTATTTTGTTAGTAATTTTCGAATTATATTTATATAAATCTGGACGTTTGTTCAAGTGAGATATTAAACTTCTCTTTTTATTATTTTTTTAGATATTTTTTTATATTTTTATCACATAACTATTATATAGACTTTGGTTGTGATAATTTATGCATATTAAAACAGATGTACTAGTTATAGGTGCAGGTCCTGCAGGTTCCATTGCTGCAAGAACAATTGCAGAAAATAATATTGATGTGTTGGTAATAGATAAAAAATCAGAAATTGGTACTCCTAAACGTTGTGCTGAAGGTATTCTAAAATCTACACTGGATGAACTTGATATAAAACCTGATAAACGTTGGATTACTCGTGAAATAAATGGTATTGAAATAGTTGCACCAAACCAAAAGAAATTGGTCTTAGATACAAAAAATTCTAATATTAATGAGTCAGGTTATGTGCTTGAAAGAAAAGTTTTTGACAAACATATGATGATGGATGCAATTAGGAAGGGAGCTAAGATTCTACTTAAGGCACGTGCATTATCCATTGAAAAAAATACGGATGGTGTTATTGTAAAAGTAGATAGGATGGGTGATATTATAGAAATTTTTGCTCATGTTGTCATTGCTGCTGATGGTCCTGAATCTCGCATAGGTAGAATGTTCGGTTTGAACTCAAATACTTTAATAGATAATATGGCTTCATGTATTCAATATGAGATGGTCAATGTTAAAATGGAGGATATGAGTCATGTAAAGATTCATATTGGAAGTATTAGTCCTGGTGGTTATATCTGGATATTTCCAAAGGGTGATGACTTAGCAAATGTAGGATTGGGAGTTTTAAAATCTCATACTGACAAAACAGCTAAATATCACTTGGATTCATTTATTGAAAATTGTAATGATGTAAATGAAGCTCAATGTGTTGAAATGAATGTTGGTGGTGATCCTGTAGGTGGATTAATCACTCAACGATATGATGATAATATAATGGTTATAGGTGATGCTGCAGGTTTTGTTGATCCTTTAACTGGTGATGGTATTAAAACTGCTATGTTAAGTGGCAAATATGCGGGGATTGTTGCTAGTAATGCAGTTAAAAAGAATGATTTTTCTAAAAAATCACTAAAAGAATATTATGATTTAACTGAAGAATTCATAGGAAAATCATTCAATCGTTTTAACAAAATCAAAGAGTTCCTCTTAACATTGGATGATAATAGTTTAAATAATATTGTTGAAGAAATAATGCATAATGAGTTGAAAGATATCAATGCAGCTAAATTATTGAAAATCATAATCAAATCATCACCTAAATCACTATTTAAATTAGGTAAACTAATTTAATTTTTTCTTTTGTTTTTTTTTAATTTCTGTTTTGTTGAAATATTATACAAAAAGTTAATATAACAATTGTTATAAATAGATTAACATTATAAAAAGTTACTTAATATTTAATTAGTAAAAAATACAAAATTTTATTACTGATAAGCTTATACAACTTATTATAATATAATAATAAAAATTATTTTAAAGATTTAGGAGTTTAAAATATGTCAAACAAAAAGACAATAGGAATAATTATAGCCGCAGCTATTATATTAATAGCAGCATTTGCATTATTCAATGCTTTTAATCAGGATTCTGAAACTGTACATATAGGATACTTACCTTCAGACCATGATGCAGCATTATTTGTAGCAGATGCTTCTGGAATGTATTCTGATGCCGGAATAAAAGTTGAATTACATGAATATAATAATGGTGGAGACCTCATGAGTGCAATGGCAAGTGGTGATTTGGATGTAGGTTATGTTGGAATATCACCGGTTGTATCCTCAATCTCTAAAGGTGTTCCAGTTAAAATAGTAGCTGGTGCACAAAACGAAGGAAGTGGATTAGTATCTCATGATTCAAAAATAACTTCTATAAAAGATTTAAAAGGAAAAACAATTGCAACTCCAGGGGAAGCATCAATCCAAAATGTACTATTAAAATATGATTTAAAGAAAAATGGATTAAGTGCTTCTGATGTTAGCAGTCCTGCAATGAAAGTAGCATCCATGAATGATGCATTAAAAACTGGAAGTATAGATGCAATGTTAACATATGAACCATTTGTATCAGTATCTGAACAAACCAACAATCAACATGTTGTAGAACGTTCAGGGGATATTGTTTCAAATCATCCATGTTGTGTAGTAGTTATGACTGATAAATTCTTATCAGAACATGCTAGTGAAGCACAAAAAATAGTGGATATTCACAAAGAAGCTACACAAAAAATCATAGATAATCCTGAAGATATTATTCAGTACTTACCAGATACTATAGTTTCAAATGAAACTGTAGAAAAAAATAGTTTATCCAATATTAAATGGGTAACAGAATTAAATGATGAATACAAAGATAATGTCAATAATTTCCTAAATATTGAAAAGGATTTAGGTATTATTAACCAAACACTAAACGATGAACAATTATATGCTGATGTATAAAATATTATTAATATTAATTACAAAAATAATATTTAAAGCATAAATGAGATGAATTAATGAAAGAATTAAGATTATATAATAAACTAGATGTATTGATATTACCAGTGATATTGATCATTATATGGTATATTGTATGCGATTTCTTCATGTTAATTCCTAGTTATATGTTTCCGGGACCAATAGAAGTAGTAAATTCATTTATTAATCTATTGGTTTCTGGAAAATTAATTAAAGATATCATAGATACTTTATATAAAGTATTTCTTGGTTTATTTTTAGCAGCAGTTGTTGGAATATCCTTAGGGATATTGCTCGGATGGTTTAAACGTTTAGAAAGATTATGTTCTTTAATAATAAGTGTTTTAAGACCAATACCTCCAATTGCATGGATTCCATTTTCTATATTGTGGTTTGGAATTGGAACAACACCTGCTGTATTTATTATTTTTTTAGGATGTGTATTCCCTATTTTAATTTCTACTATTGATGGAGTGCATAGGACTAGGGGTGTTTTAATAGAAGCAGCACAATCATTTGGTGTTTCTAATATGCAAATGTTAACAGAAGTGATTTTACCTGCTACAGTTCCATATATTGTTTCAGGATTAAAAGTAGGTATTGGTATTGCATTAATGTGTACAATTGCTGGTGAAATGATTGGTTCTAGTTCAGGTATAGGATATAGAATATTAACTTCAACAAGTCTTTTTGATACTGGTTCTACAGTAGTTGGAATGTTAGTAATTGGAATTATTGGAATTGTTTTCGATTATGTTTTCACAAAGATTCAAGAACAAATATTTTGGTAGGGTGAGAAAATGACATTTGAAATTGAAAACGTATCCAAAAGTTACATTTCAAAAAATAGTAAAGAAAAAATTGTTGCACTGGAAAATATAAATCTAACCATAGAAACTGGGAAATTTGTCTGTTTTGTAGGACCTTCTGGTTGTGGTAAAACAACATTATTAAGATTAATGGAAGGCTTTGAATTTCCTGATGAAGGTACGGTTAAAGATGATGGTGAATTGGTAACAAAACCATCTAAAGAAAGAGGATTTATCTTCCAAGATTATTCTTTATTTCCTTGGTTAAATGTTATTGACAATGTAATCTTTGGATTAAATATAGAAGGAAAACCAGTAGAAGAAAGTAAAGAAAGAGCATATAAATATTTGGATGCTGTTGGTTTGAGTGATTTTGCTACTAAATATCCTCATGAATTATCTGGTGGAATGAAACAAAGAGTAGCAATTATAAGATCAATAATCAATGAATCAAAATCGTTATTGATGGATGAACCGTTCAGTGCTTTGGATGTTCAAACAAAACATAAACTTGAGGAACAATTAGTAAATAACTGGAGACAAAATGACAGAACTGTGATTTTTGTTACTCATGATGTTGAAGAAGCTTCATTTTTAGCAGATGAAATAGTTGTTTTCTCAAAAAGACCTGGCAAAATAAAAAAAGTTTTTAAAAATGATTTACCTCGTCCACGAGATAGATCTACTTATGAATTCCAGGATTTTGTAAATAAGGTTACGGAAGAAATAGATGAATCAGAAGATATTTGATTCTTTTATTTTTTTTATTTATCTATTTCAGTAATTAATTGAATTATTTTTGCAGTTTCAATACCTTTCATACCCATTGTTTTTAAAGCTTTTATTGCAGAAGAATTTAAGTTTAAATTTGAAACAACTAAGTTTTCTGTAACTAATTTTCTAAATTCATCATATTTGTTATTATCATTAAATAAAACTCTTAAATCATATGCTATGGGTCTTAATTTTTCGTCTAATATATTTGCCAAATCTTCAATAGCTTTATCATTTTCTTCAACCATATTTTTTTGTAAAATTCTACCTATATCATTTTGTGTAAAACTTTTTTCTAATTCTTCTAAAATTAATTCATCAACAACTTCGTTATCTTTATAATTTGCTTTTAAATTTTTATTTCTTTTATTTGTTTTAACAAAGTCTTTATAGAAGTTGTCAATTAATTCTTGTTTATGGTCAAATAAATCAGCAACAGTTTTAATTAATACAGTACTAGCATATTTTTTAATATTCTTTTCATTAATCATAATATAACCTACAGATAAGTACTATAAATAATTATGATTTTTATGTTTAATATTTTTTTATTCATTAAATATTTTAAAAATAGTCTTAAAAAGGGGTTTAAGAAAGTAATAATTATATTATTACTGTTTATGCTTCTACTTTTAAGTAATCATATAAGTATACTGCAAATATTGCTCCTAAAATAGGTGCGATTAAATATGCTGGGAATAATTCCCATGGTGCTGCATTACCTACTAATGTGTTCATTAACATAGGTGCAAATACCCTTGAAGGGTTAATACCACAGCCAGTGAAACCACCAATAGCAACGATAATACCTGCTAATACTAAACCGATACTTAAAGCTGCATCTTTAGCTTGGCCATCTACAGCTGCTGCCATAATTACGTACATTAATAAAGCGGTACCTATAAATTCTGTTATGAAAATACCTACAATACCGATTCCTGCTACATCACCTACAGATCCTAATCCACCAATAGTTGAAGCAATGTCTACTCCTGCGATTGCGATTAATGCTGCGGATGCTATAATTGAACCTACAAATTGTGCTACTATGTAAGGTACTAAATCAGATGTAGGGAATTTTTTACCAGCCCATAAACCAATAGTTACTGCTGGGTTAAAGTGTGCACCGGATATAGGTCCTAGTGCATAGATTGCTACTGTTAAAGCTAAACCAAATGCTAATCCGATTCCAATCCAATCAGCCATTTGTATACCTGCTATGTTAAGACCACTGTTTACTAGTAATGTTACTACAACTGATGCAGTACCGAAGAATACTAATATGAATGATCCTATAACTTCTGCTAAAAATTTTTGAACTGTGTTTGCCATTTTATTAGCCTCCAATTTAAAAAATTTAAGAGACACAAACTTTAACTAATGTTCAAAGATTAAATAATAGTTTATATTAATTTAAATTATCAATAATTATATGAATTTTCTATTATCTATCGTTTAAATGATAATCTGTAATACTTTAGTATACAAACGTATCATTTCAAAATTTATGCCTCCTCTACTTGAAACTTATATCTAAAGGACTATTTAAACTATAGTTTCGTTTTTTTAATTTTCCTTTAAAAAAAATACAAAATTCTTATTTTTTTGATTTTTTTATTATATTTAGTTGATTTTTTTTCCTTTTTATTGTACTTTTTTACTATA
>OCVV012872485.1_pt1 | contig 15359 bp, 14 predicted proteins | sample 1539721 | NCBI WGS metagenome assembly OCVV01 (sample SAMN02144230, study PRJEB22623) | gut metagenome | biome: sheep rumen | host: Ovis aries | place: New Zealand
GGAATTTGCACTGCGACTTCAAGTAAGGGCCGGTTTGACCGGTTATGCGCAGGTGTATGGTAAGTATAATACAGAGCCTTATGACAAGCTCCAGATGGATCTTTTGTATATTGCGCATCAAAGTTTTGTTACGGACATGAAAATTATTTTGGCAACGATAAAAATACTGTTCATTCCGGAAAGCACAGAGGGAGTAGCAGCCGGACAAACGACCGCCATAACAAAGAAAGAAGAGATTTTGAATGAGCGTTAAAGATAATTCCTGTGGTATTGCTGATTTACAGGATAAAATGTTGAGTATTCTAAAAGTATTGATACGAATTTGCGACAAGAAAAGTTTCCGCTATTACCTTGCAGGTGGGACATGTATTGGGGCGTTAAGACACCGGGGATTTATTCCGTGGGATGATGATCTGGATGTTTATATGCCCAGAGATGATTACGAAAAGTTATGGTCGTTAGTCGGAAATAAAATTATATACGGGCATTATAAATTGTGCCGAACAACAGCGAAGAAAAACTACCATCACAGAGTGATGCAGATTGTTGATTTAGACACAACATTTATAAATAAGCGAAGCGAAAATGAGGATATAGAGCATGGGATATATATAGATATTATCCCGATTGATGCCAGAGCAACGACTAAAGTCGGTCAATTATGGCAATTTTTTAATGCCGTTATTTTTTCTATTTTTAACATCCAGTGTAAGCAGGAATTTAATGGCGGCAAACTTACTAGATACATAAATTTCATAACTGCACTTTTGCTCAGACTGGTAAAAAATCCTCGACACAGGTATAAAATATGGAAAAAAGCAGAAAAAAATATGGTTGCCTGGGACTGGGATACTTGCCGGGAATATATAGTCCTTACATCCACGATTAAGGAATTGACACATCCGTTTCCGAAAACCTGGCTTGAGAATAATAAAGCAGCTGAGTTTGAAGACATTAGCGCACAGATAATGGGAGGTTCTGATGAATATTGCCGGATGATGTACGGTGATTATATGAAGTTTCCACCGGCAGACCAACAGTGCGTTAAACATAACACGGTGTATATTGATTTAAATACACCGTATACCTGTTATAAAGGGCAATATTACTGTAAAGAGGATAGAATCTAAATTGCAGAAGATTACAATATCGAATCTTTTTCTGTGAGCGGATATAAGAGCTATAAGAAGGGATAATCTTACCATGGAAGCATCGAGTGATACAAAATATGATATTTCAGTTATTATTCCTGTTTATAATTCTGAGAAATACATACATGAATGTATTATGTCTGTTTTAAGGCAGACCAAAAAGAATATTCAGATAGTTGTTGTAAATGATGGCTCAACTGACTCGACAAGACAAATTGTAGAAGCTCTTTGTACTGACAATCCGGATATAAAGCTTATAAATCAAAAGAATCAGGGAGTTAAATATGCCAGGGTTACAGGTTTAAATCATGCAGACGGGGATTATATCGGATGGGTAGATTCAGATGATTTTATCCATGAAGATATGTATGAGAAATTATATAGCCTTGCGTTAGAAACCAATGCTGAATGCGTATATTGTGATTACTGCTTTTACCCTGAGCAAGTAAAAAATAAAGGCAAATGGTTTAAAGAGTATAAGGGAAAAGTGAGCGGCTACTTCATAGATAGAAATTCGCAGTTGTGGAATAAATTGATGAAGAAGGCATTGCTGAATCGAATCGGTTTCAAAGAGCTGTATCCTAAGATATCAGAATATGCAAATATAGCAGTTCTCTTAAATGCCGAAAGAATCTCTTATACCAAAGAAAAGCTATATTATTATAGAGTTGGACAGGATAGCTTAAGCGGAGGATCCCTTAAAGGTAAATTGCCGCATTATGAAGAAGGCGTTGAGTATACTAAAATGCTTAAAAAACTGCTCATATATAATACCGTATATGAGAAGAGACTGGATAAATACTTTGATTACAGATATATATACACACTTCTTCTGGTACTGATAGTGGCTGCATACAATGATGAAAAAGAGTCCTACCTGAAGGCAAAGAAGGAATTAGAGAGAATAGAGTACACGAAGAATAAATATTTGAGACCGTTTTTGAATGAGTACTATGGAGTATTAAAATCAATAGTAATCAGAAGAATTATAACGTTGTCTTACATAGCAGCTAAATTAATTACGCAAAGAGTATTTTAGATAATTGGGGGGAAGGCTTAAAAATGCTTAGGGAAAATCTCAAGAAATTTGCACTGAAGCATAATTGGCTGATTAAGTCATATAGAGTTACGTTAGGGAAGATAAAAACCAAGTATTTTTTTAACATGCAGAAAAAAGCGCTTCAAAATAAAGGATATACAATCATATCTAAAATTGATGACGAACTGAGCGCGAAAAATGCCCGATATTTTGCCGATTGTGGAACGTTACTTGGCCTGATCAGGGATAATAAACTTATAGAACATGATCGTGACATAGATTTTGGCATTTATTTTAGTAAAGAGTTTACACCGAAAGATCTTGATAAGGTTATGCGGAAACTAAAGATGAAAAAGGTGCATACTTTTTATTATAAAAATAAACCGGTCGAGTTTTCATACAGCGATGGCATCACGCATATAGATTTTTTCCGACATATTGAAACTAAGAGTAATTCATTAATATACGTGTTCTATCGAAAATTGGATGTTGAATACCCTGATGATAAGTCATATACGGTTCTTGAAATGCATAGAGCAAGGATCTCAGAATTAGTACGTTTCAAAAGCGGAGAAGTTATGACAAATATTCCCGCAAACAGTGAGGAATATCTTGCATCAGCCTATTCGGAGAATTGGCGGACACCTGACCCTACATGGAGATATACTTCAGAACCGGGACTTGTTGAGATCACAACTGAATATGGAATAAAGAAATAGAATTATAGGTTTAAGTATGTCTAAAAGGTTGGGTTTAAAATATCATTTAAATAAAGTGAAAGATGTAAGTCTGAGAGATGTGGTATCTGTCGTCCCTATGGTTATAGCTTTGCTTGTCAGTCCTTTTTTTAAGAAAAAGCTTTGCAAGGCATGGGCAGTATGCGAAAGAGCACAAGAGGCATGCGACAACGGATATCACTTCTTTAAGTATTGCAGAACGTTTCATCCGGAAAGACAATGCTATTATGCAATAGATATTAAAAGTGAGGATTATGAAAAGGTAAAAAAATTCGGCAATATAGTCCCGTATGGAAGCATCAGGCATTGGCTTTTATATTTCAATGCCGATTATCTTTTTAGTTCACAGAGCTTTAAACCTAACGGATATGTGTGTACATTTTTTGAGCGATTAGGATTATTTAAACCGAAACATGTATTTCTGCAGCATGGAATTACTATTAATAAAGCAGATTTTATATTAGCATCACACCGCCCCAATACGGTGTTTTTTATTACAGGTGCAAAACCGGAAACTGATTTTATAGAAAGGGACTTTGGATATCCGGCCGGAACGGTTCAAATGACAGGGTTTGCACGCTTTGATGCACTGCATGGTTTTAAGTGCAAAAAGAACCGTATCCTTATAATGCCGACCTGGAGAAAGTGGCTAAGGCTGAAATCTGAAGCGAATAGCGATATCGAAAGTGACTTCCTGTCATCTGATTATTATAAGAAGTGGGTTGAGCTCATAAATTCGGAAGAATTAATATCGTTGATAAATAAGTATAATCTTGAGATTATATTTATGCCTCATCCCAATATGAGAGCATTGCCGGATACATCTGCCATCACTAACAAATATATTCACGATGCAAATGAATATTCAGAGAATTTGCAGGAACTATTGAAAACATCAGAGATGCTGATTACAGACTACTCAAGTGTGTTTTTTGATATGGTATATATGAAGAAGCCTGTGTTGTTCTATCAGTTTGACTATGAGGAGTTCAGAAAGTACCACTACAAAGAAGGGTGGTTTGACTACAGGAACACAAACTTTGCCAGATCGTGTTCGGAGTCTTCATCCTGCATTGCAGAATTGGAAAGAATTTTGAAGTCTGATTATTCAATAAGCCGTGAGTACATAGAGGAGTATAAAAAAACATTTGTATTATATGATACAGATAACTGTAAACGTATTTATGAATTAGTAGCAGGTAATGGTTCTTCATAAGTGTATCGGTAGGAAAACTATCAGGTAAGCGAGTTATGAATAATGAGAGAGTATCTATAATTGTTCCTGTTTATAATGCTGAGGATTATATCAATGAGTGTCTTAACAGTATTAAGAATCAGACGTACTCAGATTTTGAAGTCATCATTATAGACGACGGCAGCACAGACCAGTCTCTTGTGATAGCGGAAAAATACAAGGCAGAGGATTATAGATTTAAGATTTTTTCTCAAGACAATAAAGGATCATCCGCTGCAAGAAACGCCGGACTTAGGTTAGCTAAAGGAGAGTATATAGCTTTTGTCGATGCGGATGATTGGATTGAAAAAGATTTTCTGGAAATTCTGGTGAAACTTATCACTGACTACAAGGCAGATATAGCAGTATGTGATTTTGATAGGAACGGCCAAAATGAGGGAAATTGGTCAGATGGACTGTTTGATAGAAAACAAGCATTTCATGAATACTTAAATATCCGTTTATTTAACAGAATTATGAATAAACTCTATCGCAGTGAAAGAATAAACGGTATTTTTTTCCCGGAGGGCAGAAATTATATGGAAGATGCTGTGTGGACAGCATGCGTTATCGATAACATACATTGCGTAGTTCGAACGCATGAAGCGCTGTACCACTACAGATATCAGGAAAAAAGTATAAGCCACATAAAGAAAAAAAAGGCAAGTGTGTTATGCGGTAAGTTCCGAAACAACATCGATCGAGAAATAATACTATTCAATAATATAGATTTATTCAACGATGAAGACAGGGATAAGTATGCGGCTGAGATAATTGATATTATAGATGAATTATTCAGGCTAAGCATTGATTTGGATAAATATGATATATTCCTGCACTGTAAAAAGATAGTAAAAGAAACAAAGCATCTGCTGTTGCGTAATACCAACAGACATATAGACAGGATGCTTATACGTGATATTTTAAGAGAAAAAGCCGGTAAGCCGGTGCAGAGAAAACACCGGATGAGAGTGCTTTGTAGTCTTAGTGTACCAATAAAAGAAAAAGCAGCAATATTTTATCGCGATATGAACATTATTAGAGATATATGAAAAAAAAGCTGATTATACTAAAGAAGAGAATAAAAGAGACCGGATTATATCATACCATTGGATTCGCAATTTCAAGCGCATTTTATAAAGCATGGGTTACAGTGTATAGCTTTATTTATTTAAAGCGGGCTCCGGTTGATAAGGAGAAATTTGTCTTTAGCTCTAATCCGGATTTTTCAGATAATGCAAAAGCATTGTTTCTATATCTTCAACATAAGCTTCCGGATCATAAATATGTCTGGTTGGTGAAAAATAACATTCCGGACGAGGAAAAAGGTAAATACGGGAATACAGAATTTGTTCAAATAGGATCAAAACGGCATCATGGGGCGTCTGTAAAAGCAATGAAAGAAATATGCACGGCACGCTATGTTTTTTTTACACATGGTTCACCGATGCGCTATGTAAGCCGGAAGCCGGGACAAATAGTTATTAATCTATGGCATGGATGCGGATATAAAGAAATCCAGAAAGATGGGAAGCCATATGTCTGTACGAATCCGTTTGATTATGCACTCGTTCCGGGACGTGTCTTTATTGATACGAAGCAGAAATTCTGGGGATGTAAAAGAGAGCAGATATTACCGCTTGGATATCCCAGATATGATTTCATGCTTCAGGAATCTGAAAAAGCGAAAGAGTTTTCCGAGTTTATCAGACAAGAGCCGGATAATAAAGTCATTATTTGGATGCCTACTTTCCGCAATACCGGAACGGGGCTTTATCCCGAAGAAAAAAAACTTGCTGATTATGATTTGCCGCTGTTAGAGTCCGATGATCAGCTGAATCAGCTAAACCTGTATTGTAAGGAAAGCTCAGTTGTATTATGCATTAAGAGACATCCCTATCAGATGAAATACAGCGGTGAGTCAGGAACATATTCCAACATTAGATTTGTATCGGGAGAAGATTTTAAGAATAAAGATGTCGAACTGTATTCATTTTTAAGATATACGGATGCTCTCATTACAGACTATTCGTCAATTGCGATTGATTATATTTTATTGAATAAACCCATAGCGTTTTCTCTGGATGATTATGCAGATTATAAGAATACAAGAGGATTTGTATTTGAAAATCCATTGAATTATATGCCGGGTAACCATATGTATGATTTTAATGATTTGAAGGGGTTCATTGCTGATATAGCATCCGGAGAAGATAAGTATAAGACGGAGAGGGAGGCGCTGATACCAGAGGTACATAATCCTTGTAAAGGTTATTCGGATCGTCTATGGCGAGAGATTTCAACATATTAATCCATTAATTAAGGCATAATATTTATGAAAGTCAATGTATCAAAACAGCATTCCAGAACAATGAATTCGATACTGAATTTTATCAGCAGTATCGGAGGACAGTTATTAAATATTTTAATACAGTTTCTTGTACGAACAGTTTTTATTCGGACGTTAGGCAAGTCATATCTTGGAATCGGCGGTCTGTTCTCCAATATACTTTCGATGCTTTCATTGGTGGAATTCGGAGTAGGCAGTGCCATATTATTCAAATTATATGAACCTTTGGCACAGCGCGATGAGAAAAGAATTAATGTACTGGTCCATTTTTACAGAAAAGTATACTTTTTTATAGGATTAACAATTTCCGGTATCGGAATATGCCTGATTCCGTTTCTGAGATTATTAATAAAAGATTATGACAGACTGCTTGCCTTAAATATTAACGTAGTAATCATTTTTTTAATGTATTTATTTAAGACAGTTTCGTCATACTTGTTCTTAGCGTACAAAAGCTCTTTGATAAAAGCAGATCAGAAGGAATATCTTGTTAATGCCATTATATATTTAGTGACAATTGTCACTGCTATAATACAGATTGCAGCTCTTTTGATTTATCCGAAATTTGAGATATATGTTTTAATATCCATATTGCAAGTCATCTTTCAGAATCTGGTTTGTGCAATATTGGCAAATAAAATGTATCCTTACATCACAAAAGACGTTGATGAGAAACTGGATAAAAAGGAGATATTAGAGGTAGCTAAAGATTGCAGTGCACTTTTTCTGTATAAATTAAACGGCGTAGTATTAAAAGCTACTGACAATATAATTCTTTCTGCAATACGTGGCCTTGATATGGTTGCCTTGTATTCGAACTATTATGTTTTTTATACCTCGATAAATACGTTGTTCTCTAAAATATTTAATTCTATTTCCCACAGTCTGGGAAATTTACATACAACGCACGATGTAAAACATGAATACGAAATTTATGAGGTTATTAATTTTTTGGCAATCATCTTAGGTGGGACAGCAGGCGTAGGAATCTTTGTTGTATCAAATCCGGCGGTTTCTGCATGGATCGGAGATGAGTGGCTGTTGGAGCAACCCTTTTCTTTATTAATGGGTATAGAAATAGTAGGCTTGGCTCTGCGACAACCTATGAATAAGTATCGAGCTACTATGGGACTGTTTCAGCAGGCAAAATTCAGACCCGTCGCAGGTATGGTAATAAATCTGGTGGTTTCAGCAGCGTTAGTTTCAAAGTGGGGAATTTGCGGAGTACTGGTTGGAACAATTGTTGCTGATTGGAGCACCATTATGTGGTATGATCCAATAATAATTCACAAGTATGGCTTCAAAAATGCATACAGCCCGACACGCTATTTTATAAAACTATTTAAATATTTAGCTATCTTGAGCATAATCGGAGCTGCTGATTATATCCTGTGTGAAAAGGTGATAGGCGGAAGCGGTTGGATAACCGTGTTTATATATGCTTCAATTGTAGTATTGACAGTGCCGACCGGAATAATAATTGCGACAATAAAAACAGATGAAACGCAATATGTCCTTAAGAAGGCGAAAAGTATAGTATTCAAAAAGATTAAAGCTAAATAGAAGGATCGAGTAATGAAGAAATATAAGATAGGTTATACTCAAGGTGTATATGATATGTTTCATATAGGTCACTTGAACCTTTTGAATCAGGCAAAGGAACAATGTGAACTGTTAATAGTTGGTGTGAATGCTGATACCCTGGTAGAAGAGTATAAAAAAAAGGTACCTGTAATTAATGAACAGGACAGGAGGGCGATTGTCAGTAATATAAAAGCCGTTGATCAGTGTATTATTGTTGACACGCTGGATAAAGCTAAGATTTGGGAGAAGTACCATTTTGATGCCATTTTTATCGGCGATGACTGGAAAGGTAATGAAAGGTGGAATAAAACGGAACAACAGCTGAAACCGTTAGGTGCAGATGTTGTCTATCTGCATTATACAACAGGGATATCTTCAACATTGTTACACGATGTTAAAAATAATGTTGTTAATGAGTGATGGAGAATGGTAAATGACAGTATATTTTTTGCTAATAGTATACATTTTCGCAATAGCTATTCTTGTTTATCGGGGAGGTAAGCCTTCTAAGAGAAAAAACAAAGTATTTGTCGTAATGTCTTTTTTTAGCGTTGTAGTGCTGGAATCGCTGCGTGCAGAAACCGTTGGTATAGACACTAATGATTATATACTGGCGTTCAAGTTTCTCAATAATTATAATTGGATAGAGGCATTTACAGTTACAAAGTATGAGGCAGGTTATGTATTTTTAAACAAACTGGTTGGTACTTTTACGAATAATCCCCAATTTTTGCTTTTCGCGGTCAGTTTACTGATGATGATAAATTTCGGCTTTTTTATCTATTACAACACAGACGACTGCGAATATACATTGTGGCCGGTTTATTTTTGGATTACATTAAATCACTTATTTACATCAATGGTGAGTCTCAGACAATATCTGGCGCTGAGTATTGCAATTAATATATATACAGTTCTAAAGAGGGAGTTCAATCGCAAAAATGTAATAATTTCGGTGGCTCTCTTGCTGCTTGCTATGAGCTTTCATACCAGTGCTATCTTCTGTATATTCTTTTTTGTTGTGCTATTCATAAAGCAAGTAGACCGAAAAATTATTATTTTAACATCTGTGCTAAGCGTGATTGCATTGGTGTTTTTCAGTTACATCGAAAATCTGGTGCTTACATTGCTACCCAGATATGTAAGATATCGTGAATATCAAGGCCGATATGTAGGGCGATCGATTACTACAATAAACATAATTTTTATATTACTGAAAGTTTTATTCGCAGTTTTAGTTTTTATGTTAAATCCTAAGCGCGAGGAAAATAAGGACATCTACAGGTTAGGATGTCTGAGCATTATATCAGCGGAAATTACAACATTAACAACGCAGGTCTATCTGTTATGGCGAGTCGGATATTACTATGATATTTTTATGATATTATTAGTCCCGAAGGTGTTAAAAAGAATTTCGAATAGAACAATGCGAGTGTGTTGTTTTATAGGAATGGTAATATTTGGGTTATTATATTACTATAGACAGATGTATTATAATAGTGCACAGGATGTGCCATACAGATTTTTCTTCTCTGGATAAGCATTATATTCAAGAGGTGTAAATGGAGCCTTATATGGTTCCGTTTACACCTTTTTTTATGAGTGCTTCAAATATGGCGATGTCTTCTTGCTTTACGATTTTTATGTTATTGTTGCTGCCTTCAATAAAATTTATCTTATACCCCAGATTATATAAAAGCATAGCGCAACAACTTTCTGTTAAGGGATGTTGTTGCTGTCGGGCATGACGGAAAACATTTTGAATGAAAGAATGTCTATATGCTTCAGGTGACTGTAATGATACTATGGAAGCTCTGTCAATATATTCGACTGTTCCGTTATTGCGAGTGAATTGGACATAATCCTTCATTGGTTGGCATATGTTAGCGCTTCCGTTTATAAAGCATTCCTGAAGCAATCCGGAAATCATCTCTACGGAAACCATTGGCCTGGTAGACTCTTGAAATATGACAATATCATCGTCATCATATTTACCGGAAATGAAGTCAAGTCCGTTTCTTACCGATAAAATACCGCTTGACGCAGCAGGAATCAGTCCGCGAATTTTTTTGATCTGATACTCCTCAACATATGCTGTCAATATATTCTCCCATCCCTTTAAACACACGACGTAGATATCGTCTATAGACGGATGGCTTTCATAAGCCTCCAGACAATGGATAATAACAGGTTTCCCCATAATATTTATGAACTGATTAGGTATATTCTGGTGATTGCGCACCGATTTGCCACCGGCAAGAATAATAGCAACCACTTTATTTCGGTGCGAAGGTGTATTAACAGACGAAGCTTTAGCACCTGTGGGAGCTGTATTATTGAAAGCAATTTGTTTTTTGCCTAAGAGTAATTCATCTACAGGTATATCGAGTACAGCGGCAAACTTATGTAGCCGCTTAGGACTGACTTCATTTTGCCCTGATTCGATTTTGGCAATGGTGGATCTGGTTTTATAACCCATTGCATCGGCAAGTTCCTGCTGAGTCATATGAAGCTCTATTCTTCTCATTCTAATATTTGCGCCTACAGACATCAAATCATCCCCCGGTAAACCAACACATTTTGTTCATTATAAATCAACAAATGGTGAATATCAAGCAACATTATCGTAAAAAGTGAAATTTTGTTGATATTTGTTGACGAGAAATGCGAGAAAGGGTATAATATCGAAATTGTAAGTACACATTGTTTACTGCGATAATCATAGATTCAGAAATTATTATATTTTGCAGAGAATGGAGAACTAAAATGAATGTAGCGATTATCTTAGCCGGCGGAACCGGCACGAGAATCGGAGCCGGAATGCCGAAACAATTTATACGTATTATGGATAAACCGATTCTTGCTTACACGTTAGAGATATTTCAGAACAATCGTAATATCGATGCGATAGAAATTGTATGCCATAAAGACTGGGATAGTGAAATACGTAAAATTGTTGAGGAGTATGGTATTACAAAGACTCGATGGTATGCACCGGGGGGAGACACATATCAGGAGTCTTTCATGAGCGGCGTATTTAATTTGAAAGATAAGATTTTATCAGAAGATATAGTTGTCAGCAGCTTTGGCGTCTCTCCTATGACGACAGATGAAGAAATTGATGATAGCATACGCGTTGCCGGTTTACACGGAAACGCGATAGCTTCTCAGGATATTCCTCTATGTACATGCATTAAGGATAACGAGGAGTGTTCTACACAGTCAATCCTCAGGGAGAGATTGAAGGGATTCGCGAATCCCTGGACCTTCAAATTCGGCGAATTGTGTGAAGCATACGAGGAGGGGATTCGCAGAGGTATCCTGAAGGATCTGGAGCCTCATACAACATCTCTGTATTTTGCATTGGGGAAGCCGGTTTATTTTTCCAAAGCATCCAATTATAACTGTAAGATTACATACAAGGAAGATTTGGAGTATTTCGAAGGCTTGATGCTGCTGAGGAGTCTGAAAGGAAAGAAATAATTAAATCTGATATGCGCCATTTAGGCGTTAAAAATAAGAGAGGAGTTCAACATGATTACATATAAGGAATTTGAAGTGATTCGCACAATGCTGAAGCTGCCGCAGGAAACTGAGGATATCGCAAAAGCTGTCTATGAAAATGTTCATTATTATGCTTTTAAGTCTGTAGATGAGGTAAAAGAGCTTCTTGCCTCTCTCGATAAGAAGGGATATGTAAAAAATGGTGCGGTCACGCCGATAGCGCTGGAAGAGATAGCTCCGTTAAAGGTTGAAAATGCAGTTATACTTGCTGCCGGCGGTGCTGACATAAACGCTAAGTCTGTCTATTCTATGCCGAAAGGTCTTTTTGTGAAGAACGGAGAGACATTGATTGAGCGACAGATCAGACAGTTGAAGGAAGCCGGAATCGATGACATCACGGTAGTCATCGGTTATAAGCAGGAACTGTATTTCTTCCTTACAGATAAATGGGGAGTCAATATTGAGATTAATCCGGACCTTAAGAAAAACAATATTTTCAGTCTTTACATTGCCAGAAACTTCCTGGGCTCGACATATATCTGTAACTGTGATAACTATTTTGAAGAGAATCCGTTTTCTCAGTATGAATATAATGCATTCCATGCAACCGTATACAAGGAAGATGCACACAATGAGCTGGTTGTAAGGAAGAACAGTTCGGGCCGTATTCTTGAGGTGGCATCCTGTGCAAAGAGCGGAGAATGCATCTACGGACATGCTTATATAGATCACGAGTTCTCTCGTAGACTGCTGAATTATATGAATGAAGAGATTGATGATTTCCGTATATCTGCTTTATTCTGGGAGGAGTTCGTCAGCCGTCATGCGGAAGATTTGGATATGTATGTTCGTGAATATCCGGATGATTTCCTGTTCGAATTCGATTCTATTCAGGAAATTCAGAATATTGACGGCCTGTTCCTTGACAGCGTCAGCGATCGAATCAACAGCACAATATGTGAGGTTCTTAACTGCACAAAGGACGACATTAATGACATAGTAATTCTTGAAAAAGGTCTCTCCAATATTCTGTTCACGTTCGTTGTTCGCGGCGAAAAGTATATCTTCCGCTTCCCCGGAGACAGCACACAGTTCTTTATTTATCGTAAGAACGAATGTGTAGCACAGAAGCTTGGTGCAAAGGCACATGCCGATGATACATATGTCTATATCGATGAGACCGGATTGAAGATTTCCAAGTTCCGCGAGAACTGCATTGATCTTCACGGCATTTATTATGAAGATGTGGAACTGATGAAGCGTGTGGCACAGAAAATCAGAGCGTTCCATGAAGAAGGCTACGATATGCCTGACTGGGAAGAATATAACTATGATCCGATTTATCAGACGGAACGTCTCTTCAAAGAAGCATCGAAAATGAAAGGGGATCTGTTTAAGATTTTCGAAAAAGAGTGGGCAATGATGCGTAAGCTGCAGAAATATGCGGATATGGACGGCGTCAAGCATACGATGTGCCATAACGATATCAACATTGATAACGTTCTTCTTACGGAAAATACACTTGATATTATTGACTGGGAGTTTGCAGGATATAATGACCCCGGATATGATTTTGGCCGCGTAATCGCAGGTCTTGAGTATGAGGTGGATGAGCCGAAGATTCTTGACATCCTTGAAGGATACTTTGGGCGTCCCGCAACAGAAAAAGAGCATCTGCATTGGATGGCATATACAGCTATTCACAACTGGTATTATGTTGGCTGGGCACTGTATAAAGAGAGTATCAACGAGAGCAGCCGTGACTGGATGGTATTCTTCTATAAGCAGACGAAGAAGCTTGCTAACTGGTGTATGCCGAAATACGAAGCAATTTATGGTCCGATAGACTAATGGTGTAAGATAATGAATGTTGCGTTAATACTTGCAGGGGGCGTTGGCAGAAGAATGGGGGCCAACGTCCCTAAACAATTCATAGAAGTTCTCGGGAAGCCGATCATAGCCTATACGCTGGAAATTCTTGAGAAGAATAAAAATATAGACGCTGCCGTAGTAGTGTGTGTTCATGGGTATGAAGAACAGGTGCAGCAAATTGTTCGGAAATACGAGCTGTCTAAAGTACGGTGGATTACTCAGGGCGGAGATACTTTTCAGGAATCCGTATATAAAGGATTACTGTTCCTGCAAGACAAATGTAGCCCGGATGACATTGTAATGATTCATATGAGTGTAGCGCCCTTTATTGATGATGAAATAATAAACGATGCATTAAAAGTCTGCGTGGAGAAAGGCAATTCAATTTCGAAAAATGAGTGCCTGCTATGCATGGGCTCCCGTGATAACGATGAGTATTCTACTAAGAGCGTGCTAAGAGAGAATATAATAGGGTTGAATATTCCGCAAACTTTTTATTTGGGCGATTTGCTGAGCGATTACATTCAGGCTGACAATGAAGGCTATCTATACTCTCTTGAACCGCACACGACTTCTTTGGAGTATCATCTGGGAAAGACATTATATTTTTCTAAGGGGTCTCAGTTAAACATAAAGATTACAAATCAGGATGATTTGGATCTGTTTGAAGCCTTCTGCCTTATGAAGCAGAGGCGTGCCGAGAAAAGAAAGCAAAAAATGGGATAAACTAATCATTTCCGAAAACAGTAAGTGATGATCTTTTTCAAATCGAGAAAAGCACTTACCGCAACAAAAACTTGAGACAGAGGAAACATAATGCTGATATATGTAGTCAGGCACGGAGAGACCAGATGCAATGTAGAAGGCCTCTTGCAGGGATGGACGGATGATCCGCTCAATGAAAACGGTGTAGCACTGGCAGAAATTACCGGAAAAGGGATGCTGGGAATACAGTTTGATGGATGTATTTCCAGCCCTTTATTAAGAACCAGACAGACCGCGGAGATTATACTAAGAGAAAGTGGAAACTGTGATGTGCCGATCACGTTCGATGACCGCATCAAAGAAATTAATATGGGAGAATGGGAACTAAAAAAGTTCCGACCGGGTGAACGTGAAGTAGATGAATATGAACTGAAAATGTTCTTTACAGATCCATTTAAATTCTCGGGCTGTCCGAAGGGTGAAAATATTCAACAGGTATGCCAACGAACCCAGGAGTTTCTTAAAGAACTTGGCAAAAGAGACGATGAAAAAAACTATCTTGTAGCGACACATGGTTTTGCTTTGCGCGGAATGTTGAATTTTCTTTATGAAGATAAAGGGGATTATTGGCACGGGCATGTTCCGTATAATTGTGCTGTAAATATTGTTGAGGCAAAGAACGGTGAAATGAGGCTGGTTGCGGAGGATAAGGTCTATTACGACTTAGAAAAAGCAGTTGATCAATATGCAAAATATTGATAATGCAAAAACATGTAGTATATAGAGTCTATAAATAAGAGCGCTGTTGTGATTCATGGAGTCAGAACAGCGTTTTTGTGTATGATAGAATCTATATTGTGAAAAGCAAAAAATTACTTTATGGAAAAGGAAAACAATTAATAAGCAAATAAAGAAATTTTTGGAGAAAGGTTTTTTTACAAGTTATTGAAGTTTGTATCTATTCGTAGTATCATTTTTAGAATATGGTTTAGAATAGATGAATTAAGAATTATAACAGAGGATTATTTTATATGAGAAGAATAAAACTACCGTTCCACATGGAGCACTGGCAGTTTATCTCTCTATGTTTGACAGTTTATGATGCTGCCGCTATAGCATTTTCGTATTTATTTGCGCTGCTGCTGCGATTCGACTTTCAATTTTCGCAGATTCCGAAAGAGTA
>OCVV012846571.1_pt1 | contig 15355 bp, 11 predicted proteins | sample 1539721 | NCBI WGS metagenome assembly OCVV01 (sample SAMN02144230, study PRJEB22623) | gut metagenome | biome: sheep rumen | host: Ovis aries | place: New Zealand
CTGAAAAAAGATGCCAGCGATAAGATTGGTCTGTTAAGGTTTACCCAAAAATAAGTCAGAAGTTAAAAATAATAAAAAAACTTATAAAAATAATATAGAAAAAGGGGCTGTGCTCAGTTGAATTACTCAACTAAAGCGACAGCCCCTTTTCAATGCCCTATCCGAACAGCGTCCCATTTCTAAAGAAAATCTCTAGAAAACCTTATTGTAGTGGGTTTCAAGCACAAATTTTTAAATTACACCATTCAATTGTAACGCAATCTTCGAATTACGATACTTTTCTTCGTCTGTTACATCCGCTATTTTTTTAAGTATTTCAGGAAACAGGATTTCTTCATCCTCATCCGCTTCAACTTCAACAACTGCATGCGCGCCCCAAAATCCTGTCTTTGCATCAAATACGTCTACAGCAAAATACCGATTTTCATACATCATATAATATCTATCTTTTTTCAGTATCATTTTTTCTTTCGTATTTTCACACAAAGAATAGTATTCACGCTCCGAGATTTTTTTCTCAGAACGTTTCCATCCTTCTTTCACCTTAATCTTCTCGATCATACTGTAACTATAGTCATTCTTTATCCCCCTGCGACGCAGCTTTACTTCCCTCCTATCTTCTCTTTTTATGTAGATCTGTTCTATCTCAATTTTTTTCCCCTTTTTATTTAGTACCTTAAGATTCGGAAGTTCTATCAAATACTTTCGCTTTGCATCAATTCGTTCCTCCTCAAGAAATGCAGCAATTTTACGGACCAGACTGTTAAGCTTTGCATCTTTACTTCCATCCTTCGCATTCTCTATAACTTGAAATACCGAATGTCCCTGCCATGCCTGCATTGTTTTATCATCCAATGCTATTGCTTCTTTCGCATCATGTGTACGTGCTTCATTATTTTTATTTCCGGAAGAATTGAGCTTCTCATATTCTTCTTCTGACCACTTAGCAATCGTCTGCATATGAAAAACAGCATCATAGGCCCGAAAAAGGGACTCTTCCGAATTCTCTCCGATATACTGCAAGATCTTTTTTCGCTCTTTCTTATCCATATAGGCCAGGTTATCGATCATGCCGCGATCATAAATGATAATAACCTTATCTTCATCAAGTGAATATGCCCCCTGAAGGAAAAGTCGTTCTTTTTCCTGCTGAAGACGAAACTGAACACGCTGAAACGCCAGATTGTTTTCACAGTTTACCGGAGTTATCCCTCCGATGATCAATTCCGACGCTGTTTCCGGAACAACAATCACTGCATATCCCAGTTTTGCAAACTCCTTTTTCACTGTATCCATCCCGGAGCTCTTTCCTGCACTAGGTCCACCTGTGATCACAATCTTCCATATTGTCTTCTGTGGGGGGATTTCTTCTTTTTCTTCCCATTCAGTCTTAAACCGTCTCAGATAGTCTCTCATGTACTGTTCGCGTTCGTCCGCAAGAGCTCTTCCTGATGCGGTATTCATTTGTTCTTTCAACAGAAAAATCTTCTCATAGAAATGATTTACCGAAGTCGACCCGCTCTTCAGATAGTCCTTATAGTTTAGTATTTTTCTAGGTTGTATCTCAGGGTTATAAATCTCCCTATTTTTATTGCCTCCATATGCAAATATCCTTGCTATACCGATTGCCCCCATTGCATCTAGCCGATCAGCATCCTGTACGTATTTTCCTTCTTTACTTTTAGCCGGTTGAGAATCTTCACCTTTAAAAGATACTTCTTTTATTATTTCGCAAACCTTTTTCTGGGTACTTTCATCCAAACCGATATCTTTCATAAAGCCAGTTGCATTTTTCAGCTCATCTGCCGTTTCAGGCGAGATTTTCCCGTCATCCACATCATGCAACAAAGCAGCCAACTGCAATACCAATGTATCTACCTTTGCGTTTTCATTTTTAGCAAGTTTAATAGCCAGATCGCGCACACGTAATGAATGCCATTGATCATGTCCGCTATACTCTTTCTTAAAAAAGTTATTAACATAATCAACCGTTTTGTTAATAATCTTTTTTTCATCCTCTTTTTTCAATCTAAGCCTTCTTTCTGGTAGTACCACCACTTTTGTTATTTTAGCTTAATTCTTTTTACAGTTGAAAACAGAATAAGAACTCCGGGTTATTCTTTCAGACGAAATACCACTATATCATAAACAAGCACTCATGTGATTAAGCTGAAAATAGTGTCATCAATATATTTCTACATTTCGAAAAAAAGAGTCTCGTATTCTTTCACCCATTGCCGTATTTCAGAGGAAAGCTCTTTTTTTTGTTCCGTGCTATAAATCTGTAACTTGTGTGCAATATCATTTCTATACGGGCGCACTCTTTCCATACGCTCGGCTAAAATCTTCATAAAACCATTCTTTTCCAAACCTTGTTCATTTAATATACTCTCATCTATACGAAGCTTATTACAGTCAACACGCAACGGAATTCTTTCTGTCAATGTATTTGCCATTTCTTTCAATTTTTCTATATAATCTTCGTTTTCCAACCGCTTTTTTTGCCCATCAATTTCCTTCATCAGTTCTGATACTTTATCAATATAATATTTTCGTATTTCAGCATAAAAAACATTTTTGCATACGAACTGAAAAGGAAATCCATAATTAGCATAGACAATTTGATAATGTCCCCACATCTTCAAAAAAGAATTATCACATGTATTTATCTGTCCGTGGCAATGCTGATATTCTTCGAGTAGTTTTTCATTTAACTCAGTTCCATAAAACATACCATATCTATTTCTGTAATTCTTGTAAAAATCATCTCCGACATCACACCTAGATTCCCACAAAGGCAATGGTGAAATCTCCGTGTGTTCTGAAAGAAGGTGTATAATCCTTTGACACTCCCCAATAACACTATGAAAATACGGTTGTCCCTTCACTTTATTTCCACGATTATCCATGTTATAATAGAATAACATCTGCTGTATAAGTTCTTTTACTTCTCTTTGCTGTTTTTGAAGCTGACTATTGTTTAAGTTCTTCCTGAATGACCTCCCATTTTCTCTATCCCTTATCAAACCAACCTCGTAAAAAGCATACACTCCTTCTTCATAAAAACTAACTATCAGTTTTTCATCATCCAATTTATTTAACCTTGTAAATGGATTCTTAATATTAACAGTTTCCTTTATCTGTCTTACACTATGTTCTTTTTTTCTTTCAATTAAAGAATTTCCGCTTGTTTTATTATCTATTACATCAAGTTTCTTTATATTTTGTTCTCCAACAGACTTGATTGAATTCGATACGTCTGCCTTTAAAGATGCAACAAGCTGTATTTCTTCTAAATCAATATTCTTCGCTATACCAATTTTCTCCGCCTCCTTGGCAAAATTAACCTCATTATCCTTTAACTCAATCAGACGACAAATACGATAATTATCAGTTGCATCAATTATCTTAGCACCTTGAGTTATATCAACATAAATAATCATTTCAACCTTTGCACCTAGGTTTTCCATGATCCGCATCAACAACAAAGAAACTATTTGTGAGAGACGCGACCCACCAGTCATGTCCATGTATACGCAGGCATCCGCAAGATTTATGTTTAATGCTTCACTCAATTTATTATACAAATCTCCATTATCGGAAGTGTTCTCTATCAAACGATAATTAAGAACACGATCCAGATAATTCTCAGTTTCTCCTTCATACTTTTTGCAAATAATTTCGTCAATCGATCCATACTTTTCTCTGAGTCGGTTAATTTCTTGTACAAAGCGGTCTCGCAGATACTCGCATGTCGTTTTCTCTTGCTTTTCTATTTTAAAACGTTTCTCCATGCATTCTCTGGTTACAAAAAATTCCATATGATCAAAAAGGTGTCCCTTTTTTGCAAGTTTCTCCATATAGAAATATGTCGGTACTTCATTTGTTTGAAAACCACTGTATTTTTCTCCCGACTCACTAATAACCTCTATTTGAGGTAAATCATCCCCCACATTCAACCTTGAGCCATTGATAATACTCATTGCAGCAAAATAATAGTTTTCTTTCATTAGAATTGCCCCTATCTTTTTACATCCAGAATATAGACTAATTATACCAAATATTACCCATTCTTTTTACAATTCCCCTCCTAACAGCTAAGAAATTTTTGTGTTGCAATATTTATCAGTAATACCATCGTATCGTCAAGCGGTCCGGGCATCAAATCCACCGGGGAAAGTATGTATAAAATAGACAAAACCATCACAACTCCTTTAATCACTTTGCTCATAGCATTTCCTCCTTAATGATTATTGTTAACCACATCCATTCTTCTTCGATACTGACGACCTTACCTCCTTTCACCTACTTATAGACCGAGCTATTATTATTTAACTGTTTTCATAAAAAAATCGTATCCAAGAGATACGATTTTTTCTTTACGGATAGCTTTTCCAGAATTAGCACTAACATAAATCATCACATGCAGATTCTGTCCTTTATTTCTGACATTTTTGCATCATTAAGCCTTGATTTTCCATTTAGCCTTGAAAATGCTATATATCCACACATTCTATCTATCAATGTCATTTCGTTTTTCTTACACTTTGGGCAAATCTCCGGCCGAACATTTCTTGTATTATTCCAGTGAAACCCGCAATTATCACAATATGCCAGAGATATATTCAGCCCTTCATAAAAACCAATTTCCATAGCACGTTTTACAAACGTTTCAATAGCCTCTATATTTTTAGGATAATCTATGCGAATATACTGTATCTTCCCTCCGTTTACATAATTCCAGAATCTTGCTTCATAATCCTGTTTTTCTATAGGAGAGATTTCTTCGGAAACATGACAGTGAAAAGAATTTGAAAAATAATCCCTGTCACTTACATTTTCAATTTTACCAAATTTTTTCTTAAAATACTTAACCTGTTTCCCGCACAAACTTTCAGCAGGTGTTCCATAAACACAATACTGTATGTGATCCTCAGCGATAAATTCCGATATTTTTTTGTTTATATACTTCATAGTCTCAAGTGCAAATTCACCATCTTCAACAAGACTTTTTTTATTATATAACCTCTGCAGCTCATTAAGAGCAGTAATACCATATGATGCTGTCGCACTTTTTAAAAGAGGTTCTATTTTATCGTCACTTTTCAGGTTACCTCCATGCAATCCACCCTGCATAAAAGCAAGCGGATTTGTATGCGCTTTCTTTTCCGACAGAAATCTATAGGTTTCTTTATGAATCTGTCTTGTTAATTCAAGATAATAATCTAATACTTTATAAAAATCTTCACCATCTTCTCTACTCTTGGCCAGTATCATCGGAAGATTTAATGAAACAACACCTATATTAAAACGGCCTATAAATACAGGCGTATCCTCATTGTCTGCTGGCTCCTCTCCGCCTCGTTCAAACCATTTTGTAAGAAATGCCCTGCAACACATAGGGCTGATTACTTTGTTATACCTTTTATAAACCTCGGAAACAATCCCTGACTCACCGGTAAGACTAAGATATTCCGGATACATCACTTCGCTTGAACACTTAATGGCAGCTTGAAACAAATCATAAAGGTCTTTTCCTTCACCGTGAAGATTCTTATCATAAAGAAATACCAATTTGGGGAACAACACCGGCTTCTTGAAATCCTTACCATGCCCTTTTCTTCTCACCTCCAGAGCACATCTCACAGCCATTTTTGAATACTTATCCATGCCCAGACCTAAAGATATAGTTATAAACGGATAGTCACCCCTTGGTGAAATGATAGAGTTAAACTTTACTTCCAGCGCTGAAAAACCGCGCATATAATCCCGCTCAACATTCTCATCAGCTTTTGCTGATGCCAATTCTTTATCTACACCCAGGTCTTTGAACTCTGAATAATAATAATCGTAACTTTTCGCAGCATATTTAGACAACAATTCGTCTATTTGAGGTATTGTAAAACCACCGTAAATCTGTGCCGCTGCATTAATCGATATATTAGCGATGGCATCAAAAGCTTCGTTTAATGTATTTGGTTCTTCATGCCACATATCTCCCATCTCAAAACCGTCGGTCAAAACATTCTCCATATCAAACAGGCAACAGTTTATCGTGTCCCGCCTATGTCCCATATCATGAATATAAATGTATCCATCATTCAATGCCTTCCTCTGAGCCGGGGTAAGCTGATAATTGCTATATATAGTTCTTTCTACTTCATCAACAATAAGCGCTCTTTTACTTGAGGCCAAATTACTATCAACACTCCCGTTGCTACGGTCTCCATCTACAACTATTTCCTTCATCCTGTCACAGATTCTTCCAAATAATTGAGCATTTTCTTTCTCATGTGCATACATAAAAGCATTACATACTCTTGGATAACCTTTCATTGCCTCCCGAAGACACTCTCTCCATTCCCAGTTTTCAAATCTGATCTTTCCGGTTTTCTCGCTTATACGGCAAAGCATATTATAAAAATCCAAATCAATTCTTTCGATTTCCTCTTCTGATATCTGTTCGAGTATTATATCCGCATCCTTCCTTATCAGTATTTTTATCCAATCTATTTTTTCTATATGCGGATTATATGAATTTTCTTTACCTTCACGTGTCAGTAATACAAAATTCTTCTTAGGCATTTTAGATTCCTCCCTATTAAACAAAAAACTCTTTAATATCTTCTTTTTACTGCATAATTCAAATTCTTACCCCAATCTGTCTAAACTGTTTTATTATATCATATCCAGAACTTCACCCTATAGCCTTATGAAATTACTCCTTTTTTCACAAAGCTTTTTTCACAAAAAAAGTTCACATCAATCGATATGAACTTTGTAATAAACCGGTATATATTTTAAACCCTCAAAACCTATATCTCTATCACCCACTCAAACCCTTTTTCCGTTTTCTTTCGTACCAAAAGACCCATTTCTATCTCCAGACAATCAATCTTGTCATTTTCAAACAAAACATTAAGTTCTCCCTCTATCCGAGCAATATTCCTATCAAGACTTCTTTTCTGCTTTTTCATCTCCAGTATCTTTGTTGCCAGCTGCTGTGCCTTTTTGTGAATATTAATCTCATCTACCACACTCTGCTCATTTTCTTTTGGAATAGATCTATTGGTAGGCAAAGTTACATCCGGCTGTAGGTCATTTGACAAAGAAACCGCATGAAGCACCGGCGAAGGATAACACTTTTTACTACGCCTAAAATTACAGCTGCAACCAATTTCAGCTGTAAGGTTTTTATACTGATCTCTTAGCTTTGGACAGCTTATAGGTTTTTCCGGCAATTTTCTTATAAACTTTTCAGTAATCTGATACTGATAGTTTAATGTAAGCGACATTACTTTATGTACAAATTGCTGACCTTCATCCCCCAAATGTCCAAAAACATATAGGATGGAGAGCCTTTCAAAATGTGTAAGATACGCCGTCTTGGCAGCCTTCTGACAAAGGTAACGCATCAGGTTACATTTCTTCAACACCTCTCGTACACTTATGGACAAGTCTCCAAATACATCCAAGTCAGAATCAACATCTATTCCTTCGCGAGTAACATTAACACCTGCTGACGCAGCTACTACTCTCTTTATGGCATCCGGCGATGATTTGGCAAATACATCAACCAACCTGTTAATGTCCGTGATTATTTCCCCTGCATCATCTATAAAGTAAGAGTATTCGCCTGTTCTGCAATGCATGCCATAAGGAATCTTTACCGGTTGCCCGGGCTTTCCGGGTTTAATTTTCTGCTTTCCCGGAAAACATTCCACTGTTATGTCCTCGCAGGTATCAATACGTTGTATTACAATATCCATTAAAAGTGTCTGATACCTGACCGGAATCCATTCAGTAAAGAAAATCCACACATGATATCCTCTACATCCGGAATACTCTACATATCCCTGAATTCCCATTTCCCGCAACACTTTTACAATATCGTATGCTTTATATAGGGCCTTCTTTAGGTATTCCTTGAATTCATCAGTACCTCTGTTGAATTTTAATAATACTTTTTTGGACACATCAACATCAAAAACCATATTCCTGATGGTACCATTCGGTCGAATAAGATATGTTCCTACAGTAGTGCTTCCTTTTAGATGATTACGAATCACATCCTCATTAAGAGGTTTGGTAACCAGCTCTATCTTACGATTTCGATCACCACCGGTACTCTCTATACTGTATAAGTCTTCACGTCCGGCAAAACACCGCAACATTCTCTCGGCTGTAGAATGATCGTAGACCGGAAGTATTTTCCCAGGCATAATCACCATATTAGAAAAGGCCTGTTCCGGCATCGGATTATTCTTATTACGCTCAACAATCTGTTGCCAGTATTCTGCATTGTCATATTCCCGCATATCCGAATATATCTGCATAAGTTCTACTGCATCATCCTGGGTCTCGAGTATCACATATTTTCTGTATCGTTCTGCCAATTCTTTTACATACTGTGTCCCCCTGTTGCGCTTTCCCTCTACTGGTAGTGCATAATACTGTTCATATTCGAAAAGCTCCATTTCTATTTCATCTGTACTACGCCATATTGAAGACAGATATACCATCAAATCCCGATACATATTTTTGTATAAATCTCTGCTACATGATAATTTCCTTATTTTGAGGTCATTTCCTTCGTTTGCGTAGATAACCGCAGCATATTCAAATATTGACTTTATCTCTCTGTCTCCCCTGAAATACTGTTCCCATCCTCCCAGTATCTCCAATGTTTTTTTCAGTTTATCTTCTATACCTATATTGCTTAGTTCAAGCCACATATTTTCCAGGCGATCAAACAATCCCCTCTCTGCTTTTGCAGGTATCGCCTTTCCTGATCTGTCAAAATGATAGCCCAGAAAATCAAATCCTTCCTCTATTTTACCAAGTTCAGTTTTCTCATTATTGATCCTAAGACCTACAATCCCCAACTTTTCAATTACCTTCTGTATCAATTCTGTACTCTTGTCCGTATTCTCCGTCAGAATGATCATATCATCAGAGTACCTTACAAAATATACTCCGTCTACAGAACACATCCATCGATCGAATTCCATCAGATATATATTAGACAGTATCGGGGATATACCTGATCCCTGATATATCCCCTCAGTTTTTGCCACTAACTCTCCTGTCAATGGATCAAGATTTTCCGCACAAGAATTCTCGCGTATCAGCTTTATTACATCCGAATCATCAATATACTTTTCAAGTTGTACTTTCAAAATATCCCAGCTCAAAGTGTCGAAATATTTCGAAATATCTATTTTCAGAAAACTTCCAAATTGATTGCTACAGATTTTTTCGCTTATCTCATCAATTACTCTCAATGCCGATCTGTTTGGCCGGTATGCACATGTTTGAGAAGTAAAAAAATGTTCGAATATTCTATTAAGCTCCTGCGCAAGTGACTGCTGAACAACCTTGTCGCGCATTGAATATAAAGCTATTACCCGTTCTTTCTCACCTTTATAAATTGATGTTAACTTTACCGGAAGAACCTTATACCTATGTTCTTTTAGTTCTATTTCCAGCTGTTTAATATATTCAGCACGACCCATATGAAACTGCTCGCAGCTTACGCCATCAACCCCGGCCGCCGGCTTATTTTTATAAACCCGCCCCCATGCATCATTGAGATTCTGTATATCAATTATCCTTTCATAAAGACTCATTTATTTTCCCTTCCATCTGTTCCTATGAATTTATACAATAATGGTTTCCTCACGTAGTTCCAGCAATTCCTCACTTTCCACTCCGATGACCACCGTCCTTTTCTCACAATTACGGCAAACATTATAAATACGGATACTTCCCTTTTCCTCTTCCTGCATCTGTATAGAAAGCTTGGTATATAATTTTTCAAAATGGCTCTGATTAATATTACATTCGAACACACTGTACTGAACCCTTTTACCATAATCTTCCAGCGTCTTGGCTATTTTTCTTCGGATACGATCATTTTCTATGTCATAGCTTATAATATACATCTCACGCTTCCCACCTGTATGGATGATAGTCAACGCCCTCGCGTATCGCTTTCTTCAATTTAGCTATCTGCTCACGAATTCTCTGACGATATGACTTTTCCCTAGCATATGTATTTCTGCCATTCATCCAGTTCTCATACTCTTTACAGAATTTCTTAAATCCACCTTCGGTCAGTAAAACCCTATCACCATCCTCATCAAAATCATATTTTGATATCATTCTCTTGTTAAACAAAAGCAACACCAAACGGTCTACAACAGGCTGACGGAATTCTTCAACAATATCCAATGCCAGAGATTTCCTGCCATAACGAATTCCATGCAGAAATCCCAAATATGGTTCAAACGACTCTGCATCGAGTGCATTGGAGACCTCTTTGGTCAAAAACGTATACGCAAGACTAATTATCACATTCACCGGATCACGTGGCGGTCTTCTATTTCTTCCGTTAAAGGAAAACTCACAATCAAGCATATGTGCGAACGCACTAAAATAAATATTGCTGCACATCCCCTCAACTCCAAGTATTTCATTAGCCGTTATTTTTTTAGACAATGAACATCTTAATTCATCCATCTGCTTCAGATCTGCAAGCCAGTCATATTTCACATCTTTACGTTTATACTGCTTAATAAGAGCCATCTGATTACATATCTTATTGTCAGTAATAACTTTTGCCATACCAAGTCGTCTTTTTTCATCAAGATAAAAGCTATACTGTTCAAAGCGAAGAAAAATATTTTTTGAGGATTCTGCCGCTGTACTTCCTAAAAATTTTCCTGAAAATGTAAAATAGCTTATATCCACTCCTTTTTCCATCAGCATATGCAGAGCCTGTGTAGTAACCTGTACGTTTCCTATCACTGCTATGTTTTCAACCTTAAATACCGGAATATCAAGCAATTGGCTTCCATTCTTTGTAACGACAATTCTCTCTCCCATTTTCTGAATAACAGATCCCTGTTCTCTGATATACAGTACAGCCACTATAAATCCTCCCTTTTGTCGACATCTTTAGTTATCTCTCCCGGCATTACCCACCAAAATACATCACGGAAAGTCCCATAGGCTATCTTTTCTATCCGACAAAAGTTTTCAAACAGTTCCAATACAAAGTTCCTGAATTTTCCATAATCAGCTGCACTTACAGGACCCAGTCCATGGGCAAATATGGAATTATTCCTGAGATGAACAACAGACCGCATTCTTTTCAATATAAGCAGACTGTCATTCTTTTTGATCTGCAAAACAGGATCTCTGAGAGCCGCCAGTATAATATATCCGTCCATAAGAGATACCGGATCCGGAAGATAATTTGCCCTATTGTTCCTAAACAATTTCTCTTTTATGGATATAACCTCTTTTCTCAACCATTCAACCTTTTCATCATCGTTCAGCTTTTTTATTTCTTCTATACCGGTTTTTTTGACATTCATTTTCGAATATTGCATTTCAGATACAAACAAGCCATAGTGAGAAAGCCTCCTTTGCTCCATCATTTCCAACAATCTATACAACAGGAGAGTTGCCATATCAAGTTTTCCCTGCTGTTCGCGTGTTTTTGCGTTCATCTGCATAGTAAACATTAATGGATATATTATTTCCGAGTCTTTAAGTATTTCCTCATTCTTCTTATTCCTGATCATTTCCGGGATAAGACCTAATTTCTGAAGCTGTAATCCCTGTTCCCTAATCTGCTCCATATTTTCAGCTAACATAAATTCCGGATGAATACGAATATCACGCCGTAGCTGCCTATATAAATCTGATAATGAATCCCTGGCACGTTCAAATTCCAAGGAATCCCAGGCATCATAAGCATCCGCCAAGAGATATATGAAATGCAGCTGCTGTCTCATTTCAGGTTCCGGTATTGTTTCTTTTAAAGAAAACAGTCTTTCTCTTGCCCCGGCAAAATTAAAACGTCTGAATAAGGCAATTGCCTTGTCTATCTCAAGATCTCCAAAAACAGATAACGGATTTTCAATATATATCAAATTCTCAGACCCGGGTCTTGGTTTTCTGAAATCTACCAGATAATCATCTGAAGCCACGTAAACCATCTGAACATTAATCATTGCACCTGCCAATGCTGCGGCGGCAGACATCGCTTTTGTTCCACCGGTAAAATCTATATACATTCTCTCCGGCCTATTCCATTTCATATATGCATTTTTTATAACCCTGTATATATCGATAGGATCTGTATCGCCAACCTTTTGTTTATCATATTCAGTAGCCTTAAGATTACAGTATTCTATGACTTTATTCAGTGTTTCCTCTGATTTTTCCGTATAAATAAACAGAACCCTCATAGGCAGAAGCAATGATATATCAAGCACGATCGGTTCGTAGGACGTTCCAACCGATACCACAAGATTATCTACAGTTTCATATACCTTATCGCTATTTCTTTCTACAAAATCCTCCTCTATCAGTTTCATCATGTTCACATCATAAAACTGATCAGCCAGTTTCCGTTGCTCCAAAGTCTTCCGTTCCAGCTGCATCCATTGATCAGTCTTTTTTTGCAGTTCCTTGTTCATAACCATCCCTCCATGTACAATTGATGCCTTTTATCCATAATAAAGTTTAATCCTGTACATGGCAAAACAAAGTCGGTGCAAAATTATTCAATGATTTTTATTTTTCCATCGACTCATCGTTATATTGCACGGATATTCAATTACTTCTTCAGCATGTACTCTTCCGGACACAACATCATGCACAGCTTTTTCAGAATACTGCCCATATGGCCGCATAAAATCAGGAAGAATCCTATGCAGCCCCCCACATCTAACACATTTAACTCTGATAACGATATAGCATTTTGTAACATCATCAATTTCCCTACATATTCTGCGACAATAATCCCGATACTTTAGATTAGTATTTCCACAAACTGGACATCTTCCATAACTTTCCGGTTCCACCATAATGGCACCACCACTCCATTCACATAACCGATAGTTTTTTGTAATAATCATTTTTACCCTCCGTTCATTTTTTTGCATAATAAAAACGCCTGTTTTTCACAGACGTTAATAAATAATGACTTATTATTCTTTTTTTCCACAAGAAAAAAGCCGCATTCAGCTAAATGCAGCTTTTTCAGATTGTTTCTAATGCCCTAATCGGGCTCCATCCCTTTTCTACTATCGTCGTACTGTTCCTTGATGAGTTAAACAGAGCAAAGTGTCAATGCCCTAATCGGGCTTCATCCCTTTTCTACTAAAAGATTCGCATATAGATAAATGTAATATATGTAGTGTGTCAATGCCCTAATCGGGCTTCATCCCTTTTCTACATAAACCTGTATCTATACTTTATATTTTAAAGTATTACGGTGTGTCAATGCCCTAATCGAGCTTCATCCCTTTTCTACAGACTATCGCTGTAATCGCCAGAGCAACAAAAGATGTGTGTCAATGCCCTAATCGGGCTTCATCCCTTTTCTACCAAAACAAGTTTCCTAAAAGAGAAGAACAGAATGTGTCAATGCCCTAATTGGGCTTCATCCCTTTTCTACAGCGGCAAAATTCTGTGGAGAGCTTGAAATGGCTTCGTGTCAATGCCCTAATCGGGCTCCATCCCTTTTCTACTACAACTGGCAGTATAACAATGCAAATATGAATGCGTGTCAATGCCCTAATCGGGCTTCATCCCTTTTCTACTTATTATTACTACTGCTCGTAAACGTGACAAATGTGAGGTGTCAATGCCCTAATCGGGCTTCATCCCTTTTCTACAGTTTGCCAGTGCTTATTGGAAAATTATAATTGTAATGTGTCAATGCCCTAATCGGGCTTCATCCCTTTTCTACAGCTTGTATGTCAAATGGCTATTATCGCTGTACAAAAGTGTGTCAATGCCCTAATCGGGCTTCATCCCTTTTCTACTAATGAAGAAGATGATACTAAATATCTCAATACATTAATGTGTCAATGCCCTAATCGGGCTTCATCCCTTTTCTACGACATCTTATAGAGAGAATATCCCTAAATTAGATTGTGTCAATGCCCTAATCGGGCTTCATCCCTTTTCTACGGTACAATAATAGGTTTCGGCATAACTTTTATTTACTAGTGTCAATGCCCTAATCGGGCTTCATCCCTTTTCTACATTAGCAGTATGGTTAATATGGATAATCGGTGGATGTGTCAATGCCCTAATCGGGCTTCATCCCTTTTCTACATAGCAACAGGAGCAATAGGAGTAGCAACAATATTAGCGTGTCAATGCCCTAATCGGGCTTCATCCCTTTTCTACGTTTAATAGTTCCGATAATAATAATAATCGGTATAATTATGTGTCAATGCCCTAATCGGGCTTCATCCCTTTTCTACAATTATATCAGGTGTAGTATACTGGTTTAACAGTATGTGTCAATGCCCTAATCGGGCTTCATCCCTTTTCTACCAGATTAGTAAAGATATGGCTGAAATCAACATAAGGCGTGTCAATGCCCTAATCGGGCTTCATCCCTTTTCTACTGTGATTTAGATTTTACAAATGAATATGGTGACTATAGTGTGTCAATGCCCTAATCGGGCTTCATCCCTTTTCTACGAAAACATTATGATAACATTAACAATTATAATTTTAGGTGTCAATGCCCTAATCGGGCTTCATCCCTTTTCTACAGCGCACAGAAAGGAGAATAATATGATTACAGTAGGAATGTGTCAATGCCCTAATCGGGCTTCATCCCTTTTCTACGGAAATGAAAAACCTTATAAAGGAGGTAAACAAAATGTGTCAATGCCCTAATCGGGCTTCATCCCTTTTCTACCTCTGAGAGCATCTACGGCTCAGGGCGAGCGTATTGCACTGTGTCAATGCCCTAATCGGGCTTCATCCCTTTTCTACATTAAAAAGGAGACAAAAATATGATAACATTAACAATAATGTGTCAATGCCCTAATCGGGCTTCATCCCTTTTCTACGAAGTAGAAGACGAGGAAGGCAATAACTATGTCAAAGTGTGTCAATGCCCTAATCGGGCTTCATCCCTTTTCTACAGTAGGCCCCTAGAACACCCTACTGTAGAGGGATTTAAGCATTTATTTTCAACTTAATTGTATATACTTCTTCGTTTTGTACTTAATATAGGCCTTTGTTCATATTTTGTTCACAGTTCGTCATTCCCTTGCGCTCTTTTGTTACAAAATTGTTACATTTCTATATTCAGTTACCAAGCTGCATTGAGTATAACCTCGCATTAATAATAGCACACATACATCATATTTACAATTTAAGTTTCCCCCGCGACAAATTTGGGGCATTTGCGGCATTAGCACATCAGCTATGTTAATATTTGAAACATACATCTTTATTATTTCCTAAGCCCCGATGATCTACAGGCCATTAACAGTTTTTTTACTGTATTTTCAGATAAATTTTTATGAAA
>OCVV011144069.1_pt1 | contig 15353 bp, 13 predicted proteins | sample 1539721 | NCBI WGS metagenome assembly OCVV01 (sample SAMN02144230, study PRJEB22623) | gut metagenome | biome: sheep rumen | host: Ovis aries | place: New Zealand
CTTCAATTCCTCCAGCCCCCCAATCTTGAGGGGAGCGAACCGGACTTTGCGCGCCGCCGCACGGCAGCGCAGCTGCCTTCCTTTGTGCGGTGTGTGCATCCTCCGGAGGGTTTATGTCATAGGAAATCGACGCAATTTCCTATGACATTAAAATGGCGGTCCGAAGATAATCCTCAGTCCGCCTGATATATTATTTGCTTATTTTTTTACAAGCAGCGACTGGCCGGTCATTTCAGCGGGCTGCTCTATATCCATTACCTCCAGAAGCGTAGGAACGATATCGCAGAGACGTCCTCCCTCTTTCAATGTATATGAATCATCATAGTTATAAAGAATAAACGGTACAGGATTTGTAGTGTGGGCAGTATGCGGCTGACCTGTCTCCGCATTGATCATCTGCTCCGCATTTCCGTGATCAGCGCATATAAACAGAACTCCGTCCATCTTCTTTACGGCCTCTACTGCCGCGCCTACACACTGATCGATCCTCTCCACAGCTTTGATCGCCGCCTCGAGAACGCCTGTATGGCCTACCATATCCGGGTTGGCAAAGTTAATAATGATCACATCGTAATCGCCGGATGTGATCGCAGCGTCCAGCTTCTCGCTGACCTCAGGCGCGCTCATCTCAGGCTGAAGATCGTATGTGGCTACAGCGGGAGAGTTTACAAGGACTCTGTCCTCTCCTTTATTAGGCTCTTCAAGACCGCCGTTAAAGAAGAATGTTACGTGTGCATACTTCTCTGTTTCCGCGATCCTGAGCTGACGAAGTCCGAGCTTAGCCAGGTATTCTCCGAATGTGTTTACGATCTCTTCTTTCTTGAAAGCAACGTATTTATTCGGGATCGTCTCATCATAATCCTTGAAGCATACATATACCAGCGGCATGAATCCGTTCGCTCTCTTCAGATATTTGATACATTTCGTATCGTCGGAGGAGCCGGGCATGGCCGCGATATCATCATCTGTCATACAGAACGCTCTGGTTATCTCACGGGCACGGTCCGGTCTGAAGTTAAAGAAGATAACGGAATCGTTCGGCTTTACAAGTGAAAGCGGCTTTCCTTCTTCATCTGTGATAACCGTCGGCAGGACAAACTCATCCGTCACTCCGTTATCATAGGAATCCTGCATTGCCTGTACCGGATCTGCAGCCTTTACTCCTTCTCCAAGCACCAGTGAATCATACGCCATCTGGATACGGTCCCAGTTATTATCCCTGTCCATCGCGTAATAACGTCCGGACATGGAAGCCACCTTTCCCACGCCGATCTCGTTCGCCTTTGCGATCAGCTCCTCCAGATAACCCTTACCCGAAGCCGGCGGAGTATCTCTTCCGTCGTAGAACGGGTGAATATAAACATTCTCCAGTCCCTCTCTTTTACACATTTCAAGAAGCGCATACAGATGTGTGTTATGACTGTGAACGCCTCCGTCAGAAAGAAGTCCCCAGAGATGCAGATCAGAATTATGCTCCTTACAGTTATTGATAGCCCGGAGAAGCTCCTCGTTTTTGAAGAAAACGCCGTCATTGATATACTTTGTGATCAGCGTCAGATCCTGATAGATGACTCTTCCGGAACCAATATTCATATGGCCGACCTCTGAGTTTCCCATCTGACCATCCGGAAGACCAACGGCAAGTCCTGAAGCATAGCCCTTCTGGAACGGACACTCTGCCATAAGCTTATCCATTACCGGCGTCTTAGCCATGTAAACTGCATTTGCTTCATGGTTATCTGAAAGGCCGTAGCCATCTAATACCATCAAAACCACTGGTTTCTGTTTCATTTACTATTTCTCCTTTGTCTGTATATAACATTGCATACTCAACGATCCTCCCGGAAGCGTTAAGTACATAGTCCGCATGAGGACTTTGCGCGCCGCCGCACGGCAGCATTGCCGCTTTTCTGTATGCAGCGCATGCATCCCCCCGAGAGTTACCAAAAAGTGGTTAAATCACAGATTATTGTATCATCTTTTGGCAGGATGCAAAACCTATAATTAAAAAAACTTATACATGCCGCCCGAAGTCACCTGAGAAAACGGCGAAGTTCCTCGTCATAATGAAATCCGGCCTTTTCCAGCTTTTCCGTGATCTCATCGACCGGAACACAGTAACAGGCAGCCACCTCATCGAGAGAGCAGCCTCTGTCACGAAGCTGTGTATTGATAAAGCTCAGCAGCATATTCGGATCTTTTGGCAGCATATTGATTCCTCCTTCATCTCCAATATCATTCTCCGGACCCCGGCAATATTTTGGCAATATTTTGTTTCTTATAAAAACTTCCCGCTTCATGATAAGACTGTTTCAGTAATACCAGGCGGGAAGCTTTTATTTCTTACTTTACCAAAGCTGCTCCATAATCCAGGTCTTCCATATAATTATGGACGTTTTCCATCGTTGTTACGGCTATCGCCTGCAGCGCCTCCCTGGTAAAGAAGGCCTGATGGGAAGTCATTACCAGATTCGGAAATCTCTGCAGCCTGGCAGTCACGTCATTTACAAGAGGTTCCTCGGACCGGTCATTATATACGTTATCATCCTCTCCCTCGTACACATCGAGAGCCACTGCATGGAATTTTCCCTGCTCCAGATAATGTATCAGCGCTTCAGTATCAATGAGAGGTCCCCGGGACGTGTTTACCAGCATGGCTCCGTCTTTCATCTGTCCCATGGTCTTTCTGTTCAGCAGATGATACGTTCCTCCTTCGCCCATGACCAAAGGCGCATGCAGGGATATCAGATCGGATTTCCGGAAAAGCTCCTCTTTCGATACGTATGTCAGAAGACCATTATCGACAAGAGCCTGTGAAGGAAACGCATCCCATGCTATCACATTCATTCCGTATCCTTTACAGATCTGAGCCATACACTGTCCGATCCTGCCTGTTCCGAGGATTCCCGCCGTTTTATTATGAAGGTCCAGTCCCAGAAGGCCCGACAGAGCAAAATTGTTATCTTTGACTTTATTATATGCTTTATGAAGCCGGCGGTTCGCCTGCTGCAGGATCGCCATCGCATGCTCTGCGACCGCAAAAGGTGAATAGGCAGGTACGCGGAGAACAGTTATCCCATGCTTCTCCGCAGCCTTCAGATCTACGTTGTTAAATCCTGCGCACCGGAGAAGGATAAGCCGGACTCCCATTTCTCCCAGTACATTAATAACGGACGCCGGCGCCTCATCATTAACAAATATGCAGACAGCTTCGTGGCCCTTTGCCAGAAATGCCGTTTCCCCGGTCAGACGGACGGAATAATAATCAATATCCACGTTATAGCCGCCTTCGACTTTTTCACGGACAAGTCCGTCAAAGAAAGTCCTGTCATAATCCTTAGTTCCGAAGAAAGCAATCTTCAATGTATCCGAACGGCTTGATCCCTCATATCTGAACTTGAGGATCTCCGAGATCTTTTTTATCGCTTCTTCTTCGTCCAGACCTTCCGCTCTGACCGTAACTTCATCGCCCTCTTTCGCATTCAGGCTGAGAAGCTGAAGCACATTGCTTCCTTCAGCCGTCTTTCCGTTAGCCTCAACTGTTACTGTGCTTTTCAGCTCCACACAACACTGTGCCAACAACGCCGCCGGTCTTGCATGAAGTCCCTGCGCTGTAGCAACAACGTATATCAATTCTCTCATTCTGCCAATTCCTTTCGTCTGATACGCGTTAACTGCCAACAATTTATTACAATAAATAATTCTAACACACCAGCACACACAATCACAATAATGATTATTAATATCTATGTCTGTAAGATCAGGCGGGTTTCAACCCAGATATTCTCTTAGTTCGTCCAGCTTTTCCATACACTCCCGGTATCCCAGCCAGTAGAGTTCTCCGAGTTTCTCTACGTCCTTCTCAACTCTTCCTACCATGACCGGACCCGACGGGGCTGCTCTGTACAATCTTCCTTCTTTATGAAGCTGCTCGATCTCGTCACATTGTCTGTTATAATCCTGATTGCTGTTTTCCAGCGCCCGGGCAAACTCCGGATACTTTTTATAGAATCTGGCCGCCAGTGAAGATTTCTTTTCCTGCTTTCTATATTCTATATTTCGGGTACGGAGCACGATTATTTTTTCAAACCCTTCTCCAAGAGCCCATTCATACGGGATCTTGCAGGAGCATCCTCCATCCAGACAGGGCGTGCCTCCCACATCGACCATCGGCGTAATATACGGCATTGAAGCCGACGCTTCTATACCTTTCATCAGAACATCATTGCTGCACTTTCCTTTTTCCAGATAAAGCGGTCTGCCTGTCAGACAATCCGTAGCGACTGCGATAAACCTCTGTTCTTTTCTGTAAAACCTTTCCTCATCCAGCGGTTCAAATATACCTCTGTCTTCCGTAAGAAAGCTGACATCCAGAATACTGTGGCGATGGGCCAGCGCCTTTGCCCCTACATACTGGCTGTCGTGACGATATGTCAGATTTACCCTCCCTGACCTGCCGATCTGTCCGGCCACATAATTCATTCCGGAGAGTGCTCCCGCGGAAACCCCAATGACACACTCCATATTGATATCGCTGATCATCAACGCGTCCAGAAAGCCCTGGGTATAGAGCCCCCGGAATGCTCCTCCCTCAAGCACCAGACAACCTTTTGTAAGCTTTTCCGACGCCTTTCCGGAAGGAATCTGATCCACACGGGAGTATATCTTTTTTTCATGATTTCTAAGTTTGTCTATAGGACCCATATTTTCCTCCATTTCTCTGCCCAAATTCTTCTGCCTCTTCGTATCCGTTTTTTTATCCGACGATCTCTCTGACGATCTCGAGAATGCCGTCCGTTCCCCGAAGGATATGATCTGCTTTTATCCCGGTTCTTCTGTTATGGTTCTCCGGGTATTGATCCTCCCATCGTATCCATATAAAATGCCATCCCGCTGACGCGGCTCCGTCCATATCATTCTCCGGACTGTCTCCCACGAACCAGTACTCATCCCGAGGCGCTCCTGTCCTTTCCTCAAAAACACGGAATATTTCCGGATCCGGCTTCGTAATGCCGATATCTCCGGACACCAGTACGTTCTCCTCCGGGATCAGCTCCTCCAGATGCAGTGAATGGTATTTAAACCGCTGATGCGTCGACTCTCCGTTTGACAGCACCCCGGTAACTATCTTCTTCTTTTTCAGATATAACAGTGTCTCCCTCATTTCAGGCAGAAGCTGCATATCGCTCTGCGCCTGCTTATACGCATCCTGAAAACGCTTTGCCCGTTCCTCTGAAACCTCGATACCGAATTCATGATAGGTATGCTGTACCCGAAGGATATTCATCTCTTCCATGCTGATCTCGCCTCTGCCGTACCTGTCAAACTCCAGATCGCTCCAATGTCTGCTGACACGGATCACTGTATCATCATCAACCCCCGGGATCGCGCCGATCACCTTGTGATAGGCACAAAGATACGCGTCTCCTCTGCGATACAAAGTATCATCTATATCAAAAACAAAAACCGCCAAGCGAGCTCCTCCTTTTTATGACATGAGTACCAGGTAATTACAAAACTCAGCAGGATGGGAAATTTGTGTGAATGATTCAAACAATCTGCACAAGCATTAGAACTTCTGTATGAACGGAATCTGCTGTATGAGCAGAAATCATATTGTCTGAGCGCAGCGAGTTTATGATTTCGCGAATGTTATCAGCAGATGAAGTGAATACTTAGAAGTTCTTTGCGCGGAAGCCGTTTGAATCGTTACACAATTTCCCGACCACACGGAGTTTCACAATCACCTGACATGAGTACATAGAAGTTCTTTTCAAAAAAGCCGTTTGAACTTCAACTCTTTTCCTGACCGCAGATCAGCTCAAATATTTCATCCGTATTGGATACGATCGTCTCCGCGCCGCACTCCTCCAGAAATTTCTTTCCCCTGAACCCCCAGTCTACGCTGATACAGTCCATTCCCGCATTAACCGCTGTCTGAAGATCGATCTCGGAGTCTCCTATATAAACCGTTTCCTCCACGGAAACATTCAGCTTTTCCGCTGCGTGCAGCGTAACATCGGGAAATGGTTTCCGCCGCACCTGATCGGTCAGTCCCACGGCGAGATCGAACAATCCGGGAAACTGTTCCTCTGTCAGCGTCTGAACAGCTTCATCAGGCTTGTTGGATACCACTGCCGTTATGACTCCTTCTTTTCGCAGACGGAGCATAAGCTCCCGGATCCCGGGATATGGCGCCGTTCTTACCGCGCAATGGGAAGCATAATAGGGCTGATATATATCCATTATTTTCATTACGAGACTGTTCGTGACAGACTTTGGCAAAACTTCTTCCGGAGTCCCTATCCTGACAAGAAGCTCCTCAGGCATTCCCTCCTCAAAGGAGAGCGCTCTTTTTATGGCGACCTGAACGCCGCTTCCAAAAAAATTCTTCGCATCCTTTTCGCTGTAATCATGACGTCTTCCCGCTTTTTCCAACGCATAGTTCATGGCGTCAGCCAGATCTCCTGCCGTATCAAGTATCGTACCATCCATATCAAAAATCGCTGCCCTGTATTTCATATTATCCTCTTTTCGTCCCAGGCAGATCATAATTTTTATGCATAAAATGGACCGGTATCTGCTCTGGCGTTATTATTTCTGTCGGATCCATGATTGTGACAGTATATCATATTCCGGGAGACAAATCATCTTTTTCCGGCAGCGCAGCCGCCTCCCATTCCGCGGCATGCGCATCCCCGCGTAGTGTTTTATCCCCGCGGATTGTTTATCTCAGCGGGAGAATGGACTCCCGCCGGGACGGGCTTGTCATAACCCGCCGCTTAAGAAGAAAGTTTCTTCTCACACTGAGGTAAATGATTGAAATTCCTGTGAAACCAAAAAAACGGAAGCCGTTTTTATTACAGCTCCCGTTTCGTTATGTTTATGATTCCTGTTTATTCGCCTTTTTTAGCTTTTGCGGCTTTAATGATCATGTCTACGCACATATCCTCGCCCAGATATCCGCAGTCAAGGCAAAGCTGATAGTTGTTCACATTGCCGAATTCTCTGTCCGTATAATATCTGTAGTACTGACGGCGGCCTTTGTCTTTCTTTGCTATGATCTTCTCTACCGGTTCCTGCTGTTTTCCGTAATAATCCTCAAAATAGGTCCTGCGGTATTCTTTGTCGGCACGGATAAAAACGTTCAGGCACGGAATCCCTGCTTTCTGCAGGATAAAATCAGAACAACGTCCCACTATGACGCACGGTCCCTTTTCCGCCTGCTCAAGGATGATCTTTTTCTGGATCTCATATACCTTGTCCTGTACATCTCCCAGGTAGAGTCCGTTATAAAAGCTGCTGCTGAAGTATTTTTCTATAGCAGAAACGAACTCTCCTTTTTGCTCAGCTTCGTCTGCTTTCAAACCTGTTTTTTTTGATATTTCTTCAATAAATTTTCTGTCCAGGAACGGTATATTAAGCTTCTCCGCAACTTTTCTTCCGATGACGCTTCCTCCGCTTCCTACTTCCCTGCTTATTGTAATAACCGGATACATACAAACACCTCCTTCTGTTTATTTTGTCTGGTTCTCCTGCGGGATCTTTAATTTATGATCCCGTTTTGTCTGATCAGATAAATGTCAGAATTCCTATGGATTTCAGGAACAGTACTGCAAGCATGACCGGTGCTACATATTTGATCATAACCTTCAGCAGGCCTGAACGCGAGAATGGCTCACCATTTTTTGTGATCTCGCTGATGATGTATTCAGGTTTCACGATCCATCCGATAAGAATGCATGTCAGGAATGCTACAATTGGCATCAGCACGCTGTTACTTACGTAATCCAGAACATCCAGGACCTGTCCGACAGATCCGTTTGGCAGCTTCAGTTCGAAGTAACATATATTATATCCGAAGCATACGATCACGCCTATGATCAGCGCAATGACCGTTTCCAGAATCGTAGCTTTTGTTCTGGACATATGGAACTGATCCATGAAACTGGAAACAACCGCTTCCATGATGGAGATCGCGCTTGTAAGCGCCGCAAACAATACCATCGCAAAGAACAAAATACCTATTATTCTTCCGAACGAACCCATCTCCGCAAATACTTTAGGCAGTGATACGAACATCAGGCCCGGGCCGGATGCGGTCATTCCTTCACGTCCCATGAATGTGAATACAGCCGGGATGATCATAACTCCCGCAAGGAATGCGATCAGTGTATCGAAGATCTCGATCTGGATAACAGATTTGGAAAGGTTTGACTCATCGCTTACATAGGAGCCGTAGGCAACCATGATACCCATTGCAACGCTCAGGCTGTAGAACAGCTGTCCCATGGCGTCCACAACGACCGTGAAGAAACTACGCACCGTAAGATCCGAAAAATCAGGCAGCACATAGATACGGAATCCCTGAAGTCCGGTCCTTGTAACTCCGTCTGAATCCGTGAAACTGATCGTCAGTGAAAAAACAGCGATGATGATGACCAGGATCAGAAGGATAGGCATCAGCACCTTAGACAGAGATTCGATTCCTTTGTTTACTCCCCGCAGAATTACGAATGTACATGCGAGAAGAAAAATAGCCATCAGAATGACCGGTGACCACTGAGATGTAATAAATCCTGTAAAATATCCGTCTTCAGCGGCATCCAGCCCGCTTCCCGTAAGAAACGCCAGAAAATATTTAAACACCCAGCCGCCGATCGCGCTGTAATACGGCATAATGATCGCCGGAACAAGGCATGCGAGAACTCCGAGTGGTTTCCATCCATTTTTTATCTTCGAGTAAGCAGTCAGCGGACTCTGTTTCGTCTTTCGTCCGATCGCGATCTCTGTGGACAAAAGAGTAAATCCGAAAGTCAGTGACAGAATGATGTAGATTACCAGGAATAATCCTCCTCCATTCTTTGCAGCCAGATAAGGAAAACGCCAGATGTTTCCCAGACCGACCGCACTTCCTGCGGCAGCCAGGACGAATCCGATGGATCCGCCAAAAGAATGTCTCTTTTCCATAATTTTTTCCCTCTTCTCCTCATATTTTTGTGAATTTTGTATTAACGAACGATTTTAGGATAACATTTTGCACAAATCTTTTCCACTATCCGTTGTAAGGAATCACTTTTCACCATGAACAGTTATACTTTTCACCCATAACTTTAAAACGCCCGCGGAAAAGACCGCGGGCGTTGTTTGGCATTATAAGATATATCCGGTTCGAATTACAGCTGAGGACCTGCTGCTACAAGCGCTTTTCCTGCATCGTTAGTTGTGTACTTAACGAAGTTCTTCTGGAATCTCTCGGCAAGATCTACTGCTTTTACTTCCCACTCTTTTGCGTCAGCGTATGTATCGCGGGGATCAAGGATACCTGAATCTACTCCCGGAAGCTCTGTCGGAACTTCAAAATTGAAGTACGGGATAGTCTTTGTCGGAGCTTTCTTGATATCGCCGTTAAGGATTGCGTCGATGATACCACGTGTATCTTTGATCGTGATACGTTTGCCTGTTCCGTTCCATCCTGTGTTTACAAGGTATGCCTTTGCTCCGTTGGCTTCCATTTTCTTTACAAGCTCCTCGCCGTATTTTGTCGGATGAAGCTCAAGGAAAGCCTGTCCGAAGCATGCGGAGAATGTAGGTGTCGGCTCTGTAATGCCTCGCTCTGTACCTGCCAGCTTAGCCGTAAATCCGGACAGGAAGTAGTACTGTGTCTGCTCCGGTGTCAGGATAGATACAGGAGGAAGTACTCCGAAAGCGTCAGCTGAAAGGAAGATTACATTGTCAGCTGCAGGACCTGCGGAAATCTTGTTTACGTTAGAAGCGATTTTCTCAATATGAGAGATCGGATAGGAAACACGTGTGTTCTCTGTCACGCTCTTATCAGCGAAATCGATCTTTCCGTCCTCTGCTACAGTAACGTTCTCGAGAAGCGCATTTCTCTTGATCGCATTGTAGATGTCAGGCTCGGACTCTTTATCCAGGTTGATTACCTTAGCGTAGCATCCGCCCTCAAAGTTGAATACGCCGTTGTCGTCCCAGCCATGCTCGTCATCACCGATGAGGAGTCTCTTGGGATCTGTGGAAAGAGTTGTCTTACCTGTTCCGGACAAACCAAAGAATATAGCTGTATGCTCGCCGTTCATATCGCAGTTAGCGGAGCAGTGCATGGAAGCGATGCCTTTCAGCGGCAGATAGTAGTTCATCATAGAGAACATACCTTTCTTCATCTCTCCGCCGTACCATGTATTGATGATAACCTGCTCACGGCTTGTGATGTTGAATGCCACACAAGTCTCGGAGTTAAGTCCCAGCTCTTTGTAATTGGATACAACTGCCTTGGACGCGTTATATACAACGAAATCCGGCTCAAATGTCTCAAGCTCTTCATCTGTAGGAACGATGAACATGTTCTTTACGAAGTGTGCCTGCCATGCAACTTCCATGATAAAACGAACTGCCATACGTGTATCTGCGTTAGCACCGCAGAATGCATCTACAACGAAAAGTCTCTTATTGCAGAGCTCTTCCTTTGCAATGTCTTTTACCTTGGCCCATACGTCCTCTGACATCGGGTGATTATCATTTTTATAGCCTTCTGATGTCCACCATACAGTATCTTTGGAGTTCTCATCCATAACAATATATTTATCTTTAGGAGAACGTCCGGTATAGATACCAGTCATAACGTTAACAGCGTCAAGTTCTGTGTTCTTACCAACCTCGTATCCCTCAAGACCTTCTTTTGTCTCTTCATCGAAAAGAGCCTCATAAGAAGGGTTGTAGACGATCTCAGTTGTTCCTGTAATGCCATATTTGGTTAAATCAACTTTTGCCATTTCTTTTACCTCATTCCCTGTTTTTTAAATGGTTAGTTACAACCGGGCAAAGAAGATATTCTTACCTCCTGCCCATATATAATTTACGCCCGTGAGCATAAACTAATTAACAAAAAATCTACATCGTTTATTATACACAAAATCCTCCGCTTGTCATACACAATTTTAAACTTTTTTTTCGTTTATATAAACCTGTCAACATTTTTATAAAATCGCAGAAAAAAAACAGCATATTTCCCTGTCGGGAAACCGAATGCTGTCATTTTTTTCGCAGACTCAGTCTCTCTGCTGATTATCAGGCAAATAGGCCTGATCAGGAGATCCTGTTTTATATTTAACTCTAACCGTGCTTCCCGGCTCGACCGAACCGAGTATCGGGATCCCTTTTTCCAGAGGAGGATAAACCGATATCCTTTTCGGCGGATTTTTCAGCTGCACCACATTCTGCAGCAGATATTCCTCTCCGTCCACACTATATTCCACAGTAATCACGCTTACGCCGACCATCGGGTTTTCCTTCCTAATAATAATACCTTCTGTTTCTCCGTCGAATTCTGCCCACTGATTTTCCTTACTGCGGACTTCACTTCTTTTCCCTGATGCCGGAACGGTTTTTTTTCTGTCTCCGCTCTTCTTTGCGTTCCCTTTTTTCCTGTTTTTATTATCTTCTCTGCTTTTCTCAAAAAAGAATCTCATAGAGATGTATTCCTTTCCTTCTTTCCTTAATCAGACTGTAAGGGAGTTTCTCTTTATGATCTCATCCCAGCGGCGGTTCAGTTCCGTCAGCGAATCCCAAATCTCTTCTGCGTTTTCCTGCATCTGCTGATCCGGGGGCAGCCTGTCAGGGATCATGATCGGATGGAAGCCTGCTGCTTTTGCCGCCATTATCCCGTTATAAGAATCTTCTATTACATATATATCCGCCATTTCACACAGTTCTGTAAATCGATCCTGCCGGCCGGAGAGTTTCTGATCTTCTTTTCCTCCGGCCGCTTTTCCGGAGATACCGCCGGTATCCGTTTTTCCGGACTGCATCAGCTTCTCGGCGCATTTTATAAATATTTCCGGAGCCGGTTTGCTTTTTTCTACTTCATCTCCTGCGACTATGGCGGAAAAACATGAAATCAGTCCCGCTGCAGTCAGTTCTTTTTTTATCAGCCATCCCGGAGAGGAAGAAGCGAGACCTATGACAGCGCCGTCTTTTTTTAATCTGGAAAGGAACTTTTCCGCCCCTTCTTTTACGGGAACTGCTCCTTCATCTATTTTTTGAAAAAAATATTCTCTGCATAACCGGAAAGCCATGTCATGGTCGTAGTCTCCCGCTTCCTGAAACATGGTTTCCATGATCTGCCTCTCGTATTCATCAGTAACTCCGATACAGCGCGCGACGGCCTGTTCCATGATATCGGCAGGAAGCCTCATTTTTTCTGCCGCCGTCATCCATCCTTCGTAATACAGCCGTTCTGTGTCCAGAATAACCCCGTCCATATCAAAAATCACAATCAGTTCTGACATTATGCTTTCCTTTATATATCAAGTCCCGGTTCATACCGCATCCATCATCGCAGAAAAAAGTGGCAAAAACTGATATTCTCCCAGTCTGACCATCCACTCGGGATGAAACTGCACTCCCATGACAAATTTCTTTCCGCAAGAATCCGGCATTTCCACAGCTTCTATTACTCCATCCTCTGACCGCGCGGTCACTTCAAGCACATCCGGCACTATCTCCAGGCACTGATGATGATATGAGTTTACCCTTATATATGTATCGCCCATGATCGAAGCCAGTTTAGAACCATCTTCTATGGTAATATAATGGTACTCAGCTCCCGTTTCGTTCTGATGAATGACCTGCAATCCTATCTCACTGGGAATATCCTGGATCAAAGTCCCACCCAGCACTATGTTCATCATCTGCATTCCTCTGCATATAGCAAGCATCGGCTTGTCTTCAACGATGGCCTCCTGTATCATCCAGTAATCGGAAATATCCCTGGGATAAAAAAAGTTATGCTGATATGTATCCTGTGCTTCCTCGCCATACATCGCAGGATCTATGTCCATGCCCCCTGCCATCACTACACAGTCCACCTGTGATAAGGCTTCCCTTGCGCTTTCTATATCCGTCACGAGCGGCAGAAACACCGGTTCGCCGCCGGCTTCGACAACTGCATCGTAATACAGGCTCTGATCCTTTGTCAGAGTCCCGTCCCCGGCAAGCTCGCTGATGTAAGATATCCCGACCTGGATGCCGTCTGCCCTGGGATCTATCTCCGGCTGCGGTACTTCTGTAACGACCGGTACAGGCGTCGGTTCCACCGGTACTGTCTCCTCCGCTGTCTGTTCTGTCAAAGATACGGACGATGAAACGTCCGCTTCCGATTCAGTATCCTCTTCCTCATCCCCGACAGATAGTTTTTCTGCGCTGCCGCTTTTTACTCCGGCCGCCTGACTGCTCTGTCCGGCTTTCGGGTCGTTCTTCGCACTCAATCTATTTACCTTTAAGATCACTCCCGTAAGGATCATGCAGAAAACCAGCCCTACTATGATCAGGAATTTTTCTATTCTTAGTTTTCGTGCCAGTTTTTCTTTTCTTAATCTTCTTGAATGATTCAGCTCGTCATCTTTGATCTTATTATTATTCGCCATTTGCTCCCCCTGACGATTAATTTGTGTATGCAAACAATGTAACTATTTTACCACAATTTATCCGAAATTCATATGGAAATAAAAATCCCCTTTCGTTTCACATTGACACTTTAATTCATTAATGTTAAGTTTTTTATATACTTCAGGAACATAGGAAGAATCGCCGGAAGTACGCCTTCTTTCAGATACCCCGGCGCATAATGTCCCTGGATCAGAAGGAGTATTAGTGTTATAAAGCAGAAAACAACCTTCTGCCTTTATCACTGTTTATGCCGCCGCTGAGACGGCGGAAGAATGGAGATTAGTATGTACGAAAAAATACCTTACAAGATTTATCTGGAAGAAAACGAAATTCCGTCCGCATGGTATAACCTGCGCGCCGATATGCCCGTAAAGCCAGCACCGCTTCTTGATCCGGCAACGGGAAAGCCGCTGACCTTTGAACAAATGCAGCCTATCTTCTGCGATGAGCTGATCAGACAGGAACTGGATAATGATACACCTTACATAGATATTCCCGGCGAGGTGCAGGATTTTTATAAAATGTACCGCCCGTCGCCGCTGACCCACGCCGTATTCCTTGAAAAAGCGCTGGATACGCCCGCTCATATTTTCTACAAATTCGAAGGTAACAATACTTCCGGCAGTCATAAGCTTAATTCTGCCATAGCTCAGGCCTATTATGCAAAAAAACAGGGACTGAAAGGCGTTACTACAGAAACAGGTGCCGGACAGTGGGGAACCGCTCTTTCCATGTCCTGTTCCTTTATGGGACTTGACTGTAAGGTGTTTATGGTTAAAGTTTCCTATGAGCAGAAACCATTCCGCCGCGAAGTCATGAGGACCTATGGCGCGAGCATCACTCCGTCCCCTTCAGAAACCACTGAAGTAGGACGCCGCATCCTCGCCGAACATCCGGGAACCACAGGTTCTCTGGGATGCGCTATCTCCGAGGCTGTAGAGACAGCTGTCGGAACAGAAGGATACCGTTATGTCCTGGGTTCTGTATTAAATCAGGTCCTCCTGCATCAGTCTATCATCGGCATGGAGGCGAAGACAGCCTGCGAAAAATATGATATTCATCCCGATATCATCATCGGATGCGCCGGCGGCGGATCCAACCTCGGCGGACTGATCTCCCCATTCATGGGCGAAAAACTCCGCGGAGAGGCTGATTATGAGATCATCGCTGTTGAACCGGCTTCCTGCCCAAGCTTCACCAGGGGTAAATTTGCATATGATTTCTGCGACACCGGAAAAGTTACTCCTCTGGCAAAAATGTATACTCTGGGCTGCGACTTCATCCCGTCCGCTAATCACGCCGGCGGTCTCCGTTTCCACGGAATGAGCCCGGTACTTTCACAGCTGTATCATGACGGATACATGAAGGCTGTAGCTGTAGAACAGACAGGCGTATTTGAGGCTGCAGAACTCTTTGCCCGTACGGAAGGCATCCTTCCCGCTCCGGAATCAAGCCACGCTATCCGCGGCGCGATCGATGAGGCTCTGAAATGCAAAGAGACAGGTGAGGAAAAAACGATCATCCTTGGCCTGACCGGAACAGGATATTTTGATCTTGCTGCTTATGCGCAGTTCAATGACAGAACCATGTCGGATTATATTCCTACTGACGAAGAACTGGAGAAAGGATTTGCCGGCCTTCCGAAGGTCTGAGAATAAAAAGAAAGAGGAGCCGGTTTCTTTAAAAAACCGCGCTCCTTTTTATGTCATAGGGGAGTTGAAGTCCGCTCGCGGACTTTGTTCTGCCATAGGAAATTGCGTCGATTTCCTATGACAGAAACCCTCCGGGGGATGCACACGCCGCACAAAGGAAGGCAGCTGCGCTGCCGTGCGGCGGCGCGCAAAGTCCGGTTCGCTCCCCTCAAGATTGGGGGGCTGGAGGAATTGAAG
>OCVV011299847.1_pt1 | contig 15351 bp, 7 predicted proteins | sample 1539721 | NCBI WGS metagenome assembly OCVV01 (sample SAMN02144230, study PRJEB22623) | gut metagenome | biome: sheep rumen | host: Ovis aries | place: New Zealand
TTGAAGATTGAAAATTGAAGATTTATGAGAATAATAGCACCGAGTGTATTGTCTGCTGATTTCGGGCATCTGGCAGAGGATCTGGAGATGATCAACCGCAGCGAAGCGGATTGGTTGCATGTGGACGTAATGGACGGCACGTTTGTGCCGAATATATCGTTCGGTTTTCCGCTGATGAAACCCTTCAAGCAGTATTGCACCAAGCCATTAGATGTGCATCTGATGATTGTACACCCGGAGAAATACGTGGAGCGTTTCTGCGACGCCGGAGCATGGTCGGTAGGCTTCCATTTGGAGGCGGTTGAGGACCCGTTGCCGATTTTAGAACTGATCAAGGCAAAGGGCGTTCGTACCTGTCTGACGATCAATCCGGATATAGATGTAACGCGTCTTGTTCCCTATCTGGACAAAGTGGATATGGTGCTTCTGATGAGCGTTTTTGCCGGTTTCGGGGGGCAGAAATTCATCCCCGAGACGATGGATAAGATCCGTTTTATCAAGGCGGAGATTGCCCGCCGCGGACTGAACACACTCATCGAGATAGACGGCGGGGTGAACAGAGAAAATGCCCACGCGTTGTTTGATGCAGGAGCCGATGCACTGGTTGCCGGCAGTGCTGTCTTCGGTGCAAAAGATCCCATTGAGACAATCCATTTTTTAAAATCACAGAATAATATACTATAGTATATTATAACATGCGAAGGATAGGGGATTGGTCCGATATGATAAGGCATCGCTCCGGGAGCGCCTCTCCCATGGTTTTATTGCTGCTACCGCTGGTGGCGGCAATTTTGCTTTTTGTGGAGCGGCCGCCTAAATATCCTGTCAAACAAGCGCCAAACGCATTTCAGGAACGCCTTTACGGGCGATTAGGAGCCGCCGGTTTAAGCGGCGATGAGTTAGCTACCGTCGGAGCACTGACTTTGGGCTACAAGGAAGAGTTGGATAAGGAGTTGAAAAGGCATTTCCAAGCCTCCGGAGCGGCACACGTACTGGCTGTAAGCGGACTGCACACAGGTCTTATTTATGGTCTTTTAGTGTGGCTGCTGACTCTCGGCGGACGGTTCCGACCGATGCATGAGAACACAGTTGCGCGCCGAGCTATCAGTCTGGTGATTATCGGGGTAATGTGGGGCTACGCATGGTTGACGGGACTGACCCCTTCGGTCGTCCGCGCGGTGCTCATGGTCACACTGGTGGAAATAGGGAAGATGATTTATCGTAAGAGTCTGACAATCAATACGATATCCGCAGCGGCTGTACTCATTCTCATCGTTCGACCGACGGACCTCTGGAGTGTCAGTTTCCAACTCTCTTTTGCCGCGACCACAGCGATTGTTTTGATGGTTAACCGGCTCCCTGCTATGCTTACGGGTAGAATAGCAGCCTATTTTCTCGGAATCATTGTAGTGTCCGTCGCGGCGCAGTTAGGCACACTGCCGATTACGATGTTTTATTTCAAGCAGGTCAGTACCTATTTTCTATTGGCGAACCTGTTAGTCCTGCCGATAGCTTCTGTTCTTGTGCCCTGCGGTCTGGCAACAATCGCTTTGGGTGGCAGTACGGCAGGTGTGTTTATTGGTAAAATCACATGGGCGTTCGCATGGCTTATGAACCATTCCGTAGAATGGATAGAGAGTTTGCCGGGAAGTACCATTCCTGCGCATATTAACGGATGGATGGTAGGAATTTACTATATTTTACTTTGTATTTTGTATATGTTAGTCACAAAAAAAGCATAAAATTACGCGCATGCTTGCGTAAATGAAATATTTTTCGTATCTTTGCGCCCGATTTGTGATAGATAATTACATGAAAAAGATTTTTAGCCTCTTAGTCATTTTGTGCGTTGCCATTGGTATGATGGCAGAAACGACATTTACGTTCACCTCTAACACGGATACCACCCAAACGAAGGACGGCATCACTGTCGTTCTCGCAAAGGGAAGCGGGAAGAATGCCCCGTTATTCACGCAAGACTACGAAACCCGGCAGCCGGAGATGCGCCTGTATCAGAATAACACGATCACCATCTCGTCAGAAACCAATTTGACGAATATCCAGTTGGTTTGCGCCAAGAGTAGTGCTTCCAACAAGGAATACACCGGTTTGAGTGCATCGGTGGGGAATTTGGTTTCGGGTGGTGTAGCTACCGATAAGAATGATTGGAAGGTGGATCAATGGACAGGTAGCGCGACACAAGTTGTATTCACCCTTACCGGTGGTAAGCAACGACGTATTCAGCGCATCGTCATTGATGGTGACCCCATAGAGATTACACCTGTTGAAGTGGTTTTGCCGACGGAGAATGATCTGGAAGCGGAGTACACATACACAGAGCCGACGACCATACATGTACCGGATACGCAGTTCTTCAAGAACGAATACGCATTTGTGGACAATAATATCTTGGTACACTGCGGTCAAGGCTCGATTATCAAGGCTACCGACAGCACAGAGGCTTATTTCAATTGTAACGCAGATAATCAGTTGCGTTTTACTGCCACACAGGCTATTAAAGGAATTGCCATCACGGGGTACGTACGCAAAGCGTTCAGCGCCACATGCGACAAAGGAACGATTGAGTACCTCAGCGACGAAGACATCGATATTGACAATGAGCGTGTCCTGATAATCCGGGATATTAATGACAAGAGCGTGACGATTAACTGCGCCAGGCAGATTCGATGCTATGAGGTGAAGGTTTATTTTAACGACAATCCTGCACTCACAGACGATGAACAAGGCATAGAATCTGTCGCTACTCCCACAAAGGCGGAGAAATTCATCCGCGAAGGCATTCTTTATATTCGCAAAGGCGAAAAGACTTACACACTTTGAGTCAGTTCCGGCACATAGTATTGTTCCTCGCGCTGATTCTGGTTCAATGGGTATGCGCTGTGGAGTTGACGAGCTCTGATCCGTACTGGATAGGAGCCAGTTCCGGGTATGGAACAACGGAAGGAAATGACTTCTGGGTTACTTTTATGCGTAACGGCGGTACGTTTGATCCCTCCATTTCACCGAGTATCAAGTTTGAGCTGAAGATTGCCGTATCTGCCCGGCAGAACACACGTGTGTACTTTGAAATCGAAGGTTCACAACCTATTTCGCGCGACATTATTGCCGGTCAGACGCACATTGAGGACTTGAGCGCCATGTTCCCGCAGATATACCTGATGCAAAGTGAGGTAGCAGGTATGTACAAGGGTGTGCACGTCTATACGGACGAGAGTAACAAGTCATTCAGTTGCTTTAATTATAGCCGTTATGGCGAGGCGGGTGTTTCGTCCCGTGACGCAACGCTGGTTATTCCGACCAAGTACATGGGCAAGGAATACTACGTACAGACCTATTACGAGGATGCCTATTCGTCCCAGTTTGCGATCGTGGCGACGGAGGACAATACGGTGGTTCATATCACTCCGGCATACCAGACTTTGACAGGCCAGCCGGCAGGGGTGACTTATCAGGTAACACTCCTGCACGCCGGAGACGCGTATCTGGTAGCCTCTGCCTCTCACCAGGAAAACAACGTGAATGTCGATCTATCCGGCAGTCAGATCTGTGCGGACAAACCTATTGCCGTCTTTAACGGCAACCAAGAGACCAGTATCCCGTTCCATGAATCAAACTCTGTCGATTACTTGAGCGAGCAGATTTTACCTATCACGCAGTGGGGGACGGACTTTTACCTGGCGCTGATGGGGAATACGAATTTGAACTATTTTATTCTGACTGCGGCGTATGACGACACACATATCACCATCAACACCTATAGTGTTAATGATGGCGTCAATTATCCGGAAGATATAACCCTGCAGGCAGGGCAGACCTTAGAGCCGTATTTCATTGACGACGATTTAGCGGAGGTCACGATTCACAGTGACCAACCCATTATGTGCTATGGATATACGACGAGTGCGTCCAAGAACGAACAATGTACCGGTACCTCGCCCCGTAATAAGATCTGTTATTATTACGGCGACCCCGCCAACGCGCTGATGCCGTCATGGGCTCATCGAGTGACGGAGATGAATTTCTTTACGCATGATCTGGATCCGTTCCAGGAAGCGAGCAAGCCTGCTCCGCCACAGAAATATTACGTATTCGTCATCACCAAATGGGCAGACCGGGACAAACTGACGATAGACGGCACAGGAGACTATAGTGCGCAGTTCCATCAATTCCGCATCGCGGGAGACGAAGAAATGGCGTACGCCTCGATTGAAGTGACGAATAACTCCAATCACTACCACACGATAGAGACAACGGGCGAAGGTTTTGTAGGAATGGCATATGGCGTATCAGATGCTCAAGGTTATTTGTACACCTTAGGATATTCGCCGGAACCATTCCGCGACTCGCTGTTTGTGACGAATACGGGAAATGTGATGTCCCCTAAGTCCTACGACGTGCAACCGCGTCTGGAACAAGGCTGGTATCAGCGGCAATGGAACGAATGGGTAAGCGGTCATGAACGCATTGATACCGCCCAGATATGCGATGGGGACAGTATTGCATGGTTACTGCAATCGGCTATCTCCAAGCAGACCGAACCCGTAGATTGGTATATATACGATGTGACAGGCACGGAACAGACGATCCATAAGAGCTATACGGCTCCGATTGCGCAGAAAGAAGGAGCCACAAAAGACGAAGCAACGAATACGGACTGGCTCTATCGATGGGGACATAAATTCGTCATGCCGGACGAATCGGACCTTCCTCCCGAGGAACGTACCCCGTTCATGGAGTATGAGATTCAGGCTGTGATGCACCAAAAACACGTGATCTGTAATCTCCCGGACGATTTAGACACGCTCCGCATGGTAGTCCGGGTGACGAGGGTTTATCACGATACGATCTATAAGATCATCTGTATGGGCGACACGCTGAAGTGCTTCAACGACAGTCTGCCCCGCCAGAATGCGCAGAATAACGATTCGTCCTATCTGGACAACCTGCCCCAATACCGCACAAACAGCAAGAGCGAGACACTCTTCATCGGCGATAAGACTGCGGGAAACGCCACGCAGGATTTTACATGGAAAGCCCGGCCGGGAGAGAACAGCTACACCCGTCATTACGAGACAATCTACGGGTGCGACTCGACCTACACGCTCTTCCTCTTTGTCTGCGACACGTTCCGGACCATTGACACCATCCATCTATGTAAGAACGAGGCTGTCACGTATCTGGACGACAACCCGTCGTTGCAGAAGAAATACAAGGGTGTCGAATACGAGGGAAACGGTACTCTCGTAACGCAGGATACTGTGGATATCATCCGCACCAAGACACGTTTCTGCCCCTGCCAGTTGGCGCCGTACAAGGATAAATACCCGGCATTTGAGGGCTGCGACTCCACATTTGAGGTGCATGTTTTCATTCACAATGTGTCGCGAGACACGCTGGTGGACACCATGTGTTATAACCGAACTCCCGATTCGGTTTATATATGGCCTATACAGAAAGGCACTGACGAGATACGTATCACCAAATCCCACCCGAAAATGACCTATGATGCGGACTTGCGGGCATGGATAGGTTTCTTCTCCGACACTCTGCGGACAACAACCTGTCCGGCTTGTAATGAGGGGAGAGGATGTGACTCGATCAATGTCTTGAAACTATACATCCCCGAGCCTTTCTACAAAGAAGAGGAAGACAGTATCTGCCAATGGTCTTACGACCGGACTAACCGGCAGAAAGTTACGAACATCTATCAATGGGAAGGCCACCGCAAAGGCGCTGCTTATGTGGAATTGCCGCGAGGCGGTGTGTATTACGACTCGTGTCTGACACGGTTCGGATGCGATTCCATTTACCAATTAAAACTGCATTATACGCAGCCGTTCCTGCAAATCGACTTCGCTTCCATCGCTAACAACCGGACTTACACATGGCACGGCAAAACCTATGGTCCGTTCCCAGAACTGAAAGATGTTCTCGACACCACTCTTTATTTCTATAACGACAACGAGGACCAAACGAACCCCGTCAACGGATGCGACAGTATCTATCGGCTGGATTTGCACATCTCGGATACCTATTTGTTCCGCTCTACCCGATCTATCTGTGATATTGATTCCATTCACTGGAGAGACACAGTCATCGTTGGTAGCAAATGGCAGGGCACAGGCAGTTTCGACATCCGTTTGTCAGATTCCCTGACCACCACTATTGACGATAGCCTGACGACAATCGCATTACCCGCTCGTGACTCTATCTACAGGCTGATTGTCACGCAATACCCGACCTATGACACCACCCTGCATTGCGTCAATATTTGCCAGGACCAGACAGTGTACAACTGGGTACGCGAAGATGACGGCACGCTCATTCAGCAGATCACACTACCGACCAAGAGCAGCTATCCGTTTGATACCATCTACACCGACACCCTGCCTACCAGGACTCCGCATGCCTGCGACAGTATCCTCCATCTGCCAATACGCATCTACCCCACTTATGACACCACAACGACCATAGTACTATGCGAGGAGCAATTACCCTATACATGGGAGCTGCGCGATGCCGCCGCCCACGATAAGACAATCAATATCCCCGATGCCGACCGGGGCTCATTATGGCACTACACGGAAGATTTCGTTCTGACCACCGTAAACGGGTGTGACAGTACCGTGCATCTGGATCTGACCGTCAAACCTACATTACGTTGCACGCTGGCTATCAGTTTCTGTCCGGAGACCATGCCTTACACCTATGGTGTACACGGCAAGCAGGCATCTATATCAGGGGTGTATAATGATACTACTACAAGTGTTCAATACGGCTGCGACAGTATCACGACGTACGACATCACCGTGTTTGACAAGATCGAGGTTCATGTGTCCAAAACGATCTGCGATGACAGGATTCCTTACACCTACGAACAGAACGACACCGTGCCGGCATGGCAAGGACTGACCGAAACAGGCGATTATCCGTATGTCTTCCATCGTCCGGGCTTGTGCGACTCTACGGTCATCCTGCACCTCACGGTCAATCCCGTCCACTGGGACACGCTCCATATCCGGGTATGCCAGAATCCGGACGGCTATTACTATGAGAACCTCAATAACGGCGCAGGAGGCACACTCCGGACACGTTACCTGAGCGACAGTCTCACTCGCGTGGATACGATCGAGACAGTCCTCGGTTGCGACTCCATCATCACACTCCATTTCTACGTAGACTCCGTCTATAACTACACCCGCAAAGATACCGTCTGCCAGCAGACAGGAGGCGAATGGATATGGTACGAAGACGGTATTCCGCAAGACACCATCCCGTTGGATAAAGGGGATACGACATGGTTGTTGGGGACGAGATACCATACAATACACAACTGCGACAGTACATACGGCATGGAGGTGTATGTGGCGCCGATTTACCATATTTACGATACCGTCATTCTCTGCGAGAAAGACTCGCTGCATTGGCAGAAAATGCTCTTTGTCGGCAACGAATACGCCAATTACGGCAAGACATATGACGCTACTCCGTTTGACAGCGCCAAACTGAATATGACGGAAGGCAGTTACGACTATTCAATTGGTCGTAAGACGATTCTGGGTTGTGACTCCGTACACCATCTGCACCTCATCGTGAACCCCGTCCGGCGTGTGACCATTGAGCGCCGGACTTGCCAGAACGCCACCGGATACGAATATGAGAACCTCCATAACGGCACGGGAGGTACACTCCCTGCTCGCTACCTGCGCGACAGTCTGACCCGCATGGATACGATTCCTACAACCCGCGGCTGCGACTCCATCATCACACTCCGCTACTACGTGGACTCCGTCTATAGTTTCACCCGCAAAGATACTGTCTGCCAGTTGGCAGGTGGCGATTGGACATGGTACGAAGATGGCATTCCGCAACTTACCATTACGCTGGATAAGGGGGACACGACTTGGTTCCTCGGCACAAGATACCAAACGATACACGGTTGCGATAGTTCGTACGGCATAGAGGTATATGTGGCGCCTACTTACCATATTTACGATACCATCATTCTCTGCGAGAACGATTCTGCGCACTGGCAAAAAATGCTATTCACCGGAAGCGAGTACGCCAACTACGGACGGACCTATACCGAGACGGACTTTGACAGCATCAAAACAAGTCTTGCTGCGAACAACTATGACTTCTCCATCCGCCGCGGGACGAAACTCTTCGACTGTGACTCCGTACACCATCTGCACCTCATCGTGAACCCCGTTAAGCGTGTGACCATTGAGCGACGGACTTGCCAGAACGCCACCGGATACGAATATGAGAACCTCCATAACGGAGCAGGAGGTACACTCCCGGCACGCTACCTGAAGGACAGTCTGACACGCATGGATACAATCCCTACTGCCCACGGCTGCGACTCCATTATCACACTCCGGTACTACGTGGATTCGGTGTATGATTATCGTCAGACCTACGCCGTCTGCCAGGATACAGTCAACACCCAATGGGAGTGGATCGATGGCGAAGGGCATTCGCACGGGTTCATCAACATTGCCGATTCAGGTGATTTCTCCTTCAACGAGGCATATACGACCATCCACGGCTGCGATAGTCTGTATGGTCTGAAACTCCGCGTCAAACCGATCTACCGCTTTGACTCCGCGTATGTCATCTGCGAGAACGAACAATTGGTATGGCAGGGAAGAACCTATTCGGGGCTCTCGGTAGGCATGCATTATGACACCGCGCGATACTCCACTTACGAGGACTGCGACAGTATCTTCTACATGCAGGTTCTGGTGCACCCTGTCTTTGACACCACCTCCTACTACAATACCTGCGCGAATGAGACATTCGTTTGGCACCAGCAGGATCACAACGGTACCTATCACCACACCGTCTGGAACTCGGCGCAGATAGACACCGTTTTCCTCTACGCGGACGAAGCTGCGGCTCCGGCTGCGGAAGTGCCGCATCTGAAGTACCAGAAAGATACTGTGACGATCTACCGCGACACCATGCTGCAAACCATCCATGGTTGCGATAGCCTCTGCCGCCTCCGGCTGACCGTTCACCCGGCCTATTTCTTCTATACGGACAGTACTATCTGCTCGACCGACAGGATCACGTATCGCGGAAAAACCTTCCCGTCAAAAGAGTTGAAAGACACCACTTATACGGAGATCCTCAAGACGGCTGACGGGTGCGATAGTATCTATCAGCTCCACCTGCATATCAAACCGGCGTACCTCTACACACGTATCCGCCACATTTGCGATAACGAAACGCTCATTTTCCCCGAGGACGGACGCAAAGTGTGGGAGCCGGGGGACCCGATCCCTGAAAAAGAAGATTATCTTGATTTCACGTACACCACCTACGAGGGCTGCGACTCTACCTATCGGTATTATGTATCCGTTCACCCCACCTACTATCAGGAGTGGGAGGAAACTTTCTGCAGCGCGGATAGTGTACTGCTTCAAGGAAACCACTACATTGGTATCCGCACTTACTTTGATGTGACGACCTGCCAACAGCCGATAGACACTGTCTTTACCGATTCGCTGACTACCGTTCACGGGTGCGACTCCGTCTTCCGTATCAAGGCGCATATCCTGCCGCAGTACCACCATCTGGACGCAGACACCATCTGCGATGACGGTTCGGTGACATGGCGCAATCAGGTCTTTGAGAACCTCGCGGCCGGACGGCATGTCTTCTATGACAGCCTGAAGACGAAAGCGGGCTGCGACTCCGTCTATGAGCTACGGATATATGTAGCGCCCACCTATTACTCCGAGGAGCGGATCACCAAGTGCGCCGACGAGAACCTGACTTGGAGGGAGCATAATCTGGACCACCATGAGGTGGGGGACTTCCTGATAGCCGACAGTCTGCTAACCGACCGCTTCGGCTGTGACTCGGTGTTCCACCTCTATCTCACAGTCCTCGACACGACCAGTGAGACTATCTACGACACCATCTGCCGGACCGAGCAATATGACCTTCATGGCAGGAAACTCACCCTGCCGGGATTCTATAAGGATACCACGCTGAACGAATGGGGATGCCGTCATTTCACCTATCTCTTCCTGGAGGTGATTGAGCCTATCGTGCCGACGGCATGGGCGGATTCCATCTGCGCCGATGATCTGGCGTACGATCTGTATTACACCTACACCGGCGACTTCGATCCGGTTGCCTACTCGGTTTACTACGATGAGGTGGGACATAGTTACGGTTTCGAAGACATCGAGAACATGCCGATCACCACAAAGGAGGAGCTGTCTGTTCTGACTCTGCCGATGCCTCTCATTGAGGGAGACAGGACCAAGTACCCGAAGCCGGACTACTACCCCATCCGCCTGGTGCTGGATAACGGTATCTGTACCACTCCCGAACTCTGCGACACGGACACCACTATCGTTCTCTCTTACCCCTCATGGATCACCGAGCAGCGCTTCGGAGACGTCATTGCCCTTTATAACGACCGCTATAACGGTGGATACCAATGGGATGGGTACCAGTGGTATCACGGCGATGAAATGCTGGTGGGAGAGACCCACGAATACCTGTATATACCTACGGGACTGATTGTGGGCGACCGGTATCACGTGCGACTCACCCGTACCGGAGAGACCGTTGATTTCCAGACATGCCCGATCACGATTGTAGGAGATCCTGTCAGCGACGATTTTGCACCTAAGAAAGGCTATCTCTCTGTCGTTCCGACCTGTATCGTAACCGGCCACCCGTACGCCAATATACTCTCCCGGAAAGATGGTATGTACCGTGTGACGAGCTCCGAAGGAAGGCTCGTGAAGGAAGGGGTCTTCCGCGCGGATGTGACGGAGGTCGAACTGCCATCTGTCTCGGGCTTGTATATCTTCCAGCTCTGGTCGCCGGACACGCCGGAAGAACCATATCGTTCCATTAAAGTGATTGTGAAAGAAAAATGCGAAGGCTGCAATATACCATTCTGATCCTCTGCTTCCTTTGTCCGCAATGGATAAGGGCACAGCGGCGGTTTATGACGTCCGAGCGATGGGAATATCGCTTGGAGCAGCTCAGCGAGTTCTCCACCAAGGACGTCTCCTCCAATACCGATATCTTCTGGGGGCTCCATAAATCGCAGTACGTCGGGACACACCACCTCTTCGGTTTCTCGGTGGAGGGCAGTTTCTCCGGATTTGTTAACAACATGCCGAATGCCGCTTTCCGACCCGGAGGAGGTGCTGCCGGATTCCACCTGCTCTACGAATACCAGTATAGCGGCTTCCTCCTGCAGACAGGCGTAGGAATCAACTACCAGAACCTCTCCAACGCAGTCCGGGATACCACCATCTATCATTATAACATGCACGACACCTGGCAGGGGATCAACGATGTGCCGTTCACGCTGCGCCATGACTTCACAGGCCGCGTGGACCAAGCGCAGCACTTGTATGCGCAAATCCCGCTCTATGTGGGGCATTATATCGTCGGCTCCTACGGAGTGGGATACTGGTTAGCAGGACTGCATGCCAACTATGCCGTCTGGGGCAACACGCGCCAGAAACTGACAGGCACCACCATGGGCTTATACGAAAAATACCTCGGTATCTGGCATGAGATGGACAACCACGGCTTCCGTCAGGATGTGCCGATTGAGCGGACGGGCAACAAACTCAACCTCAAGTTGGATATCATGGCGCATGGAGAGATAGGATACGAATATACCACCTATCATGGTCCCCATAACTACCGCAAGACGGCGTTCAGCAACACCGACATCCGCTTCCGCTTCGCCGCCTTTGCCGATTTCGGCATCCTCAATATCATGCCTTCCACCAACGGCGTACTATACGGCACACCGACGGAGAGTATCTACGATTTCTCCACATACCGGATGGATCATGTCTTCTCTACCGAGGACGCCAAATCGTTCTGGCTCCGTAACCTCTACGCCGGTATCCGCCTGACCGTCCTGTTTGGACTCCCCGCGAACGAACACTGTATTCTCTGCAATCCATGGCGTCATTAACTCTCACCGAACTGTGCCGTCTTATCGGCGAAACGCTGGAGAATAATCTGGCAGGGACCTATTGGGTCAAAGCGGAGATCTCTTCGCTCGCTCAACGCGGCGGACACTTATATCTCGAGCTCGTGGACACCCCCCCTTCAGGGGGACGGGGGGCTTCTTCAGGGGGACGGGGGGCTTCCGCCAAGATGCGGGCTACCTGCTGGTCAGGAACGCAAGAAATGCTCACCGCCTATTTTGAGTCGGAGACGGGGCAACCCCTCCAACCCGGTATGACCGTTCTCGTGGAGGTGGAGATACAGTACCATCCTGTGTACGGGCTCTCCCTCTCTATCGTGGGAATCGACCCCTCTTATACGCTCGGAGACATCGCGCGGAAACGCCAACAGACGATAGCCCAACTGAAAGCGGACGGACTGATTGACGCGCAGCAGTTACTGCCGCTGCCCACCCTCATCCGACGCATTGCCGTCATCTCATCCCCTTCCGCCGCAGGCTACGAGGACTTCAAGCACCAGCTCGACAACTCCCCCTACCGCTTTGAGACTACCCTCTTCGGCGCTACCATGCAGGGCGACTCCGCCGCCCCCTCCATCCTCGCCGCACTCGAAGAAATCTTACAGTCCGAAGGACGATCCTACAGCACAAGCGATCCTACAGCAAAGCGGTCTTACAGCGCAAGCGATCCTACAGCAAAGCGGTCTTACAGCGCAAGCGGTCATTACGACGCCGTCGTAATCATCCGCGGCGGAGGTGCCACCACAGACCTCTCCTGCTTCGACGACTACACCCTCTGTGCCGTCTGCGCCCAGTACGAACTGCCTATCCTCACGGGTATCGGGCACACGCGCGACATCTCCGTCTTGGACCTCGTCGCCCACGAAGCCCTCAAGACACCGACTGCCGTTGCCGAATGGCTCATTCACCGGATGGACGAACAAGCCGAGCGTATTCAGACACTCACACTGCGTCTGGCGCGTACAGCCGAAAGACAGCTCCTCATTCGCAGGCATCGCATCGAACTCCTCGAGCAACGCCTCGCTGCCTGCAACCCCGAACGTATCTACCGGATGGGATACAGTCTCCTCACTAAAAACGGCAAACCCGTCCGCTCCGTCGCCGACCTCCAACCCGGTGACTCCGTCACCACTCATCTCGCCGATGGCTCCGTGCAATCCCGCATTGCCGGTCTTTCGTAAGACTCCGAGTAGGTGATTAGTAGGTGATTAGTAGGTGATTAGTAGGTGATTAGTAGGTCGATTAGCTGACGTCGTCGGAACGACAAAGGAAGAAAAAGGACTTGGTGCTTCCGCCAAGTTTGGCGGATCTGTAATTTCTTCAAATCCTCTGCAAAGATAATACTTTTTTTTCAATTATCCAAATTTTACACTTCAAAAAACTCTTTTTTTATGGGAAAATGCGCGCGCGCTTGCATATATGAAATATTTTTAGTAACTTTGCAGCCAAATTGTGAATTTACTGTAAAATGAAAAGACAAATAGCCATCATAGCCGGGGGGGACAGCAGCGAGCACGAGGTGTCCCTGCGCTCCGCAGCCGGACTCTATTCGTTCATGGACAAGGACCGCTATGACATCACCATCGTAGTGCTGAAGGGCAAGGACTGGCACACGGAGGACGGATGCCCGATTGACAAAAACGATTTTTCTTTTACGCGCGAGGGCGTGAAACATACCTTCGATTTCGCGTACATCACCATCCACGGCACACCCGGCGAGAACGGTATTCTGCAGGGCTATCTGGATATGATCGGTTTGCCATACTCCTGTTGCGGTGTGCTGGCGGCAGCGCTGACCTTCAATAAGTATGCCTGCAACCATTACCTCTCCTATTTCGGTTTCCACATCGCCAATAGTATGATCCTCCGCGCCGGACAGAAATGGCCGAACGCGCCAAAGATCGCAGAGACTCTGGGGCTGCCCTGTTTCATCAAATCGAACGTCGGCGGCTCCTCCTTCGGCTGCACCAAGGTCAAGACCGTCGAGGATATCTATCCCGCTATCGAGCGTGCCTTCCAGGAGGGCGACGAGGTCATCTGCGAGGCATACATGAAGGGGACCGAGGTCACCTGCGGCGTCTATAAGACCCGCGACAAAACCGTAGCGTTCCCGATTACCGAGGTCGTCACCAAGAACGAGTTCTTCGACTACGACGCCAAGTACAAAGGCCAGGTGGAGGAGATCACGCCGGCACGCATCCCCGACGCCATCCGCGATAAGATACAAGCCGAGACTCTGCGTCTGTATGACATCATCGGAGCGAACGGTATCATCCGCGTGGACTGGATCATCACCGGAGAACAGATCAACCTCCTGGAGGTCAACACCACCCCGGGTATGACCGCTACCTCCTTCATTCCCCAGCAGGTACGCGCCGCCGGACTCGACATAAAGGACGTCCTCACGGACATTATTGAGAATAAATTCCTATGATTGATATCAACAAAACCATAGAGTCGCTGAACTGGGACAAGGAGCCGAAAGGTCTCTACGAACCAATCGCATACACCTTGGCATCGGGCGGTAAGCGGCTGCGTCCCACGCTGGCGCTCACTGCCGCGGAGTGTGTCATGAACGGCGGTCTGCTCTCGGGCGACGCGATAGAGAACACCCTCCCCGCCGCGCTGGCATTAGAGGTGTTCCATAACTTCACCCTCCTGCACGACGATGTGATGGACCGAGCAGAGGTGCGTCGCGGACGGCCGACCGTACATGTCAAATGGAACGACAGCACCGCTATCCTCTCCGGAGACCAGATGCTCATCGAGGCATACAAACTGCTCTCCGGCGTACCGGCGGACAAACTGCCGCAAGTCCTCAAGTGGTTCAACGAGATGGCTACCGGTATCTGCGAGGGACAGCAGCTCGACATGGACTTCGAGCATATGTCGCAGGTCTCCATCGACGACTACATGCATATGATCGAACTCAAGACCTCCGTTCTTCTGGCGTACGCCATGAAGATAGGCGGTTACATTGCCGGCGCTACTCCTGCCCAACAGGAAGCGCTCTATCAATTCGGTCTGCATATAGGTCTCGCATTCCAGATTCAGGACGACATACTCGACCTCTACGGCGACCCCGAGACATTCGGAAAAGCCATCGGCGGAGACATCACCTGCAACAAGAAGACCTTCCTCCTCCTCACTGCCATGGAGACGGCGGACCCGGAGAGCAAAGCCGAACTGCTGCAATGGCTCATGGCTACCGACCGCAACGAGGAGAAGATAGCCGCCGTCAAAGCCATCTACGACCGACTCGGAGTACGGGATGCCGGAGAGACAGTCATGGAGGAACACACCGCCGAAGCCCTCGCGCAACTCGACAAACTGCCGCAGAACAA
>OCVV011339493.1_pt1 | contig 15349 bp, 10 predicted proteins | sample 1539721 | NCBI WGS metagenome assembly OCVV01 (sample SAMN02144230, study PRJEB22623) | gut metagenome | biome: sheep rumen | host: Ovis aries | place: New Zealand
GAAAGATGTGTTATTGCGCAATAACATCAAATCTCAAGCCTTACAGTTTTTCACAAGAAAAACCGGTTAGATAGTTTTTCAAGTTACAAATATAGTCATTTTTAGTCGAAAAATGTATTCCAATTAAGGTAAATCGCGCAGCCGGGCCGAAAGGAACTGGGGCTGCCGATTCCGGAGAGAATTATGGAATGGCAAGGGAAGCACACAAGCGTCCAACTTCTTGTTGGAAATCTATCTGTCAATTGCGAGACAGGTGGAGCGCAAACATCTGATAGTGAGCGCGTTAAGCATTTTCCTGTGTAACTGGAGTCACACAGGAAAACTTTTAATTAGCTGATAATCAAGTATTTGCGCTCCACCAAAAAACCGCCGTCAAGCAAGAAAAACCTCAATATATGCAACCCAGATGGATTGGCGGCCGGGAACAAATTATCCATTGCCCGGCTCCAGGGCCGACAGGAAGTCCCGGGGGGAAATGACGGTTAGGGGGCAGAAGGGAGAATTCAGGTCAAAGAGGGCCTTATCCCTGGTTATGAAAAAGTCACATACGCCGCTATAGGCACTGGCATACTGGGCATCGTCTTCAAAATCTCCACTGTGATGGGCAAGAGCCCAAAGCAGGTCCAGATCATCGATGGACAGGATCTGGACAAAAGACCGGAGCGACTGCAGGAGGGATTTGAAGGACTCGTAGTCCATCCCGTTTTTTCTGGCGCAATAAGCCAGGTCTATGATGCTTTGCGTGGTAATGCACAGCTGGAAAACGCTGGCCCGGGCGGCGGAGAATATCTTCTCGGCAAAGGGTTTTTCCGGCCGATTCTCCAGGCAAAGGTCCATAAGGACGTTGGTATCTATGAAAACCTTCATCACTTGCACAGCAGATGGGCCAGTCTTTCGTCCTGCTCCAGCATCTCCGGGGTGGGTGCCGGGATTGCCCCGCTGATGGATTTCACAAGCGGATCCAATTCAATCTCCTTGGAAAGTTTGGGGATGGAAACCTTTGTGGCCTGGTCCAAGATGCTTTCCACGAATGCATTGAACGACATCTTGTTTCCCCGAGCCTGATATTTCACCCGCTCCATCACCTCCGGACGAATCCGTATAACCGTCTGTATCTTTGTCCTTGTTTCCATAAATGATAACATTTTTGCAAATGTAATCATTTTGGGGAAAGAATACAAGATGGGTGAGACCTTGTTTCTTTGCTCCCAAAGAATTGCAGACTAGGCGTAGATTAAGAGTGAGTAATACTCATTTGTTTCCGCTCGGCAGCCAAAGGATTACAAATCTTTGACGCAACGGATGGTAGGCATCGTCTTATTATTGTCGGCCATCAAGAGGTGGCCCTTACTCATACCCCACCCCCACTTGTTGTTCATTTTTTTTGAGCCTTCTACGCCGAAAGACCAGTGAGTCCTGCAAGGTACGGCATTGTTGTCGTCTTTCCCAAGATAGCCGGAATCGCTTGTTCCCATTGCCGCCAACATAGTCCACATGATAGACATCTCCCTTACGTTGGGCAGTCTGTATCCTTCCGGGCATATACTAAGATTGGCGTCAAGATTAGGGAAGCTGTCATCGAGGTATTTGTTAAGCTCGTTAACCTTCGTCAGATTGTAGGTAGTGTTGTTAAAGGAATAGGATGAGTAGTTGCTGAGACTACCAGTACTGATTGCAGGCAAAGTGACGAATCCGCTTGACAGACAGGCCATCTTGCTATGCTCGTCGTGACCGATGAGTTGATGGTCTACCGGCTCGCGAAGTGACGCTTTGTTAATTCTGGAGCAATCGAACTCGTAGTATGTCTTATCGTTATAAGTGTCTTCGAACGTTCCGCTTGTTTCAAGATTCTTTCTGGTTACCGTAACAAATGGATTAGGCTCCACTTCAGGATTTTCGGCAAGTGTGATATCCTTGCGCTGGCCTCCTTCAAGGTAATAGCCCAGGTTGCGTACGCATCGGGTGCTGAACTTTGTAGTTTGGTCGCTTCCGGAATAATTATAGTTACTGCCATTTACTCCCTCTTCGGCCCATACAATTCGGGGATACCTGTTACTGTTATTCCAGTCCGAAGGATTACCCACGGGATATAGGAAACGGTTGCTTGCAACAATATGCTGACGCCATTTATCATTGTCGCCACTGGCCTGATCTCCGGCGCTTCGCTGATACAGACGAGCATCGCCCTCAATTCCATAGGAGCCCAGGAACACACCAACCAGCTGGATGTCCGAGGCCATATACCAACGGATCTCGTCCGCATCGATATATCCGTCGCCATTGTTATCACGGTTACGCGAAAGACAGCTGTAACGCAGATAATCATAATCTCTGCCATTTGCTCCTTCATCATTAGGACGCCAAAGATGGGCAGTTTCATTAGTGCCGTTAAGATTCAGAAATTCATCCCATCTCATCCTGGTTGGCTTCTCAGTTCCATCCGGATTGATAATACCCCAGATTTTGAGAGAGTTAAGCCTGCCATTGGTCGAGCTGGTGTTGCCACAGTCCTCCACAGGAGTGTTTTTTGTCTTCCAGTAGAGTGCATGGCCGGTTTCCTGGTCATCATCGGTGAATTCCATGCCCCACGCCGACTGCAGACCCGCAACTTCGTGAACAGCATAAATGCTCTGGATCGAGCGCTGTTGAAGGGTGAATGAAGACCCGATCAATGAACTCTCCTTGTCGGCCGAAGTGGCGGATGAAGCCAGGATATGCATTCGCCGCATAGGGTGGTTCACAATATCCTTCCAGAGGGTCGGGTCATATTGACCAGTAATAGGATTCTTGGTATAATAATACTCGTCAATGAAAGCCGTTACGGAGATTTTCGGTCCATCGGTGCCTCCATCGGTATCAAAGTCGCTTTTAGGTACCCAGTCAGGATCATATGAAGGATCCGATGAATCGGCTTTTCTCTTGTCAATGTCGTACTGCTCCTTCTGCACCTTGAGGTATTCGACAAGTTCATTAACATACATCGTCCGCCTCTTGTCTCCGGGAGGAATGGCATCTCCGTTAATATCTCTGAAATCGTAGTCGTGCGGTTTATAAATAGCGCGCCGATCGGAATAGTAACTGCCGGTTTCATCCTTTTCGTTGACAAAGAATTCAACCCATTTGTAGTCTATCTGTGATAAGATTGCTCTTCCTTCTGCTACGTCGGTTCCACCCACTCCGTCTGGATTGAAAGGGGTTTCTACGTACCAGCTTATGTTCTCAGGGTCCATATAGTTGGCGTGGAAGGACATAACCTGAGTGCTGTAGTGGCAATCGCTGTCAAAAACCTCTTCAAGAGCAACGACTACCCGGCCTGTCGCGCCTGGTTCAGGTTCGGTCAGCGCACCGGTGCTGAAAGCCTCGACTTCTGCCTTTATATCCTCGGCCCCACCGATAAAGATATTGTAAACGTAGTTGTAGTTTCGATTTGTATTGAAATCGTCAAGGTTAGATGTGAAATCTCCCAAATGTATCTCATAGCGGACATTCGCATCCAAGGTCGCATTGTCATTCCCCGAAGCAGATACGCCCATAACTATTTTGCCGGTCAGTACAACGTAGGCAGACAGAGGGTCTGTGTAAATGTAATCGCCATTATCGAAGAAAGTACCAGTGGTATATGATGCGGGTTTCTCCCTTCTCTCACGGTCTGCATATGTGCTTATGCCGGATTTAGGAGCGTGACGATTCTCCATCATATAGAAGGAGAAACTATGAATGGAGACTTGAGTTACTCCGTCATTATAATAGTCATTCTTACCCGCAAGGGTCTCTGTCTCGAAACCCAGTTCTTCAGTTGAGAACAACTCTGCGGGAGTATCGGCTGCATCTTCCGCCCTAGGTAGCAGATAGGAACAAGTAGGCACATTCACTACCTGCCAGGTATATGGTACAAAATCGCGAAGAAGGGAATTATTCTTTTTAGGGTTGGAAGATGACTGGTCTGGATTTCTCGCGACCCTTACATTGAACGTAACTTTGGCGTATAGACGTTTGAGAGTCAGCGTTTTTTTGCTTATATCGTCAACATCTTCCGTGTTGCCCTCTATGTTGACTCCGTCCACCTGCCCGGTCATAAGGAAGAATCCGGAATTTGCAGCAATCTCGCTTCGCACCTGGGTTGCGACTACACCTTGGAGTTCACCGAAGCTCTGGATAGTTGAAAGCAGACCGGCAGATACATCCAGGTCGTTAGGGTTCATGTTGGCAACCGCGACTATAGTGCAGCCAGTCTTCTTGGGCACCTTGATATAAAGGGTACCGTTTGTAGCAGGGCTGTCCTTGGTGCTCATATTGGTGACCGTCCAGTAGTTTGATTCTCCTGTTGCATTCAGGTTGCTTCCGTCGAAATAATGGCCGTATATCTTCTTGCTCCCGGAAGCGTTCCCCTCAAACACCATCAAGTAGATATTAAAGACATTGCTCTCGCGCACAATGCCGAGTTCGGCTTTGGTGCCAACATCGATCGTTGCACCTTTAGGAGAGCCGAACGAGATTACACAATCGACAAGGTCTCCCTCCAAACCCGATCCGGGATTCTGAAATTCTTCCCTTGCGCAGCTCCCGGCCAGCAGAAGTGCGCAAAGCAAAAACAAAAGTTCGAGCAGACGTCTTCTCATTGCGTAATCAATTGAAAGTGTGTGTCGAAGTTGTCGCTGTACTCCAGGTAGAGTTATCCACTACGAAGTTCAGTGTCCCTTTCTGATCTGAATAGAAGACATTCAATATGACGTTAATATCTTCGTTTCGTGCCATATAAGTAAGGGGCACTTCCTTATTGTTCTCTTTAAGTATTCGCTTAAGCTTGCCTCCAGCCATATATTTGCCGAAGAGCATAAACTGGCGATCCTGATGTGTGCCTTGAGCCTCAAATCTCAGGTTAGATTCCTTTTGTTTGGGCTTATTGCTCACATAGTTGGTATTAGCCTTGAGATATTGGCCGTCAGAGGAGTTGATAAACCGGACTAATTTGCCTTTAACGTCCGAGGGGTTCTTGTTAGAAACAACAGCTCCTGCTTCAATTTGAAGACCGGATATGGAATTCCCTGTAACAACTCCTGTGTTAGCGTTATTGATTGCGAGTCCATTAATAGTGTACAGGCCACCGGATTTGGACAGAGTGTGGAAATATCGAGCACGCGCCCCGGTGTAATCAAAACTGTTATCCTCCTTTGGATCTGCTGATATTCCATCCCAAGCGGAATAACCATCAGTGGACGAGTCGGTGTAACGTGTATAGCTGTAAGATGCGTCCTGGTTATAGATTGCCTCCGCTCTGCTGAAGTATCCATTGTAGTTCTCATATCCAGCACTCTCCCAAGCCATATAGCTATTGTCGCTGATATAAGTAAAAATACGGCCTGATCTAACGCTAATCTGAGGATTTGTAACCAGTACATCCACCTGTTCACCATCGTCCATACCGCTTAAGGTTGCATAATCCAGGACCCCGAACGGGCTGTCTCCAAGGCTGAGTTCAAGATTGGACAACGACTCGGATGTGCGGTCCAGCCCCAGTGTCGCAAAAATCTTGTAAACGCCAGAATAGGCATTCTCATATATAAGCCGCTGGTAGATAAGCTCTTCAGCTTCTGCCGCTACGGTATTGTCATCACCGGCAGAGGGGTCGAATGCAGGCATCGCCCTGTAAGTTGCGTCCGCAGGTACGGAAGGAACGCCTGATTCATCGAGGTGATCAATAAGGTATGTTTTGTCGGGATTGAAGTTGCTGAATCGGAGTTCGTTTACGCTCACGGGGAACTGCGTGTGGTTACGAACTGTGACCTTGAAGCGAACAACTGGACGGAGAAGATCGAGAGTTTCGGAAACTCTCGCAAGGCCGACCGGAATCTCTTTGTGCCCGGTAAGGAGCATTGAAGTGGACGGTTCCGAAGGGACATCCGTACCGGTGAGCGCGGCAAGCTCACGGTCAATGAAAGAAGAAAATGAGGCTCCGACTGCAAGCCCCTGCTCCTGGGATGAAATCAGATCACTCCCGGTTTTCTGCCACGCCTCAGCATCGATGTTCGCATAGGCATAGACGTGATAGGTTCCGGGCAGAAGACTATTGAAGGAGATGACATCATTTGTAACCGGAGAGCCTTCTGCTTTATATTCCTTTGCGACGACATTTCCGCTGTTGTTTACCAGAATAACGAGGACATTGTTGAACGCCAGGCCCTCCTCAAGATTGGTCGCTTTAGTCTGAAGAGTGATGTTGTTTTCTGAGTTAAGCCTCAGTTCAATGCTTCCGCTACCCAAGGCGGCATCAACCGGATCCACCTCTTTGCGGCAGGACCAGGCAATGAATGCGCCAAGAAGAAGCAGTATGGACAAAGACTTTCTCATCGTTATTCGAAGTTGAAGTCGTCGGTGGTTACTTGAACCTCATCCCAAGGAATAGCCCGAACGGTGAGATCGAGGCCGCTTTGGTTGAGGGTGATGAAATAATTATAGACCTGATTCGGAGCCCAGGTGATTCCCGACTCGCTGGTATGGTCTGTTGCACCATAGAAGTTGAGGACCGTCTCTACCGGAGCTCCGCCGTTATAGGAAACAGAGAATCGGACAGCAGCGTCTGCCGAGAGCGGCTGGGGAACCATATAGTACCATCCCATAGCGGTGTATCCGTCCGGGTCGTCCACATCGGCAGCATGGGTGATAGGCTTACGGTCTCCAACTTGATCTGCTTCCCACGCAAACAACGTAGTATAAGAATTGCTGACCGACCAGTTGGAAGAGGTGATGGTTGGAGAGCCTGTTACTCTGGTCGCCATCGAGAACTCGCCAACGCCGATGATATTCTCCAACTGGAAGGAAGTCAGTTCGTACTGATCGCTATCAGATGAAGACGATTTACCAAACAGGAAACGGACGGCTGAGGTCGTATGTTTGAACGTAAGATTGACGGGCTCTTTGCTTACGGCTGCGTCCTGATGAGTCCTGGCAACCATCATATCGGTATTGTCACCCGCGAAATAACTGACATTCAGTGAATAGGTATTGTCGATGGAGATATTGTCTGCACTATACGGGAACACGGCGGAGAAATAATAGTCCCCACTGTCTTTCCAATACGCGACGGGCGAATAACTCCAGGCACTGCTGAGCGGGTTCGACGGTGTTGACGGATTGGGCACAGCATCACAATGTAGCGCCAGATTGGCAAATACCGTTTCAGGTACGTCATTGGATTCCCTGGTTGCAAAGATGCTGGCTTCTTTGCCAACAGCAATGAGAACGGTCGGGTCGTCCGGTTTTATAGCTTTGGTAATCGTCGATACCCCAGCCGAGAAACGGATCGGCATAGGACCCGGCACATCCATACGCGATTCTTTTCCGCAACTGAGAAGCAGCGCGGAAGCGAAAGCAAGCGATATGAAGTACCTGAAATCCATTTTAGCTGGAAAGGTGATAGTTATGGTCGGCTCCCCAGTCATCCCAGCTAACCGTAAACTGGATGGGCCTGCCGGGGGTGATTTTAAGTGTAACCGTGTAGTGAGAATTCTTTGCCCAAGCCGATCCTACTGAATAAAAGACATCTTCTAGATAAACGTTGCGAGATGTACTATAGGATAAAAGCGTGGAACTCGGATCCAGAGGATTTTCGTGATACGAGACATCGAATTCCACGTGGAGCCAGCAGGCGTCGTTGGTGAGATCCTGGGGAAGAGGCATAACTCCTGCGATTGGAGTCGCGGTCCCGTGTTCGAGAACAGCACTGCCGCTCCATACAGGAAGGTCCTGCCTGAAACCACTGTAATTGTACCAACTCCAATCCGAACTCTTTAAGATCCCGGTTAAGTAAATCCCTTTGAAACTAAGTCCTTTCAAGGTCACTACGTACAGTCCATCCACATCTATCTTTTCCGCTTTAAAATCAACAAGCGACAGAGCGTGGTTGAAATCAAATTGTACTTCTCCGGAGTTGGTGGCGGAAGTTTGGTCTGCTTCCACATCGGAGTAAAGGAGGTCTGTGTGCCCGTCAACCGTGAACCGAATGTCCGGAAGCCCGATCGAGTTGCTGGTATAGGCATTGGAAGTGCTTCCGGAGACCAGCAAGTCAGCACTCGCGTCGTAGGGGCTATATGCCCAGAATGTGAGTGTATTCACTGCGGGATTGGGCCAGTACCTGATGGGGGTATAGGAGAAATTGGCGCCGGTGCTGTGGACAACCTGCTGGTTGAACATAAAGTTCGGCTTCCATTTCTTGGATGCCAGCTGGGCCCAAGTTCCTCCACTCTGCTTGAAGGCGAAAACGCCGAAGCTGGTGTTGTCGTAATAGTCCGCCTTAGTATTTGCATCATCACGCAGCAGCGGGGATCCGGCGCTAAAGGAGATAACCCTTTCTTCCACGGGATCCAGCCGTGCGGAGCACCCTGCCAGAAGCAGGGCGCCCGCCGCGGCCGCCGTGATGCGTATGATGCTGTGTTTATGCAAGGTTAGTTGATGAGGTAGTTGTAGCCGTTGATGGTTTCTTCCCAAGGAGAGATTGTAGCACCGAACTTGATTTCATTGGCAGCGATGGTGATGTAGAAAACATAGTGTTTCCCTGGTGCCCATGAACCGATAGCCGTGTCATCCTGAGCATTATCATCAACATTGTCAAAATCGCAGAGCCAGAGGGTGCTGGTGTAGGTGTTGGTATCTCCACCAGCGGGGGTTATGGTGTAGGTGATAGTTACCTTCTGTGCGTTGGCATTGCTTGCATTCTCGGGATTTGAGCGATCTGAAGGAGCAACGAAAGCCTGGGGAACTACAACGAGATTATTAAACAATGTTGTAGAAGCAGCGGGAGTTGCAGGAGTTGTAGGGTTGAAATTGGTATCGGTAACGATTACTTTCTCATTACCAACAGCAATAGCTGCATTCGTTGTTACATCGCCATAAACGGGGGTTACACCTTCGGCAGGAAGATATGCTCCAGGGTCGGAAGCCGTCCATTCTGCGACAGTGATATTAGGAACAGTTGTACGGGTCGAAATTGTCTTGTTATACTTGGCAGAAGTAAGCTCGAGAACACCGATTTTCTTTACATTGCCGAAAGCAATAGCAGAGATTTTAACAACCGCATCGGTGAGGGCAGGAGACTTCTTAACATTCAGGTCAACAAGAGCGGCGGCGTGATTGAAAACAAGGTTGACAGTTCCGTAATTATTGAAGTACGGGGCTGAACCCTTTTCAACCACAACCTTGTCTGCCACCAGAATATCGTTATTGTTACCGGCAAAACTTAAAGAGGAAGTAACAAAGGCCCCATCTTTAGCAGTTGTCGTAGTAGTGGCAAGCTTGCCTTTGGGGGATACTGCGAAGAAAGTGTAGCTCTCCGCATTGGTGTCCCAGAAGCGGTGATTGTTATAATCCCAAGTGGTTGCGGCAACGGGTGTACCACCTTCTGCGGTAGCAACTACGTCAATGCCGTCGAAAACAACAGAAGTCTGATCCGGATCGGGATCCGTATCTGTCTTGGAACCGTAGACTACAATGCCGTCTCCTTGACGGAAGTAATTTGTTCCCTGAACGCGGGGATTGGTAGGATCTGCCACCGCCTTGGTCAGCGTCTCGGTCCAGGTCCCGAAGCCGATGGCCTTTTCGGGCGCAGTCTTCACCTCATAGGTGTTGCTGCAGGCTACGGCGCCCAGCACCGCAGCACTCAAGATTAATAACTTTTTCATACGCATGAAGATTGAATTGTTAAGTATGTCATTAATTCACAATCGTAGTACTTCCGGTTTCCTCGTTCCATCCTTCGATGAGGGCGCTGAAACCATCCGTTCCGCCGGCATGTTCGTCCGGAGGGAAGTCGTTCACATCTATGTCCAGGGTGATCACCCCGCCTGTGGGGAGATCCCGTACCTGGTCGGTGATGTCGGCCCGGATATTCCGGGTAGAGCCGTTCACATAGGTGATGTTGAGCACCAGGTAATGCGGCCCGTCCGACGCCGCCTCCACGGAAGCCTCGTCGTAGGGGTTGCAGCCGGGGATGCCGAAGGTGTACACCTTGGCACCCAGCAAATCCTGTTCCTTATCCATATATACGTCCATGGGGACGCTCACGGTCCCCTGCTCCGTTTCCCGGGTGAAGAGGTTCACGCCCTCAGCCATGCCGGTGATGGCAGCCCCGCCGCCGCTCCCGATTACCCGGCCGTCGTTATTGTGCAGGCGCACCTGGATCAGGTAGATAAAGGTGGAGGGGTACAGCTGGCCTTCGATCCGGAGGATGTATCGGCCGTTTTCAAAGACAAGCTTGTCCGGGTCGTCGGTGATGAAGCGGGTAGGGTCGTAGAGGGAGAAAAGGTCGTCGGGGGTGAGGGAGACGGGCTCCTCTGCCATTTCGTCGGCCTTGGTGGTGTAACCGGCCCTTTTCTGCTCCAGGGTGAGCACCGGAAGGGAGGTCTTGAGGCCGGAGGAAATATTGCGCGTGTATGCGTAAACGGGCGACAACTCATCTTCCGAGCGGAACAGCAGGGCTTCGGAGTCGTTGTTGTGGAAAAGGAGGTCGTATTCGCCCACGGTGACTTCGATCATGGCCATGTTGCCCACGAAGTTGTGCTCTTCGTGCCGAACCCGCTCGGCATCCTGACCCAGGGAGTACAGGTGCAGGCGCATGCTGCCGGGCTTGGAGTATCCCAGGGGGCCAAGCGCACGCACGTCCCAGTTGAAGTCCCAGATGGCCTCCCAGTTGATCTGCCACATCAGGTCCACGTTCACCTGCGTTGCCAGGACGACACGGGTCTCCACGGCCTTCCGCAGATGCAGCTCCGGCTGGATGGAGCACCCCGCCACCGCCACTGCGACAACCGCACAGACAAACCCTATGAGCCCTTTCCTTCTCATCGCCGATCCTTGGTTTTGCGGTTGAAAAGGTCTACGCCCACGGAAATGTACACCCGCGTGGGCCCAAACCAGGTGAGCCGCTTGTTGCGGGGAGAGAAATCGTCCGGGTCTCCGGTGTAGTCATAGTAATACCACTCCCGCTCGTCGAAGCCATACACGTAAGGGTCGAAACCGGAGTAGAAGAACCCGAAGGCAGCACCCAGGTCAATGAAAAATCGGCCGAAAACCCACTTGTATCCAGCCCCCAGAGAAATGCCCAGGCCCTCCCCTTCCCAGCCTTTGGCGTCCCAGCCGATCCCGTAACGGGCGGCATTCACATTGCCCAGCACATAGATGCCCCGATAGCGGTTCTCGCGGGGTTTGAAATAATACCGGGTCCAGAAGGTGAGGTTGTTCACCTGCATGTACCGATGATTCTCCGGGTGGCGCCACATGGGCCATTCCACGTCTGCCCCGAAGGTGAATTTACCCTTGGAGGGATAGAACTCCAGCGAGAAGGAAGGAATGGATGTGAGCCCGTAACCGGGAATGTAGGTGATGTCGTAAGGGAGGTTTGTACTTATGCCGATAACCGGCCGAATGACCGCTCTTTCTGTAGTATCTTCCTGGCGGTCTGGGCACGCAACCAGCATTTCTTCTTCATGAAAAGGAGCAGAAAACAGTGCCAGCGCAGTTATGAGCCAAGTTATAATCATAGTTTCCCCGATACAAAAGTATAAAATAATCCTAAAAAAGTAGCACTAAATTCCCCAAAAAATGCATTTTAGTGCCGTATCTTGAGATTTCGATAGGACTTTGGCGGCCATTATTGGGTGCCGACGAACCCCGACACCCGCATTTTTGCCCGATATTGACGGCACCGGTGCCAAGGACGACAGCTGCGCCCGCAAAAAATGCCAAAAATGACGGCGCCGGTGCCACGGACGACGGCTGCACCCGCAAAAAACGCCAAAAATGACGGCGCCGATGTCACGGACGACGGCTGCACCCGCAAAAAATGCCAGAAATGACGGCGCCGGTGCAGGCGGCTGGAGTGCGAAACGAAGAATCATAAAAAACATTTCCAAAAGTTTTTCTGTTTCTTAATGCCTTTCGGGGAAAATTTGCATATTATTGCTGTTCCAAATATGTTGAATGATGGAACAGTTACTCACACCCAAACTCTATGTCAATCCCATGATTGACGTTGCTTTCAAGTACCTTTTTGGTACGGAAAAGAACAAGCATCTCCTGAAAGGACTATTGGAGCATGTCTTCAAGAGAGAGATTGCCGACATCACTTACGACAACACCGAGCAGGTAGGCGAATCCGTGGATGCGCGGAATGCCTACTTCGACGTGGTCTGCCGCGCTCCCGACGGCCATGAATTCATTGTGGAATGCCAAGTGCGGGCACAAGAATTCTTTGCCGAGCGGGCCCTGTTTTACGTCTCCCGGGTCATCTCCCGTCAAGCCCCGAAAGGCTCGTGGGACTATGCCTTCAAGCCCGTTTACTTCCTGGGACTCATCGACTTCCCCATGCCAGAAAGCGTGGGACACGGACCAGGATTCGTGCACCGCTATTCTGTGAGAAACGACGAGACCGGAGATTCCATGACCGAAAAGCTCCAATACGTGTTCATGGAGGTAGGGCCGTTCAGCAAGAGCTATGACGAATGCACCACTTTTGAAGAAAAGTTCTTGTATTATATGAAGAATCTGCCTAATTTTGCCAAAAGACCCGACCTGCAGCAGGAACCCTATTTCGAGGAACTGCTGCATACTGCAGAATATCTGGCAATGGATATGGAAACTCAGGCAATGTACGAAAAGCGCCTTAAGGAGATGCGCGACATCCAGAATGTGGAACACTATTTCCGCAAAGTCACCCTTGCCGAAGGGATGGAAAAAGGGATGGAAAAAGGCAGAGCCGAGGGTAAAGCCGAGGCAAAAGCCGAAACGGCCAAGAAGTTATTGGCTCTGGGCGTCCCGGTGGAAACAATCGTTGCAGCTACCGGCCTCATGGAAGAGGAAATCCGGAACCTTTAGGGACCGGGAGGGCTGGACTAAGACTGGGTCCGGTGTCAGCACCCCTGGCGAGCAAAACTGAGGGCGGCCCCGAGGGGTCGCCCTGATGTTTTAGTTAACTGGCGTTGTAAATCCAATATGAGATTCTGAGATTGGCGATTCTGTTTCTACGATCATTCACCCGAGGGCCAACGTCAAATCTAATATTCTGAGACATGCCAGTCCACGTCCCCGTAGTAGAATTATTAGTATGATTATACGAACCAGGATTCGGTGTCATAGTACAATTACTATAGTTACCTCCATTATAAGTGAACAGAATATCAGACATTGCAGCAGAACATGTAATCGTCATTGTACTGGATTGATAAAGCTCAATATAGGTATCATATGCATTATTAAGCCTTGTGAAGGATAACTGAATGGTTTCACCATCGTCTATCGTCCAGCCAACACTTTGGTTCTGGCCAGCATCTACTTCTGCATTCATATCAGCTGCTGTAATGCTCACGGTGTGCTGCACAAAGTTCGAATTCACTCTTTCTGCTGCGTGATAGCCACTGGTTTCCAACTTCACCGAATAAACCCCGTTGAAACCACTCTCCGTTTTCAGGTTGAGCGTATTGGAGGCACTGGTGGCTGTATAATAATACCTGTTGGAGGAACCCATTACCTGGGTAAGCTGACCGGAACCATCAGGGACCAGGCCATCCAGCGTAACGATAATCTGCCGATTATTGGCCGTATCCGCATCGTCCATGTTGAAATGGTAGGTCACAGCGGTTCCCGCAGATGTCAACGCCATGTCGGAGAAATACATCTTGGTAAAATCATACATGTGATAGTTCGTGAACGCCGCACCGCCTTCGTTGAAGTAATCGTTGGTCACGTAGATTTCGCTGGCACTTACGTCCTTGTTGGTCTTGAAGTGGCAGGTCATAACCACACCGCCATCTCCGTCGGGAAGTCCCTTGCCGGCATAAAGGCCGGTTCCGGTGTACTCTTCGTAGCTGAGCGTCCGCTTGTAATGGAACGAGGGGTAACTCTTACCGGGCACCAACGTTTTACCGGACTCTACCGGGAGATTTTCGTCGGCCCACTCAGACGAGATATAAGGGGTGATACTGAGCTCTTCCGCCTCGATATTGAACACCAGCGGGAACATGGATTCCGGAAGGTCTTTGGGAATGCCGATATTCACATTGACCTGCTGGCCCATGACATCCTCTACGCTGGTAGGCGAGCAGGAGACAGCCATATTCTGCCGTTCCATCAGATAATAGGTGACGTCTCGGTAAACGACTTTACCGGTTACGCCTCCCACCTCACCACTGATGCGGATGGTCTGGTTCTTCTTCAGGGCCTCCGGATTATTTGTGGTAAAGCGCAAAGTCCGGAATCCGTCATTGGGGTCATCCGTTGTATCTACGACAACAATGCCATGGCCATTTCCGCCTACCGTAGTGCGGCCCGTCGTTGGAATGCTTGTTGTATTGCTGATTACGTCACCCGCGGAGCCGCCCGGATTGATGGTGATGGTAACTGCACCGTTGTCCGGAGTATCCGAATTTTCCACATCCGGGATAAACTTGTACTTGAGGGTAACTTCCGTGGTCTGTTCCACGATGGTTTTGGAGGTGTACTCCACCATGATACGGCCATAGCCGTCGGAGATATCCGTCAGGCCCTGCGTCTCCGTAGATTGGGACACATCGCCGCTACCGCCCGTGCTGCCGGCCGCCGCAGGAGTGCTGGCTCCGGCCTTGGCAACGCCCGTAATCTTGATTTTATAACGGAAATTCCTGTACACGGCGTAATAACCGTTGTCGTCCGTCAGGTCAATGCGGTAATAACAATCTGTGGGACGGGAAGTGTCCACCACAAGGTTATGGTTTGCATCATAGGTGGGCTTACCCTCCCCGTCCAGGACCTTGGGATAGTAGGTTCCGTGAACGATCAGGTAGGTAGGGTTACTTGTAGGGATAGGCCGCTCATACATATAGATGGTGCCGTCAGTAAAAGGAACGGTACTGGGATCGGTCTGGACAAGGACCATATTGTCCGGCGTGTATCCCGGATACTCGTTGATCATATCAGTATAGGAGATGTCCTTGTAGCCGGACATGAACTGGGAAGTTTCCGGATTATACGGAGCCACACTACCCCGGTCCGGTACATTGACCACAGCCACCGTGGTGGTAGGGTTCAGTACCAGCTGCGGGGTGGTGGATTCCACCGTGAACTTGGCGAAATTACGCACAAGCGGAAGATTCTGGAAAAGGGCTTCCACGGACTCGTCTGCCACATAATACCACTGCTCGTCCACAGGGTCCTTTCGCTTGACATATTCCATGGCCTGGGTGGTGGGATTGTATTCCCGTTTGGCCATGACGCCGTTCGGAAGGATAAAGCGGCACCAGTAGGCATCCTGCGTTCCGGTGGTATAGGCGGCCGAGCAAAGTGCGGCATCTTCGTACAGCCAGGGAAGTTTGTCCGGTCCGTTGGC
>OCVV011104242.1_pt1 | contig 15348 bp, 14 predicted proteins | sample 1539721 | NCBI WGS metagenome assembly OCVV01 (sample SAMN02144230, study PRJEB22623) | gut metagenome | biome: sheep rumen | host: Ovis aries | place: New Zealand
ATGATTTAGCTTCCTTATATTTTAATTTGAATGCTCTAACAGCATCATCCTCATAAATATATTTTCTTTCTTCAATAAACTGATATAATGCTTCCTTATTAAATTTTTGGTGAGCAGGCACATGATATAAGCCTGTATTTTCACTATATTTTAGTTCACCTCTAATTACCATATCATTTAATAGTTCCTCTAAAGCCTTATAATCAGCCTTATCAGTGTTTGTTAGACGAGCTATAAATTCAAATGGTAGTCTATCTTTTTTCATTATTTCTTTTATAGTTTTCTTATCTGTCATAAATAGCTCCTCCTTTACTAAAATATTAGCATATTTTATGTCAAAAAAAAAGATTGCTAGAAGCAATCTAATTAATTCATGTGAATAGCAACTGATGCTACAACAAGACCGATGAATAATATTGCAAGAACTGCAGTTGTTCTTTGCATGAACATTTCAATACCTCTTGTTTTTTGGTTTTTAAATAGCTCAGATTTGCTTCCGTTGAAGGCATCATTAATATCATCCTTTGATGCTTGAAGCATTACTATAATGATTAATAAAACTGCTACAATAGCTACAAATATATCAATTATAAACATTTTAGATACCTCCTTTTTCAAACTACTTGTTTATTATACAAAAATAATCATATTATTTCAAGTATTTATTTTATAATATCATAAATCAATTTGTTCTCAACCTTTAAATCGTCGATATTAATAGCCTTGTTAATGATATTATAAATATCATCATTTTCTTTTGAGACACTATGGATATAAGCTAATGTATCTCCTTCTTCCACCTTATCTCCGACCTTTTTATTTAAAACAACACCAACACGATGATTGATTTTATCATCTAATGATTTTCTACCAGCACCAAGCTGCATTGCTGCATTACCAATTTGTAGGGCATCAATTGAAACAACATAACCAGCTTTTGTTGATTTAACTTCAATTATATTTGAAGCCTTAGCAAATTTATCAGGATGATAAATATATGATTCATCTCCACCCTGTGCTCTAACTAAATCAGCAAATTTATCTAAAGCTTTCTTATTATCAATTTGTTTTTTTGCCAACTTGACTCCTTCATCTATATCGCTAGCCAAATTAGCGGCAACAATAAGCTCGGCTGAAGCAATTAGGCATAATTCTGTAAAATCCTTTGGTCCTTTTCCGTTTAAAGTATTTATAGCTTCTATAACCTCTAGATTATTACCGACTGCATATCCTAATGGCTCATCCATATTAGTTAATATTGCAACAACCTTTTTACCGGCTTTTTTTCCAATTTCAACCATCAATCTAGCCAAATGACGTGCTGATTCTAAATCCTTCATAAAAGCACCAGATCCAACCTTTACATCTAATACTATAGCATCAGCACCTGATGCTAGCTTTTTAGACATGATTGATGATGCGATTAGAGGAATTGATTCAACTGTTCCTGTAACATCACGTAGTGCATATAATTTTTTATCTGCTGGTGCTAAATTTTTAGTTTGTCCAATAATTGATATTCCAATTTCTTCTACCTGGCTTATAAATTCGTCAATAGATATTGAGGTGTTATAGCCTGGGATTGATTCTAATTTATCAATTGTACCACCAGTATGACCTAAGCCTCTACCACTCATTTTAGCTACCTTAATTCCAAGTGATGCAACTATTGGTGCAACAACTAGTGAAGTCTTATCACCAACACCACCAGTTGAATGCTTATCTACCTTTATTCCATTAATAGATGATAAATCTAATATCTCTCCAGAATGAAGCATAGAATCAGTCAATAATGCTGCTTCCTCATCATCCATTCCTTCAAAATATATAGCCATTAGAAATGCACTCATTTGATAATCAGGAATATCGCCATTAGTATAACCAGAAACCATAAAATCAATTTCTTCTTTATTTAATTTATTTCCATTTCTTTTCTTTAAAATTAAATCTACAGCTCTCATAATACTACCCTCTAAAGTTTATTGTAAATGCCTAATACCTTTACAAAATAACCATCCTTTGATAATCTAGTTGTCAAATGATTTAATTTGTGAATCGAATCACTATTTAAAGTGCACTCAATATAGAATTTATATTGTCCCATTTCTGTTTTCATTGGTCTAGACATAATAGAATTCATATTTATTTCTAATTCACTTAAATTCTTTAAGATATTAAATAAAACACCAGGCTTATCCTCTTTGATTGTTATAACAATTGAAGAGCATACATCGCCCTTTATTTCATACTTAACATCATTTTTACTTACAACTAAAAATCTTGTCTCATTATGGCTTCTATCAGCAACATGCATAATTACAGTTTTATAGCTGTTATTCTCTAAAGCATGAATTGGTATGATTGCCCCAACTTTATGATCTGATTTATTAATTTTATTTACTGTTTCAGAATTTGATTGAGTTTGAATAATATTAAAATCATATTTTGAAATAAAATCTATACATTGTCCATAAGCCTTAAATTGGCAATATACATCCTTTACATCATTAATATTATCTGAATTAGTTACAAATGCAAAATCTATATCAAGCTTTAGCTGATAAATGATGTTAAAATCATTAGCGATAATAGCATCCATACTTTCCATAACGAAGCCATCTAATGTGTTTTCAAAAGGAAGGATTGCAAGCTCTGAATTTTTAATAGCTAAAGCTGTTTTTAATATTGAATTATGATATTCTATTTCATAATCTAATTTATTATCTTCTAAATATTTTTTTGCAGCAATATCACTATAAGTTCCCTTAGGACCTAAAACTGATAGTTTTTTCATAAATAGCTCCCTCCTTTAAATCTTCCATTACGAATTGTGGCTTACTAAAATAATAAGCTGAAACCTTTGGTTCTTCCTTTATGCAATAAAATTTATTATCTTTTATTATAACAGCTGAATCCTCTTCTAGACCAAAGGCATCAAAATCATATTTTTTTATAACATCATTATAAAATATTAAATCCTCATTTTGATAATGTGGACATATACCTAAATCAAGTAAACCCAATCCATCAACCATCTTAAAATTATAATAATGGAAATTATCATAAAACATATCCTTATCACCCATAGATGCCTTACAATATAGCATTGCTCCGGCAGATGAACCAGCATATATTTTATCTGTATTAATATATTTTTTTAATATAGTATCTAGATTAAGATCCTTAAACATCTTAATTAAATTATCTGATATTCCACCACCAATATATAATATATCAGAATCATTTAATAGCTTATCAAAATCTGAAATCATATCTGGTGTCATATAGATAACATTACATTTTAAATCCCCAATTATTTCTTTAAATCTATTATTTGATTTTTCATAATTAGGCATCGCAAAAGGAAAATATAAAATAGTTGGATTAATTTTATTAGTCATTCCAACTAAATGATTTTCTATTCTGTTTGTCATTGGACTTTTATTTTGTTTTCCACCTATTAAACAGAATGTAACCATAATTATTTCTCCTCTTTAAATCTTGCCTCTAATCTATATATTGGTCCTAATTTTGACCATTTATCCTCAAACTCTGTTGTGATATTATCAGGATATTTTTCAGTATCCTTATGTAGGTCTAAGGATATGTTAGAAATTGAATAACCGTTATTTGAAATTGATTCTAGTGAATATTCAAATAAACCTCTATTATCTGTCTTGAAGAATATTTCACCCTTCTTATCTAGAATCATCTTGTATTGTTCTAGAAATATTGGTGAAGTTAATCTTCTTTTAGCATGATGCTTTTTTGGCCATGGGTCACTGAAATTTAAATATATTCTTTTAACCTCATCATTTTTAAAATAATTTGAAATCATTTGAGCATCCATTACACAAAGCTTCAAATTATTTAAATCCATATCTATAACCTTTTCTAAGCATCTTAATAAAACTGAATCAAATTTTTCAATTGCGATAAAATTGATATCTGGGTTTTGCTTAGCTAATGTTGAAATGAATTGTCCCTTTCCACATCCAATTTCAATATGGATTGGATTATTATTACCAAATATTTCATTCCACTTACCCTTATTTTGTTCTGGCTCTGAAATAAAATATTTATTATTATCTACTGCTAATCTTTCTTTAGCATTTTTAACTTTTCTTAATCTCATTATTTTGCAAGATTGTATATTGCATCATAATAAATATGAACAAGCATATCAAAATCCTTTTCATACATATATTCATTTGCAATATGACAAACATCCTCTCTTCCTGGAAATAGTGGTCCGAAGGCTACAGCATATTTGCATTCCCTAGCATATGTGCCTCCACCAATTGAAAATGGCTTATTTGTTGTGTCTTTTGTAACCTTTACATATGATTCCATCAATGTTTTAACTAATTCGCTATCTGAAGGAATATAATGTCTATTTGATCCACCTAAAATAGTATATGAATAATCGAATTCTTTTGTTATTCTCTTTAATGAATCTTCAACTAATTTATGATCTGAATCCTTTGGTAATCTACAATTAACTCCAAAATAGCCTTTACCATTTTCGATTTTAACTACCGCAAAATTTGATGTTAAATATTTCATTTCATCATCATAATCATCATATCCTGCTTTTTTTCCTAATGTATCAAATAAATAATACTTATCTATAAATTTAGCAAGCTTTGAATTTGAATTTTTAGCTAAGAATTCAAATAAAATATATGCAGCATTTAATCCTTTTTCAGGACACATTGCATGAGCTGCTATACCTTTTGCGATATAAGTATCATTCTTTATTTCATATTCATAATTATTGTCCTTACAGAATTTTTCAAATTTATCCTTTAAATCAATATTTAATTTCATTTCAGCATATGATGGAACAATATTATATCTAATACCAGCCTTAAATTCTTTTATCACATCATCACAAACATTGATATTGTATGATAGCATTCCCTTTTCACCATTTATAACTGGAAATTCAGCATCTGGTGAAAATGCGATTGTAGGCTCTTCTTGTAGGCTGAAATATTTTTCTAGGCATCTAGAGCCTGATTCTTCATCACAGCCAAATATTAATCTAATACTTCTTTTTGGCTTAAAGCCTTCATCATGAAGCATCTTTAATGCGATATATGATGCGACAAATGGACCCTTATCATCCATTACGCCTCTAGCATACATCTTTCCATCTCTAAATGCTAATTCAAATGGATCAGATACCCATTCACTTTTTGTTACAGGAACAACATCAAGGTGCGCTAGGATACCTAATGTTTCTTTTCCACCCTTTAATTCGATATGACCTGCATAATTATTAGCATTATATGTTAAAAAGCCATCCTTTTGTCCTTTATTAATAACATATTCTAAGCATTCCTTATTTGCTTTTCCAAAAGGAATATCACTATTTTCTCTATATTCATCTAATACAGTAGGATATTTAATAACATCCCTTAGCATATTTAATGCTTCTTCCTTATAATTTTTATATTTTTCATTAAATTCCATAATAATACCACCTTTAATAAAACAAAAATAAACTGCATGAAGCAATTTATTTTTTAAGACATTAATTAAATTTCTTTTCCTAAGTCAAGTGAAACAATTTCTTTTGATAATGCATCAAGAGCTTCTGCTTCATCTTTTCCATCACATTTGATTTCAATTGATGTTCCACTATAAATTCCAAGTGACATAACACCCATTATAGACTTGAAATCAACTGTTTTCTTCAAAGCTGAAAGAGTAATAATTGATTCAAATTGCATCGCTACATTAACTAGCTTAGTTGCAGGTCTTGCGTGAATACCTTGCTCATTAGTAATTCTAAAAGATTTTTTTACCATATTATTTCCTCCTATAGCTTCATATCTATTTCTTCTTTAATAGTTTTTGAATCCAATCTAAATAAAGTTTTAATAATATTTCCAGTTACGAATACACCAGATGTAGCAATAGCTTTAATACCTTCTAAATTAACTTTATCTAAATCTGATACACCAATTTTTAATCTACCATTATCTACTTGAACATCAGTAATATTATCTTTTTCTCCAAGTAGAGAAATTAAATTATTGATAAATTCATCATTTATTGTAATTCTAGATCCTTTTTTATTCTTTTTTAATAAAACAATAACCAAAACAATAGCTATTAGTAAAACTACTGCCCCACAGATTATCGCAATTAAAGCAGGTAAAGGTAATCCAGTATTAAATTTGATCATTTCAATCACCACCACAATACTTCTCTTATATTATTATATAAGAATTTGGTTTTATATTCAATGGAAAGGAAGAAAATGAACATTAAAAAATTAAAAAGGCATTTCTACCATTTGGTAAAAATGCCTAATTTTTATTATTGTTTTAAATCATCATCAATTGCTACAGCATCCTTAATGAATCCTAAAGATGCATAAATCTTTTCATAGTAGCTGTATTTGTCGATGTGATCAAATTTAATCTTTTCTTTATTTTCTACACCTAATACTGAATAATCATCATTTTCTAGTATTTGAAGTTTCTTATCAACTGCAGAAGGTAAAGTTCCGAAGAATGCTAGCTTATTACCAACATTTAATGCCTTACATGTTGAATCTGTATAAGCTGATGTAGATAGATATACAACATCATTGAATCTATTATCAATTAATTTACCATCAGCATACTTATAATTGATTTCAAGTACTTCTGTACCAGAATATCCTACAAATGCATTATCATCGAAGAATTCTAGATCATAAGCTTCGATTGTTTCAACCTCAGATGAATTGAATGCGAAGCTTCCGATATTCTTAGTAGCTTGATTAATAACGATTGATTCTTTATCACTATTGCAGAATAATAATGTTCTATAATCTCTTGTATATAATAATTTATCAGTTTCAGAATATCTGAATTTTCCACTAGTTGAGTAATCAATATCATTTACTGCACTAAATACGTTTGTTGTGATGAATTTAGTAGTTGAATCAATTGATAAAGTTGAACCTGTAGCACCAACAACATATTTATTATTAGTTGAATCTGTGAAATAATAGAATCCTGAATCAGAATCTAATATAGTATGATTGAATATTGGAGTAGCACCAATATAATTTACAGTTGAAGGTAATGAAATCTTCTTAGTTACGAAATATAATGCCTTACTACCTATTGATCTAATCTTAGCTGAACCAAATACGAATTTTTCTACACCTGGAGCGTAAATAGGATCCATTAATAATTCATCTCTTAAAAATAATGTGTATTGATTAATTGAAACGACACTATCACTATCTACTGGACGTGTGATATTTGGATCAATTGCGAATGCTAAAACGTATGGATTTTCCTCGTTACCAACATATTGTAAGCCGTTTGAAATTGTTGTTTCTTCTACATCACAGAATAAACCATAATCTTCAACTAGGTTAAGCTTAAGATTCATATCACGACCGATTGATAATGTCTTGAAATTACAATTTTGGAATGCTTTTCTTCTAATTGTTTCAACTGAGTTTGGAATAACCATTGATTTAACGCTTGAACAACCATAGAATGCTAAGTTACCAATTTCTGAAATTGGGTTTTCTTCATTTTCATATAATGAAATTGATTCAAGTTTTTTATTGTTTGCGAACATACCTGCAGGAATATCACCACCACTAACAATTACGTGGATAACATCTGCATTATTTACATCTTGTTCTGTACCACCAAATAAATCCTTAAATATATAATTTGAATATTGTGAATTAATAATATTTGGAGTCATTGGGTCAGCATAATAGAATGGATTAATAGGCTTAAATACATTTGTTGAGAACTTTAAGTCATTTAAATGTGAGCCTGATAAGCATCCTCTATAAACTGATACATCCTCAGGAATCTCATAGAATCCTGTTCTTGTAGATGGCATATAAATAAGTGATTTAATCTTATCACCATTTTCATTAACGTAAGTTCCTATTAATGCGTCATCCTCAATACTGAAGATATGGTTTTTATCACTTACTGTAATATTTTCAATCTTTTCCATATTTAAGAAGGCATTTTCACCGATATATGAAATATTATCACCGATGTGAATTGTCTTAATAAAAGTATTATTTGAGAATGCTCCTGATAAGATTGTTGTAACAGGTAAGCCATCGAAAGTTGCAGGTACTACTACATTTTCGTCGCTACCTAAATATTTTCTAATAAACCATCCCTTTTGGTCCTTTGATAATTCAAATAATAGACCATTTGAATAGTATGTAGTTGAATAAACTACTTTATATTTTGCTGTATATACGACATTTTCAGTAACTTCGCCTAGTGGCTTATCCCAGCCATCAAAAACGTAGCTAGCGAAATAATCTCCATCAGTTCTTTCAGGTGTTTGTCCAGAATACTTAGCAATATCACCTTTTTTTGCAGTATATGAATATAATTCATTTCCATCAAAGTTTTTAAATGTAACCTTAAATTCAGAAATAACAACCTCTGAAGTGTTATTACCTGTTGTTGTTTCAGCTGGCTTCTTCTTACCTCCACATGAAGCAAGAGTTATAGCAGAAAGACCAACTAATAAGGCTAATCCAAGTGTTTTCTTTTTCATATAATCCTCCCCTAAAAACAATTACTGATTATATTATACACAAAAAAATAAAAAAACATATCACCCGAACGGATGATATGTAATTCTTAATTTATTTTGTATAACCAAATTTCTTGAAAAATTCATTCTTGAAATCTAATAATCTATCTTCTTTTATTGCTTCTCTAATGTCATGCATTAAAGTCTTTAAGAAATATAAATTATGATATGAAACTAATCTCATTCCTAAGATTTCATCTGATTTAATTAGATGGTTAAGATATGCTCTTGTGAATGTTTTACATACATAACAATCACATTCGCTATCAAGTGGCTCTTTACTTCTTTTTAATTCAAGATTTTTAACTTGAATTTTTCCATTATGTGTGAATGCTGAACCATGTCTTGCGTTTCTTGTAGGTAATACACAATCGAACATATCGATTCCATTCATAGATCCTACTACTAAATCATCAGGTGAACCAACACCCATTAAATATCTTGGCTTATCCTTTGGCATAACATCTTTAAGATATTCTAGCATCTCATACATATCCTTTTTAGATTCGCCAACAGATAATCCACCAATTGAATAGCCAGGAAAATCTATTTCAGCAAGCTTCTCCATACAATATTTTCTTAATTCCTTATTTCCGCCACCTTGGACGATTCCAAATAAGGCTTGAGTATCTGGATTTTTGTGTGCATCCTTACCACGCTTTGCCCATCTTATAGTTCTATCTACTGATTTTTTCATATAATCATAATCTGAATCAAATGGTGGACATTCATCAAAAGACATGATGATATCAGCACCTAAATTATTTTGAATTTCAATAGATTTTTCTGGTGATAAGAATAATTTTTCTCCTGATTTTTGATGTCTAAATTCAACACCCTCCTCAGTTATTTTTCTCATATTTGATAAAGAGAAAACCTGATATCCTCCACTATCTGTAAGTAAGGCTCCATTCCATTTCATAAAGCCTCTAATACCACCAAATTCTTTTATAAGCTCATCGCCTGGTTGTAGCCATAAATGATATGTATTTCCTAAAATTAAGCCATCTGATACCTCTTCAATTTCAGAAGGAATTAAAGTTTTTACTGTGGCTTGAGTTCCTACTGGCATAAAAATTGGAGTTTCAAAATCGCCATGTGGTGTATGTAAAATACCATATCTAGCTCCAGTTTGCTTGCACACATGTAATAATTCATATGTAACAGGCGCCTTCATTATCTAACCCTCTTAATTGTCTTCATTTTGATATCCTTAAGTGGCTTATCTTGAGCATCAGTTTTTGATTCAGCAATTTTATCAACAACCTCTATACCCTTAACTACTGCTCCAAAGCCAGCATATTCACCATCTAGATATTCTGCATCATCATGCATGATGAAAAATTGACTTGATGCTGAATTAGGGTAAGATGTTCTAGCCATAGATATAACACCTCTTGTATGGTTTAAAAGATTCTTTACACCATTTGATAAGAATTCACCCTTAATTGTTTCCTTGCTTCCACCCATACCAGTTCCAGTAGGGTCTCCACCTTGAATCATAAAGCCTCTAATAACTCTATGGAAAATGATACCTTTAAAGAAATCCTTATCAACTAGCTTTAAGAAATTCTCAACAGTTAATGGTGCTACCTCAGGGAATAGCTCAACTTCAATTTCACCTAAGCCTTCAACCTCGATTAAAACTCTAGGGTTCTTGTCATTTAAAAATTTTTCGTATAACATAATTTATTCTCCTTTTCTATTCAATAAACATCGCATCTCCAAATGAGAAGAAACGATATCTTTCTTTTACTGCTTTCTCATATGCTTTTAATATGAATTCTCTTCCAGCAAGTGCTGATACTAGCATAATCAAAGTAGATTTTGGTAAATGGAAATTTGTAATTAACGCATCTATTGCCTTAAATTTATATCCTGGATAAATAAAAATATTTGTATTCTTACATTCAGGATAGAATAATCCATCCTCATGAATTGCTGATTCTAATGTTCTTGTAGATGTTGTACCTACAGAAACAATTCTCTTTCCACTTTTCTTTGCTTCATTTAATAATCTTGCAGATTCTTCAGATATTTCATAATATTCTGAATGCATTTCATGCTTTGACGCATCATCTTCTGTAACAGGTCTAAATGTACCAAGACCTACATGAAGTGTTACAGGGATAATTTGTACACCCTTCTCTTTTATTTTTTTCATTAATTCTGGTGTGAAATGTAAGCCTGCAGTAGGTGCTGCAGCTGAACCAGGATTCTTAGCATATACTGTTTGATATCTATTTTTATCCTGAAGCTTTTCATGGATATATGGAGGTAATGGCATTTCACCAAGCTTATCTAATATCTCAACTAAAATACCGTCATAAATAAGCTCGAATTTGCAAATACCCATATCTAAAAGTTCAATACATTTAGCCTTTAATAAGCCATCACCAAATGAAATAATTGAGCCTATTTTTACTCTCTTTTGAGGCTTGGCTAATGTTTCCCATATATTATTACCTAAATCCTTCAATAATAATACCTCTATTACTGCGCCTGTATCCTCTTTATGTCCGATTAATCTTGCAGGAATAACCTTTGTATCATTTATTACTAATACATCATTATCAGATAAATAATCTAATATGTCAGTAAAATGCTTATGTGAAATTGTTTGTTTTTCTCTATTTATAACCATTAATCTAGATGAAGATCTATCGTTTAATGGTGTTTGAGCAATTAATTCTTCTGGTAAATTATAATCATAATCACTTGTCTTTAACATATATAAAACCTTCTATGCAAATATTCCTCTATAATATTTAACTCCCAATTTATCATAAGCCTTTTCTGTTGCCATACGACCTCTATTAGATCTTTTTATATAGCCCTCCTGTAATAAATATGGCTCATATACATCCTCTATTGTTGAAACCTCCTCTGATATTGTTGCCGCAAGTGATTCAACACCTACAGGTCCACCCTTGAATGTTTCTACAATGGCTCTTAAATATCTATAATCTGTATAATCTAAGCCATCATTATCAATTCCAAGCTTTGATAATGCATCCTTGCATATTTCTAATGTAATCTCACCATTATTTCTTACATCAGCAAAATCTCTAACTCTTCTAAATAAACGATTTGCGATTCTTGGTGTACCACGAGATCTCATAGCAAGCTCCTTAGAAGCTAAATCATCAATTTTAGTTTCATGTACCTTTGCTGTTCTTGTAACAATTGAATTTAATTCATCAATTGTATAATAATCAAGTCTTAATACAACACCAAATCTATCTCTTAATGGAGCTGATAAATCACCAAATCTTGTTGTTGCTCCAACTAGGGTAAATGGTGGAAGGTCTACTCTTATGCTTCTAGCTTGAGAATCCTTACCAACCATAATATCAAGCTGGTAATCCTCCATTGCACTATATAAAACTTCTTCAACATATCTTGGTAATCTATGGATTTCATCAATGAATAATACATCACCCTCCTCTAGGGTAGATAATACGGCAGCTAAATCACCGCTTCTTTCGATTGATGGCCCTGATACAACCTTTATATTAACGCCAAGCTCATTGGCAATTATTTGAGCTAACGTAGTCTTTCCTAAACCTGGAGGTCCATAAAGCAAAGTATGATCTAAGGCTTCATTTCTCTTTAATGCAGCCTTAATATATACATCTAGCATTTCCTTTGCTTCCTTTTGGCCTATATATTCAGTAAGCTTTTGAGGTCTTAATGATAATTCTTCATTTTCATCTTCCTTGTGCTCGTTAGGGTCTACTACTCTAATTTCATCTTTTTCCATTCTTTCACCTACTACTTAACAAGCTGTCTTAAGGCTTCCTTAACTAATGTTCCTACATCCTTAGTTGAATCTAATTTCGCAACAATCTTAGTGATTTCCTTTTTAGAATAACCAAGAGCTACTAACGCATCCTCAACATCAGTAAGCTTAGATGATGATTTAACAATACCATCTTCCTCATCACTAAATTGAACCTTGCCCTTTAAATCTAAAATAATTTGCTGGCTTGCCTTTTGACCAATGCCAGGGAACTTTCTTAAATATGCATCATTTCTTGTCTCTATTGCAGTAACAATCTCTCTTACACTACCGGCAGCTAAAATAGATAATGCACTCTTTGGACCGATGCCAGATACGCTAATTAGTTTTAAGAATAAATCCTTCTCATCTTCCTTAGTGAAGCCATAAAGCTCAATTGCATCCTCTCTTACGCTTTGGTAAGTGTAGATTGTATATTCTTCATTTAATTTGAAATTATAAGGGTTACCAACAATAATCAAATAGCCAATACCATTATTATCACAAATAATGTATTTTGGAGTTATTTTAGTAACACATCCTTTGATATAACCATACATATTTAATCACCGCCATAATGATACCACAAATAGAGCTAAATTAAAAGGAAATAATTAGGCTCTAATATTATAAATAATATTAAAAATAGCGACAAAACAGCATTTTTTATAAAAAATACGGTAAACTATTTAAAAATAATATTATTATATTTATTTTTAAATACTTTTAGTAAAAAAAAGTTTTTTAAAAAAATAAATTTTTTTATTAATTCTTATAAATTAAGACTTAAATTGTTTACTAGATTGGGATTTAATTATATAATATAATTACATATTTCAAAAAGGAGGTTTTTATGATGGATTTTACTGAAAGTTTAATCAAGCTAAATCAATCATTCGACAAATTCATAAATGATTATAAATTTCTCGATAATAAAGAACCTTTTACTGATGAAATATTAGCTAATATTGCAAAGATATTTAATACTTCTATTGATGATTCATCATCTGAAATAGAATTGTTAGAAAAGAGATCTACTAAATTAGAGGATGGATTTAAATCCATTTTAAAGGATTATTATAAAAAAGAAAATCAAAGAAAAAACGAATTAAAAGAAAAGCTTAAGGAATTAAAAATAAAAAACGAAACTGAAATAGATGAATTAAAAATAAAATTAAAAGAAACAAAGCTAGAATATGAAAAAAATGAATTCAATAATATGAGTGATATTCAATTCTACATTGAATCTTCTGCTCAAAATATTGATATGTTTGAAATTGAATATAAGGATAATCTAAATAGATTTTCATATCAAGCTGGTGTAGCTAAGACATCTTATAATGAAAACATCGACACATTTAATGAGCAGCTAGACGCACAAATTGAAAAGGTTACTGCTCAATATAAAGAAAGTGTTGCGATATGCGATAAAAACTTTAATGATTTAGTTGAATCATACAATATGGTTATCAATGAAAAAAATAAATTGATTGATGCTAAAAAGGAAGAATACCATATTGCCCAGGTTAATCTAAAAAATAAAAAGAGAAATGAATCAACTGAATTAAATAATTTAATTAGACAATATTCAGAAGAAAAAAGTAATAAAATCGAAAATTTTAGAACAGCATATAACGATGCGAGAGCTAATGATAATGCTGAAAAACAAGCTTATTTCGATGATTATAAAAACGAAAACTTTAGAGCTAATAAGGATTTCGTAACAAACATTAATGACCTAGATAATAAAATTAAGGATTTAAGAGAAAAATTTGAAAAATATTGTGAGAGTGAAAAACAGACACAATATTATACTATTTTTAGTATCCATGAGGAACAAGAAAAGATTATTAAGCAATTCTTAATTGATAATAAAAATAATCAAAAGATTAAATCACAATTAAAGAAAATTAATAAGATATTCTACTCTCGAATTATGGAAGAGCATAGAAAAACTGAAAAGCTAGTTAAAAATGCTGAAAAGAATTATTTGAATAATACTAAACAGCATATATATGAAAAAAAGATTTTAGATATCTCAAGAACAAGCTTTTTCGCTAAGCTAACTGAAAAACAAATTAGAGATAATAAATATTATCAGGAAAAAACTAATGGATATGAAAATATATTCAATTATTATTCTAATATTGCTGTAAATGAATATAATAAACAAGCTAATAAGGTTTTATTAGATTCTGCCATTAGAAATCTACATATTGAAAAGGAAATAGATGAAACTGACGCTAAATACCAGATTCAAATTGAAACATTAACTGATGTTATTAAAAAATATCAATTAGAAATTTCAATTGCTGATAAGCTTAATAGATTAAATCATTTATTTTTAGATGAAAAATATAATAGAGAAATTAGTTTTTTAACTGTTAGTAATTTATTAAAGATTGAAAAGTGTAAGGTTCTAGACCAATATAATAAGCGTCAATATGAATTAAATATTGAGAACTCTTTAAATGTCTTAGAATACAGTAAGAAAAAAATCAATTTACAAAATGAAAAATATGAAGCATTAAAGAAACAAGATATTGCAATTCAAAATATGAAGCTACAAAATATAATATCTAATACTTCTTATAATGAATATTGTATTAATCAGGATTGTTCACTACAAATTGAATTATTTGATGAAGAATTCAATTTAGAAACTAATTTAAATAAATATTCTTTATTAACTAAAAAATATATTGTTGAATTAGATGAATATCAAAATATTTTACAAACATATATTATTTTATATAACAACGTTGTTCGTGCATGGAATGATATTATAGATGAAATATTCAATCATGTAGTTGCAGATAGTAATAAATTATTATCTACCTTCCTTGATACATTAGAAAAGATGCTTACTAATTATTTAGTTGAGATTACTAATATTTATTCACAAAAGATTAATAAAGAAATTACTGAGCATATTTCTTTTGATAATGATTTAAAATACAAAGATGTAATTG
>OCVV011318539.1_pt1 | contig 15345 bp, 9 predicted proteins | sample 1539721 | NCBI WGS metagenome assembly OCVV01 (sample SAMN02144230, study PRJEB22623) | gut metagenome | biome: sheep rumen | host: Ovis aries | place: New Zealand
GACGAGGGTCCGCCGGCCGGCGAGCAGGGCCCGCGTGTCGGTCATGCAGCGGCTGAAGTCTTTTTCGACTTGGGTCAGGGAATAGACATCGGCGATCCCGGCTTTCCGCCAGACGGAGACCGGCAACAAGCTCTGGCCACAGACCACGACGGGCTTTTTCCCATACTTCCGGCAGAGGGTCAGGACGCCGGCGACCAGTTTTCCGTCAAGGCTCTGGCCGTCGAAGCGGCCTTCTCCGGTGATGACAAAGTCGGCTTGGGCAATCTTTTCTTCCAGGCCGGTCATCTCGCCGAAGAGTTTCCAGCCGGGCACAAGCTCGGCGCCGAGTTTGTGGAGGGCGGCGCCCACGCCGCCCGCCGCGCCGCCGCCCGGCAGGGCGGTGTCCAGCCCGACCTCGGCCGCAAAGCGTTCCATCCGGCGCTCCAGCCGTTCCAGCATCGCCGCATCCGCCCCCTTCTGCGGGCCATAGACCATGGTCGCGCCATCGGGGCCCAGCAAGGGATTGTCCACGTCGCAAGCGACGGTTATTACTGGGGCTCTGCCCCAAATTTCACGCTCATTTTTATTGACTTCTTGAAGCGCTTTCAGCAAGCCCTCTCCCCCATCATTGGTAGCCGAACCTCCAATTCCAATCACAATTCTCTCACACCCATGCATCATTGCTTCAGCTATCATCACGCCGAGACCGTAGGTCGTCGTCTTTTCGGGATTCCGCTCGGCGGGGGCGAGCATCGTCAGGCCGCATACTTTGGCCATCTCGATAAAGGCCTGCCGGTCGCGGTCGAACAGGAGCATCGGGGCCTGGATGGGGCGCATCAGCGCATCGAAGGTATCGACGCTTACCCGGCGGCATCCGCTACCGAGCGCAGCCTCAACCACTTCCATCGAACCGTCCCCGCCGTCGGCCATCGGGAGCTTGACGACGCAGGCCGCGTCCCCGCCGACCATTTGCCGCCTGACCGCCGTCTCGAGCGCTTCGGACACTTCCGCCGCAGAAAGAGATCCCTTGAATTTATCGGGAACAATCAGAATATTGCGTATCTTTGTCATCTGCCAAGAACAAACACGACAAAATTACGAAATATTCCATGAATCCTTACGAAATCAAGGGTCCCTATAACCCGAATCCCCCGAAACCCCAGCCGAAGAAACGGCCGCTCGAACTCGGTATGGAGCAGCTCGCCGATGTGGGGCACATCATCGCCATCGCTTCCGGCAAGGGCGGTGTGGGCAAATCCACCGTGGCCGTCAACCTGGCCGTCACCCTGGCCCGCATGGGCTACAAGGTCGGCCTGGCCGACGCCGACGTGTATGGTCCCTCCATCCCGACCATGACCGGAACACAGGGCGGAATCCCGGAAGTGGAAGTCTATGACGAAATGGGCAATCCGCTCCCGATCGACGCCGAGATCGACGACTCCTGCAAGGAGATCATCGTCCCGATCGAGAAATACGGCGTCAAATGGATGAGCATCGGCTACTTCGCCCGTCCGGAACAGGCCCTCATCTGGCGCGGCCCGATGGCCTGCAACGCCCTCAAGCAGATGCTCCTGCAGGTCAAGTGGGGCAAGCTCGACTATCTCCTGATCGACCTGCCGCCGGGAACCGGTGACATCCACATCTCGCTGGTCCACGACATTCCGCTGAGCGGCGCCGTCATCGTCACCACGCCGCAGCAGGTCGCCGTGGCAGATGTCGAGAAGAGCATCAACATGTTCCGCAATCCCCAGGTGGAAAAGCCCATCCTGGGCATCATCGAGAACATGTCGTGGTTCACACCTGCCGAACTGCCCGACAACAAGTACTACATCTTCGGGCGTGACGGCGGCCAGGACATGGCCGATAAATACGGCATCCCGCTCCTGGGCCAGATCCCCCTCGTCCAAAGCGTCCGCGAAGGCGGCGACGAAGGCACGCCCGCCGCACTCTCCGACGGCCCCCTCTTCGACGCCATGCGCGAAGCCGCCCAGGCCATCACCACCACGGTCCAGGACTAACTCCCGGCCGCAAACGCAAACCCTCAACGGGGTAGGTCCCCTGCAACAACCGCAGGCGACCTACCCCGTTCGCTATGCCTCTTTTCTGCTGAACCCGAAAATCACGGAGCGCGTTCACCATTTAAACAGCACTGATAATAAAGTTGTTACAAGTGCCTCCCGCGCTCCCCGGGCCATTTTTGCCTCAGGGAGCGCGGCGCGATAACATAACACATTGATTATCAGTACTGTAAAATCCAACAGCGCGCCCCGCGAATTTCGGGTTTTGTTCACCCACCCTTTCCGCTGTTCCGTTACAAGGGACTTGTACTCGGTTTACGATTCCCGTCCTCTCCGCTGAAATGCCTTGCAGAGCGATCTATGAGCGATTTTCGTTTCTAATGTGCCCAAAACGGCTTTTCGTATCCCAAAAACAGGTGCATGGTGATTCCCGTCTGTTTATGCAGAGTGAAAAGGAAATTGCCACCTGGATTTCACCTCTTCCAAGAGGGATTGTTCCCTTTCCTTCCTGATTCTTCTCTCCTGTCTGTATTCTTCCCTCCCTTTTTTTCTATCATTCTGAGCGCGGCGAAAAATCTCTCCATTGAGCTGGATCTCCTCAGCAACCCGACTGACGGTATCCTCCAATACGGCTTTCTTCAGCTGACACTCCCAGACAATAATGACATACCAGCCCTTTGCCTCCAGCTGGCGCCAGACTTCCTGATCGCGTTCTTGGTTCCTCGCTACCTTGGCCATCCAGAACTCCGTGTTGGTTTTTGGGACCGTATAAAACTTACAGTCTTTGTGGCCATGCCAGAAGCAGCCATGCACGAAGACAACCGTCCGATATTTGGGCAAGACGATATCCGGACTTCCAGGAAGCCGTTTGTCGTTTATCCGGTAGCGAAATCCCTGAAACCATAGGGCGTGACGTAACTTCAGCTCCGGTGTCGTTGAGGAAGAATGGACACGGGACATACACAAATGCCGTTGGGCAGAGGTCATAGTATCGGACATAACCCGAGTATTATAAGGATATCGGGGACAGAGCCGCATCGGCACGAATCTCGCGCATCAGGGAGGCGGAATCGGCACTGCGCTCCAGGGCAAGCCAGAGCGTAAGGTCGGTGTCGGCACCGCGGTATATCTTGCCGATGAGGAGTTTGAAGTGCTTTCTGACGAAAGCCTCCACACCGGAAGGTGTTGCATCATAAGGCGCTACGGTGTAGAACTTATACCGGTCGTTGAAGGTGCGGACGATGTCGTCGCGGAAGCGCTTGCGGGTCTCGGTCTTGAAGCCGATGTTGCGGTCTCCACGGGCGTAGGACGCCATCACGTAGAGGAAGTTGATTCGGTAGGCCTGCAGGATGAGGGTATCACGGTCGAAGAGGCGGTTGGAGAAGTGCCGGTTAATCTGAAACTCCTGAGGGTCGGGCTCAAGACCGGGGTCTGTGATGTCCAATTTGCCATCGGCCACGTATTCCTTCTTGATGGCTCCGCGGATGAAGAAGTTCGGCGTGATATTATATCCTTCCGTCAGTTCGTCTCGGTAACGGAGTTCCTTGACGACCTTCTTCTCGTCAACGTTGCGTTTGTTCTCGGGCTTCTGGAAGATATTCAGGCTGTACTGGATGATGTTCTTAGCGTAGGTGAACTGCTTGTGGATGGATTCACCGTATATTTCGTTGTCATCGAAGTAGTACTTGCTGTCGCCTATGAAGAATATCTTTTCCTCCGGGATGAGAGAGTCGTCCTTGTAGATGTGGTCGATGCGCTTGCCGTCCTTCGTGTCCTTGAGATGGGAGATTTCGGGCATATCGTCACCGATGAGCACGTCTATCATATCCTCGAAGACGAGGTTATAACTGCGGGCCAAAAGCGCTTCTTCGTGGTAGCGGCCCTTCTGGATGGTCTCAGCCTTCTGGAAGAAGACGTAGAGCAGTTTCCAGAGGGCGACCAGTTCGTCCGTGAAGTATTTCTTGCGGATTGATTTCAGCAGGCGGGTGCCTTTGCCGGTCTCGATCATATCCTCCACGCGACGCGGTTTGATGATGTCGTAGTTGAGGTTGACCTGTACCGGAAAGCAATACTTCTGCTTCAAGTATTCCAGGGCGGAGTAGAAGAGTATGATGATGTCCTCGTCGTAGTTGATGGTCTTGTTCTTGTTCCGGAACTCGGCGTAGAAAGGAACGTCTTTCTGGATGACTGGTTGAACCTTGCTGATTGTCTTGCTCCAGTGTATCTTATTGTTTCCGCTCGAGTTGACGATGGAAATATAAGTGAAGAGGTTCTGATGGTCCTTGTGGAAGCGGAGCATCGAGAGCATAGTGTCCAGGAAGGTCTGGTCGTTGTCACCCTTGTTGGATATGACGTTCTGTATCTTGGCGTTCTCGATGATGGCGCTGTACTTGTGCCGGGCGTGATAGCGCTGGATGGACTGATAGAGCCAGACGGAAAGGAAAAAAACGACTTTGTCGAAGCCGTCCTTGCGCATCGGGTTGTCCGGATCGTCCACGTTGATGATTTCTTCCGGGCGATATTTGCCGAAGGCGATTTCTCCGTCAGACGCTTTGCCTTCACCCTCAAAGAGAAACACCTTCGGAAGGATGAAGACGGAGTCCTTCACCTGTTCAGAGTAGAAATAACCCACGTAAGGCACCTGGGCGCTGTACAATTCCTCGCAGAGGAAGAAATAAGCGCTCAGGCTGACCTTCTGCACGTATGGCAGGTCGTAGGAGTATTCCTCGAACAGCAGTTTCATCTACATAATCTTACTTTTCGGGCACGCCCAGGAAGTTCATGAAGCCCTGCAGGATGCCTGTATCAATCACAGTCTTTCCGCCCTCATTCTTGAATAATTGATTGAATGAGAACTCATCGTTGTTGCCATCCTTATAGTGGAAGAAACTGCGGGCGCGATACTCATCCTTGCAGACTTCGCTCCAGATGTAAAACATCACCTTGCTGACGAAGTCCTTCTCTTTAATGTCATCCTTGATGAAAAAGTTGCCCATCTGCTTGTCTTCGCTCTCGGACACTTCCTTAATATGGTCATTGGCAGCAGTAAGGAAACTCTTCCAATCGTAATTCTTATCTCCGATGGAGATAGTAAACTGCGATTTGGGATTCTCGGGTTCGATAGGAACGTATTCCCAGTCCCATCTCCGTTTAAAAGCGGAATCCATAGGGAACAAGGACTGGTCGGAGGTATTCATTGTGGCAAGAATGTGGAAATTGCTCGGGAGACGGAGTTTTCCGTCAGCTATCCCAGGTTGATCTTCTCCAAGTCTATTGTCAAGATACTTCTTGAGATCGGCTTCGGCCTGAATGCTATATTCAGAATAACCATTCTTATCACGATCAAGCAGTTGGAAAAGATCTCCAAAAATCTGAGCGCAGTTGCCTCTATTGATTTCTTCAATAACGAGGAACACTGGCTTATCGGTATCCTTCCACGCCTCTACATAGGCATCGGTGAACGCTTGGGGCACGAATTCATAGGAAATAACATTACTCTCCGAGACCATACCACTCTCAACGAGCCAGTCATACAGGTTAACCATTTTCGTAATCTCTGCGCTGTATGATTCGCTCAGATTCGCGTCTGTGAGGAATTCTTTCTTGCTGAACTTTGCTATTGTTCCGTTGAAATACCCCACGTATCTAAGGGAAAAACTTAACAATGCTGTTACCTTATCAGCAGCTTCGGCATATTCCTTCTTCAGTAAATCGGCGAGTTGTTTTTGAGTATAGTCAGTCGGAATACTCTTGCCTGTGCTTTTGACGACTGGTTTATAAGATCCAACGAAAGAAGCATAGTCGGTGTCAGGATGGAAGGTTGTCCTGAAAAGCATACCGTTGAACTCTTTGACTTTTTCCCGAACTGTATGAGACTTTCCACTTCCGGGTGTGCCGAAGTATATCGTCTGCATAGTATTTGCCGGCTTGACATAAACCGGAGCAGGAATATCTTTTACCTCGATAACAGAGGCCGCACCGGCATCGTGAACCTTAGATGGTATCCAGACGAGATGCTTGTGACGGTTTATCCAGCAAGCATGGAACTCTGCGGTTCTTGCCAATAACGCCTCAATGACGGAACGGGCATTCCCACCATTATTAAAAACCTTATCCATTGAGAACGGTTTGTTCTCTACAACATCGTTTTCAATGAGTTCAAGGTTGGCCTCGATGAATTTGACAGACTGCTCGTTGCCATCTTCTGAGACTCTCTTTGCCGAGACCTCTTTTTTCTCGAAATCAACACTTACGAGAACCGCCTTGTTGCCTCCTGGTTTAACATAGTCGAAAGGCACACCTTTTTCAAGTGTGTCTATCAATTCCAAAATGTGCTGAACCGTTATTTTCATTTCTTTGAATATTTGTCGATGTAGTTATGAATGCTTTTTGCTATACAATTAGCAGCAAGAAACGGAACTCCATTGCCGATGGTTTTAAAAGCATCCGTCAAAGTCATATCTTTAGGTAATTCATACTCCTTGGGTAAAGATTGTAATGCTAAAGCCTCTGCAACTGAAATGCGCCTGGGCTTATAGGGGTGAATGTGAACTTCATTATTGCCATACGCAACGGTAGGAGAGTATCTCCACCTATGGAGACGTTTGTAGCATTTCTTTTGATCGTCACCCTCATCCTTAGTCTGAAATCTGTATAGACCAGCCCTTGGAGCAAAGTACATATTTGCATTGGGATGATTTAGAACATCATTTTTATCCCACCAGTATTGGACCGTCAATTCAGGAATAATACCCTCGGGAATTGGAGTCGGGGTATCTTCATGATATGCTGATGTTGTCGGCCAATTACATGCACGAATATCGTCTATGTTATATTTTTTGAATTCCTCCCAATTGAATTCCAGCAGGGCGCCATCGCGGTGCGGGATAGATGTTTTATCGAGAATATCCTGATGAATACCTATCAGAATAATACGTTCGCGTTCTTGAGGGACTCCGTACTCAAGTGTGTTGATTAATCTTTCTGTCATCGAGTAGCCGTTTTCTTTGAATTGATTCTTAAGCTGCTCAAAAAACTCGCGATGGCGAGCAGTGCGATATAGCCCCTTGACGTTTTCGAAGAGAAAGAAGTCCGGCCTTGTCCGGCAAATAATCTCGGCGTAGGTTCCGGATAGTTTTCCGTTTTCGCCATCCTTCCCTTTATTCTTACCAGCAACGGAGAAATCGGGGCAGGGCGGACCGCCAATAATACCGGTTAGCCTCTTTGCTTTGGATTCTTTAATCTGTGACGTCAAAACACTTAATCTATCATCCTCAAGCAATGTAGTAATATCCTCGACATGGTGACCATACTTAGGTGTTTTAAGTCCCATTCTTTTTCTCGAGTACTTGTATACATCATTGAATGCTTTATGGAATTCGTTGACATAAACAACATCATATCCGTCTGCCAATTCGAATCCGAGATCCAAGAATCCGGCGCCGGAGAAGAAAGAAAATATATTGAATTTCTTTTTGCTCATTTCAAGTATGTTGTGGTGCTTTTGTGCTAACTTACAAAGATACAAAATTTTATCCGGATAAGCCTTGTTTATATCCGTTTATTGCTCATTAAGTCTGTAAGTTACAGTATTTCAATACGATTTAAAAAGGCTTGGTAGCCCCCTTGCGGGGACTACCGAACCTTGGCATATTGACCGTGAGCGGTCCTCTCCAGACGCCCTTCGTCGCACCACTGTCCGATGGTGCGGTCAATCGAGCGCGGGTTGAGGCCCACGGATACGGCCATGTCTGAGTACGTCTTCCGGTCGAAGGAGTATCGTGGGGGCTATAATATTCGTATATGTTGTGATGTAATATGGCAAAAGCGACAATTTCTCCTGCCTAGAACTTGAATTTGATGAACTTATTTGTATCTTTACATATTAAACTGCTGGACAATGACAGACAGATTAAAAGCGATAGATTTCTTTTGTGGTGGAGGGGGAATGACCTGCGGCCTTCGCCAAGCCGGTGTGGATGTTATCGCCGGGGTCGACTTTGCCGAAGAGTGCCGCGAGACATATGAATTCAACAATCAAGGAAGCAGGTTTATTTGTGCGGACATCAAGAAATTGGAAGAAGACATTCTGGAAAAGGATTATGGTGTTAGTAAAAATGATGATAAACTCATTTTTGTCGGTTGCAGTCCGTGCCAATACTATAGCATAATTCATACACAAAAAGACAAGTCCAAGGCTTCCAAAGACCTCTTGCGGGAGTTTATGAGGTTTGTTTCATATTATAATCCGGGTTTTGTTCTGGTTGAAAATGTCCCGGGACTTTTGTCGAAGGAGGACAGCGTCTATCCGGAATTCAGAGCCTTCTTGGTTGAGAAAGGATATCGTGTTGCGGACAAAGTCGTAGACATGAGTTATTATGGCGTGCCTCAGACACGACGTCGGTTCTCTCTTGTCGCATCCAGGCTTGACATTGATGTCAGACTGCCCGAAAAGGATTCGAAGCAGAAATTGCTTCGGGAGGTAATCGGAGCAGACAAGGGTTTTCCTTCTATCCCTGCCGGACACATTGATGACTCAAGTTTCATGCATACCACGACCGCTCTGTCCGAAAAGAACCTGAAAAGGGTACGTCGAGTCCCCCATGACGGCGGCTCCCGTCTCGCATGGAAGGATGACCCGGAGTTGCAACTGAAATGCTATGTCGGGAAGGACCATAGTTTCCGGGACGTTTATGGAAGGCTGAGGTGGAACGCCCCGTCTGCGACGATAACGACAAATTTTGTCAATACATCCAGCGGCCGCTTTTCACATCCTGAAGAAGACAGGGGGCTTTCCATCCGGGAAGGTGCTACGTTGCAGACTTTTCCCAAGGATTATGTTTTCAAGGCAAAAACTATCCGAGCCAATGCGAGAATCATAGGAAATGCCGTTCCTCCGGAGTATGGACGTCGCCTGGGTGAGTTGTTGTATTCCTTATATGCGCAGAAGTATGGCACAGTTTAGAACGAAAGCCAGAGCGGTTGATCTGCTGGGGAAAGGGCAGATCGCTGATCTGCCGACCGCTGTTTCTGAATTATGGAAAAATGGGTATGATGCATACGCCAGAAATCTGAAATGCAATCTTTATCTGCCGGATTACAAGGATGTCGCAAGTCCGGTTTTTACATTATCGGATGATGGCTTCGGAATGTCCGAGTCGGATATCTTGGAAAAATGGATTGTACTTGGTACGGACTCAAAAGCCAATGGCGTCAAGTTATATTCAGAGGAAGAGCGGTTTGGCTTGTCTCCGCGAATCCCGATGGGTGAAAAAGGAATCGGGCGTTTGTCTGTTGCCTATCTGGGTTCTCCGATGTTGATGCTGACAAAGAAACGTGACCAGAATTGTCAGGCGCTTCTGATGGACTGGCGTATATTGGAGAATTATAATCTTTTCATTGATGACGTTTCAATTCCGGTTTCCGACATCCCAGATGCGGGTCAGCTCGATGTTGTCTTTCGTGATATGAAGGCGACTTTGCTGACCAATTTAGTCGACAAAGACGCGTGGAAAGACCAGAAGGCCCTCTGTCGTTCAATTGAAGACGGGATTAATGCGTTGATTATCCCGGAAGCCCTTGTCTCCGAGGTTATCTCGCCTTTCTGGAAAACGAATTACCACGGAACGACATTTATCATTTTCCAGCCAAACGAACAGCTTTTGGATCTGGAGAGATTCAATCCAAATGACCAGGAAGGCGATTCTGTTGTAGAAATTCAGCGGTCTTTAAGCGGCATCTACAACTTGTTCATCGACAGTCCTGATTTCAGTACGGAGTTCAATGTTGTGAATGCTGCCGGTCCGTATAATCTGATCAATGACTTCTTTGACCGAAAGGATTTTGAGAGGGCGGATCACTTTATCAGAGGACATGTGGATGAATCCGGTTTGTTTGACGGGACCGTTCGTGTTTTCAATCAGACTGTTCCATATACTTTCCGCCCTGTCAGATTGCCAGGAGAAACACCTTATGGCGCCTTTGACCTGGAACTGGGAGAAATGGAAGGTGCTGCAAAGTCCTCTTTGTCAAGCCCCGAAGAGTATGATGCCATTTCGAAAAAGACCGATAAGTTTGGCGGTCTTTATATTTACCGTGACAAATTCAGGGTTCTCCCTTATGGTAGGACGGATTATGATTTCTTGAAGTTCGAAGAAAGAAGGTCGAAGAGTGCCGGCTATTATTTCTTCAGCCATAGAAATATGTTCGGTTATATTGCTATCTCCAGATCCGGGAACAAGAATTTGGTGGATAAAGCTGGCCGGGAAGGTTTGATTGAGAATAAGGCGTACAAGGAATTCAAAAGGGATTTGATTTCATTGTTCGTAGATTTGGCCAAAACTTTTTTCTACACATCGAAAGATAAAGATGACGAATGGCCTAAAACATTAAGGGGAGAGCAGATTAAAGAAATTGAGATTAAGAACCAGCGGCTCATTGAAGCGGAGAAGAAGCGGGCAAAACAGACGAAGGCGCGTTTTAACAACAATTTGAAAAAGAATCGGGAACAAATTTCCGCATTACAGTCTGAAATTGAAATACTTCAAAATCAGTTGCAGGAGAAAGCGCGTTCATTAAAAGTGACTTATGAAGAGTACCAAGCTATAGCGCAGGAGCTGAACGAGAAAAAGACGCAATTGCGGGAAATGAAATTGGTAAAGCCCAGAAGAGTGTCGCTTTCTTCCGTCCAAGAGAAAAAGTATGCGGAGTATCTCTCCATATATGATTCTGTTTCACAGACAGTAGACCTGTGTGAGGAGGACATCTCTATAATTCGGGAGGTATTCGATGTACAAAATCTAAAGAAGGATTTTGACACAAATTATGCTCTTGCTTTAAGAGAGATCTCACAGACAGCAACTGCCTTCAGAAAACGGTTTGAGAGTGTCTCGGCTGAATTCCTTTCAGCCTTCCAGGAAGATCAGCGTGAATTCATGGAAGCATTCAAACAATCAGTTCAGGATCTGCCCGGTCTGAATACGAAAGAGGATTATCAGTCCGCTATTTCTTTTATCATTAAATCGAAAGACGAAATCAAAACACAGATTTACGACAAGTATGTCTCTTTTGTTGAGCATATGGAAAATCTTGATTTTGAGGTGGATGATGATTTTTTGATTGACTGGTACAAGAAGCAGCAGGAGACACTGGAGCAAAAGTTGGAAGCCACTGATCAACTTGCTCAGCTTGGTATCTCGGCGGAAATCATCGACCATGAACTGAATGTATTGTATGCTCGGATGGCTAATTCGATCCGAATTCTCGGCGATTATGCCAAGTCACATTCGGCAGTGGCAGAGACATATGCTCAAATCAAGGTCGCCTTCGAACATATGGAGGCGAATTACAAGATGCTTCAGCCGTTGTATCATACGACGCGCCGCCAACGAACCGAGTTCAGCGGCAATTATTTGCTGGAGAATGTCCGTTCTTTCTATTGTTCGAGACTCGATGATTTGAATGTGGAACTGTCGTCGTCGGAACCGTTCAAGGAGTTTAAATTCTTTACAATAGAATCCGTAGTCTTCTCGGTATTCATCAACGTCGTGAACAATGCTCTCTATTGGCTAGTTCCTGTTCGTGAAAGGAAGATTTATTTCGATTATGATCCTGCCACCCAGGAACTGCTTCTGATGAACAGCGGAGAGAGAATTGACGATCGGCTGTTGGAAGATATTTTCACGCTTTTCTTTACAAGGAAGAGCAATGGCCGGGGAATTGGTTTGTATTTGGCAAGAAGGTCGCTCCGTTCTATTGGGATGGACATTTATGCGACAAATGATCCGAAGTATAATCGTCTTGGTGGTGCTTGTTTTGTGATTAAACTGGAGACAGGAGTATGAGTACGGAGAATATCGAAGAGTTGATCAAGAACATTCTAAAAGCGTCGATCAATTCCGCCATTGGAATTGACGATGAGTTTGTCGAGCCGTATGATATGGCCGCAAAGGAGGATGCGCATTTACATATTTCGTCGGAGTTATATAGTGTTTTTCACCATGATTTGAATTGCACACTATCTTTATTCCAGTATCAAGATTTAGCGGATTTCAACGAGCGAGCATTACCCTTGTTGAAAAATAAGGATTTATTGCTATTGGACTGGCAGTTGAAGGGAGAAGGTGTCGATGCTATAAGGGATGTTGTCGGAATTGTCGACCAGGCCGTCTCGCAAGATTCGCCCATACGTTTTATTGTCATTTACACTGCAGTTGATGATCTTTATCCTTTGGCAAGGAATCTTTACGCTGCGTTTTCGGATAAAGCGGACAATGGTTTAGATATTGATTATATTAAAGAGGATATCGATGAGGTTCTGACAAATAACCAAGAGAGCTTGACAATTGATTCTTTGGAGAAATTCGTAAGGGATAATTTGCAAGGAAACCTCTTGCTCGACAATCGGAGAGCTGCTCGGAAAAGAATCAATTCGGTGATATGTAGACAATTGTCCCGAAAAGAGTCGAAACGGTATTTAAAAAAGTACTCCGATCAACTTGATGAATTGCTTGTTGAATTGGAAATAGCCACTTTCTCCAATACCGCATCGGCTATTCGTAATTCTCCTCGAACGGTACAAGTTCTTGAAAAGGATTTGTTGTTAATCGATAATACCGCAATCTTTTTGGTCACAAAGCAAGGAGTCGGGAAACAGGGGTTTAGCCCGGATCGGTTAGTGGATCATCTTTGCTTAAAGTTGAAGAATCTGAAAAACTGGCGCTCTCTTCTCCTATCACTAATGTTTAAAGAAGTCTTGTCTGAAAACATAGCTTACGTCGGAAAAGGGCTGGGAGGATTTAGCGATTCGGTTTTGGGATATCCTATCAATCCGGAGGATCCTAAAACAGCTATTGAGTATCTCGTTGATTGCTTCAATGTTCATGTAAGTGATCTATTGTGCAAATTGGATAATTCATTCTTGACTAATCTTTGGATAAAGGATGATATGAAGGATAGCTGCACTCCAGAGGAGTTGGGCCGGCTTGTTAGTTTTTTGTCCTTTTCATTACCAAAGGACAGCGAGGTGCACCGAATCAATACAGGTGATGTGTTTATAATAAAAGGAATGCATTTATTCCAAGAAAACGACGAGGAAGAATACCTGATGTGTATAACCCAATCGTGTGATTGCTTGCGTTCTCCGGAGAAAATTAATAATAACTTCGCTTTTGCTATCGGAAAGAAGGCTCTATTAGAGACCGCCTTGGATAAAATACAGGAAGGTCATTACACTATTGTTAAAGACAATATGGCTATACAATGGGAGAATCGCTTCTTGACGATTCATATTCCAGAGAAAGGTCAGTCGTTTGAAAAAAGCCTCAGTTGCGTGATTGTCGGTATAAATCAAGAAGGAGATCTGGACAGCAAATCGGTGGAGATGAACTATCTCGGTCATCAGAAGGAAATTTATGCACAAAGGGTGATCAATGGCGTTTTCAGTCATGCGATGAGGGTCGGAATTGACCTGCCGGAATGGCGTAGTTCTTAAGAATCCGTTGCGCTGATTCGAACGTTCTGCCAGGCGTTGCGGACATCATAGACTTTCTTCTGGAACGCATATTCTTCCCCGTAAGTGGGGTGGTAATAGTAATCAGACCAGACATATGCGCTTAGGAGCTGTCGGTGGCCGAGGTTCCGCGCCACGGCACCGGCGATTAGGGCGTGCTGCTAATCCAGAAGATGATAGTGTTTAAACCTTGAAAACTTAAAGCGCGATAGTATCCCCAAAAGTGTGTCCGGATAGGTAAAAGAAAAAGTCTGTAACTTTAAAGAGCTAAAAAAGAACCTGGCAAGTTCAACTTTAAAGAAACAGACTTATGCTAACTTTTACAAAGGAACAACTTTCTGAGGTAATGTGCAAGCATGCCGAGAAAGAAAACGGTCTTCATGACCTGTTGGAGATCATGTTGGAGAGCTTGATGGTGGCAGAAAGGGGTGAGTTTTTACGGGAACAGGAGGACCGGAACAAGGGACCTATGTGAACTTCGCCTTCGCAATATAATAAAGGACGGTGCCAACCAACAGCATGCTTAGCTCGAAAATAATAATCGCCCATACCCACGCCTTGAAGGAGAGCCAGACGCTCTCCCCGTCCTTTATTCTCTTCAGTTTCTCCCGATGCTGAGACAGCATCTTCTCCATCCTCTGTTGTGCCTCCTCGATGAGTTTCTTCTCATTAGCAAAGAATTCGCTATGGATGCCTTTGACCGTCTCGATTGATTGGTCATCAAGTTGAACGGTGAACTTCTTCCCTTTGAGTTTTTCCAAGAGTCCCCGGGTATCATCCAGCGTCCACTCGATGACCCAGGATGTCTCAATGATTGAGTTCAGTTGGTCATCCAGATCTGCTGATGCCTGAATCACCGTCACTTGATCTTCTTCAAGGGTCCAGATTACGCTGCGAAGTTGATCTATCTGCTTCTCCAGGTTCGTTGATTTCACCGGCACCAACTACGACGAGATCAAGCGTCTCTGCGGGATTGTCGCGACAGTGTCGAAACAATCTTCCAAGATTGTTTTTTGACAAAATTTCAATCTTTCAAGATTGTTTTGTATATTTGCATCGACGTTAAAGCATCGATTATGGAACTCAATCCTGACGTACTGTACAGAAACTCACATAGATTGGTCTCACAGGTAAGCCTGGATTTCAAGCGCGAGGTTTACGACCGAATCAATTGGAAACCCCGGATCATCGGCATCAAAGGCCCAAAGGGCGTGGGAAAGTCCACGCTGCTGAAGCAGCATATCCGGGAGGCCTTCCCCGATGACAGCAAGGTTCTGTATGCCTCGCTGGACCATATCTGGTTCAACGGCAACAGCCTGGACGACCTGGTGGAGTATCATTACATCCACGGAGGGACACATCTGTTCCTGGACGAGGTACACAAATACAAGAATTGGCAGTGGGGTATCAAAAACATCTATGACAACTATCCTTCCCTGAATGTCGTGTTCACGGGCAGCTCGATGCTTCAGATTGACGAAGGAAATACAGACCTGTCACGCCGCGCGACAATGAATATAATCAACGGGATGTCCTTCCGTGAGTATCTCGCCTTCGAGGGAATCCTATCCTGGGACAAGGTCAGCTTGGATGACATCCTCTCCCGACACGTGGAAATCGCTACTGAAATCACAAACAAGGTCCACGTGCTCGATTATTTCGATGACTATCTGCGCCAGGGCTACTATCCTTTCTACAAAGAAGATCCGGAAGGGTTCGATGAACGGTTGGCAGAGGTATGTAAACAGGTTATCGAGCAGGACATCCCTGCCGTTACGGAAGTGGAGTACGCAACTGTGCAGAAACTGAAAAAGCTTCTGTATATCATCGCGGCACAGG
>OCVV012825893.1_pt1 | contig 15344 bp, 9 predicted proteins | sample 1539721 | NCBI WGS metagenome assembly OCVV01 (sample SAMN02144230, study PRJEB22623) | gut metagenome | biome: sheep rumen | host: Ovis aries | place: New Zealand
AAATCTATAGAAATCCGCAAAGACCTTACTGACGAATGGAAAAAGCACGGATTAAAAGAGGGCGTTCAGTTTGCCACACTTACGGACATAATCTATAAAACCTGGGCAGGCAAAACTGCAAAAGAGTACAAGGAATACAAAGGCCTCAAAAAAGAAAATCTACGCGATAACATGACAAACAAGGAACTTGTCTTGAATATGCTGGCAGAGCTTTCCACAAAAGAAATCTCTGAGTCCAACGATCCAAAAAATTTTAGCGACCATGTAAAGAATGCAGTAGACGGCGCAAGCATCGCCAAAAATGCCCGCATTGAACTTGAGCAGAAAACAGGAAAGAAAGTCGTTACGCCACTCAATGCAAGAGATGGAATCGGCCTTACAGAAGATACAAAGGCGTCTGTCTTTTTGGAAGATGAGGAAGAAAAGTAGATGGACGCGAATTATAAAGTACTAGGGTATGACTATTATATTCCAGTCCAATCTGTAATATAATAATAACCTAATATGAAAAACCTGTTTTCTATTATACCATCTGATTTCTTTAAACCTCTTAATAGTAAATACAAGGACCAATATGCAGATTGTCTCCTAGCTATTTATAACTCGTATCGTACAGAAATTTCCTATGGTGTTGATAGAGAAGCTGTAGTTTCTACATTAACTGATTATTTTAATCAAAGGACTGATGACATCAGTTTTGACGATGATAATAGTTTTGAAAAAGATTCACGAAGTAAAGCTCAGAAAACAATCAATTTCTTGAAAGATTGTGGCTGGTTGGATTTTGAGGAAGAGAAAAACTATCAGCAAAATGTTGTGCTTACTGAATATGCGGTTCCTTTTATTCGAACAATACATGATGTCATTAGGGAAGAAGAAACTGAATATCAGGGCCTTATTTCTCAGATACATGCGGTTCTTCAGAATGAAGATCTTTATTCAAAACCATATCAATTCATTCTTAAAAACGTAGTAAGCAACACAGAACAATTGGTATCGAGCCTTAAGAAACTTAATATTTCAATTAAAAAACATATTGATAAGCAGACCAAAAATAAAGATTTGGGTGCAGTTCTAGATATGTTCACAACATATAATGAAGAGATAGTTTCTAAATCATTGTATCGATTAAAAACCAGTGAAAATGTTGGTAAATTCCGTCAATCAATAAAAATCAATCTTGATAAGATGCTTACAGAACCAAAGATACTAAAAGATTTAGTTGATGGTTATATGGAAATAGAGCAGGAAACAGATGCATCTATAGCTCAGGATAAAATTATTCAGATGATCGTTGATGTAAAAAGTGCCTTTGAGAATCTGGATAAAATTATTGAGGATATCGACCGCAAAAATAATCATTATATGAAGAATGCGGCTTCAAGGGCCAAGTTTGAGCTAGCTTCAGGAACAAACCAGGAAGGCAAAATAAATACAATCTTACGATATCTTACTGAATTTTCTGATGAAGATGAGTCTGTACCAGATGAATTATTTAATGTATTCGTTCAAAAGTATGTTTCTGAAGAATCTATAAAAAAGGTTCCTGAAAAAAAGAGCTATGAAGAAGTAGCAACTATTAATGTAGCAGAAATGCTTACAGAAGAAGAAAAAGCTATAAAAAAGAAATTATTATTAGATAAACAAATGGCCCGATTCTACAGAAAAAAAATTGAATCTTATGTTTCAGAACTGTTAAGGGATAAATCTTTAATAATGGCTTCTGATATTCCAATCAATAATCGAAAAGATTTCGAAAATCTTATTTATATAAGGTTATTTGCAATAGAATCTTTGGTTTATCGGGTAAAGAAGACAGAGCAGAGAGTAAAAACTGATAAATGTGAATTCACAGATTTTGAAATAATTAGAAAACAGACAGGAGATAAAAATGTTTGAATCACTTGAACTAATAGGGAGTACATCCTCGCAGAAAGAAAAATTCTCAAAAGCAGCAAATAATCTCTTGAATCATTGTTTTATACTTAAAAAGAAAGATGATACCCGTCAGGATTATATTTATATAAAAGACAACAAAGAACAGTTTTCGCTGGTCTTTGATTTATTAGGATATGATATACGAATCGATGAAGATATGGGATTGATTTCAATTTTCAATCGAAACGGAACAGGTAGACTACAATTCACAAAATTTGAAAGTATCATGTTTTTAATTTTGAAACTTCTGTATTTGGAAAAACGTAATGATCTATCAACAAATGGAGACAATGTTACAGTAACAATTCAGGATATACGTGACAAATATAATGTATTGAAGATTAAGAACAAACAGAAACTTGACAAAAATTCTGAACACCAAATTATTGCTTTATTTAAGCGATATAACCTTATTAGAAATTTAACTTCAGACATAACTCAAGGTGATACACGAATAGAGATTTATCCATCAATTATGATTGCAATCCCAAATGAAGGTATTGCTCACCTTTATGATAGTGTAAAAGACAGACTTGCAGAATATGAATTGGTAGAAGGAGAAGAAGATGCAGATACAGACGAAGAAACTGAATAGAGTAAGACTTGTAAACTGGATGTATTTTGGTTATGAAACTTTTCCTATAAATCAGGGCTCTGTTTTAATAAGTGGTGAGAATGCAGCAGGTAAATCAACAGTCCTGGATGCAATCCAAATGGTATTAACCGGAAACTCTACTAAATTTAATAAAGCAGCAAATGAAAACTCTGATCGAGATTTAAAAAGTTATGTACGTTGTAAAATTGATACAACAGAAAAAACATTCCTTCGGGACGGAAATGTGCTCAGTAATGTTGCCCTGGAATTTTATGAAGAGAAAGAAAACCGCTGGTTTGTAATAGGTGTTCATATTACTTCAGGCAATGATACTGATCAGCCTAGCAAACGCTGGTATATTGAAAATGGAAAACTTGATGATTTTTCTTTTCTGACAGAAGAGAATAAACCTGCCATGGCTGAAGAATTTCGCAATAAAGGGGAAAAGGTAAAATACATAAAGACTGTTTCAGAGTATAAGGAAAACTTGAGACACAGATTAGGTAATCTGGAAGATAAGTTTTTTGAGGTTCTTCTAAAAGCACTGGCGTTCAGGCCTGTTGATAATGTAAAAGATTTTATCAATAAATATGTTCTGACAGAAAAAAACATCGATGTTCAATCTTTAAGGGAAAGTATTGATGTATTGAATGAATTCGAGCAGACTCTCAAAAAGGCAAAACAGGAAAGAGATACACTCGAAACAATTTTAATTCGTTTTCAAGAGATAGAAGAAAATGCACATAATCAAAAAGTAAATGATATGTTGGTTAAGATTGTCGATAAAGATGTTCTTGAAAAATCAAAAGATGATGCAACAAGTAAAATTAATATAGATGAACAAACGTTAAAAAGAACGATTGCGGAACAGGAAACTCTTGATATTCAGCTCAAAGAAACAAGAGCTAAACTCATGCAGTTGCAGCAAACTTTTGAGAACTCTGATTATCACCGATTGACTGAAAAATTACAGAACTCCATTGACAAATTGAAAATCGATAAAGCAAATGAAGAGTCTAGAAACCAACAGCTTATCAATTATTTACGATTTTTGAATAATTATCTCTCTATGTTTATTAAAATAAAGGATGTTCCCGCATCTCCTGAAGAAGTAAAAAATATTGGAATTAATTCTGAGATTAATAAAAAAGTAGAAACAGTAGATAAGCTTGAACATTTTTTGAAAGCAGAAATCAAAGATATTCAAAAAAAGAAATATAATATAGAAAGCGAAAGGGATAATATTTCTACTAGAATAGCTCAGTTTGAAAAGGAAATCGAAGATTTACAATCGCAAACAATTCGTTTTCCGGATGAAACTGTAAAGCTGCGGGAGTGTATAGAACAAGAATTTGAAGATAAAGGAATAGATTCTCCTGTATATATTTTTGCTGAATTATTAAATATTTCAGATAAACAGTGGACGAATGCAATTGAAGGTTATTTGAATACACAGAGATTCTATTTGATAGTAGAACCTGAGTATTATAATTTAGCCCTGGAAATCTATAATGCAAATAAGAAAAGCTATAATCAGGGTATTATTAACTTCAGAAAACTTCCTGATGTTGATATTGAACCTAATTCTTTGGCTACATTTATAGAAACTGATAATCGCTATGCCCGAAGATATGCAGATTTCATCCTTGGAAATGTAATTTGCTGTGAAACTTTGTCAGAGCTTGAGAATTACTCTTCATCAATTACAAAAGATTGTATGGTTTATAAAAACTTTGTTTCTCGAAAAATAGATCCAAAGATTTATTCAAAACCATATATTGGTAAGGATGCTATAGAAGTTCAGCTCAAAAATGCAAAACAAGAACGAAAAGTCTTGTTAGAGAAAATACCTGCATTACGTGAAAAGTTAAACATGTATGAACAATTAGAAAGCTCATACGACTATGTTAATTTTGATATGCTTAAAACATATTTAGACGCTCCTAATAAGTTGGGCTCTGTAATTGAACGTCTTAAAAAGGAAACCAAAGAACTTGATGATATAACAAAAGATCAGGATATTATTCAATTACAAAAGCAAATATTCGAATATGAGGCACAAGAAAAACGGTTGTCTTCACAAGTTAATACACTGGTAGGAGATAAACGAACTCTTGAGAATGATATTGAGAACACAAAAACTCATCTATCAGAATTAAATGAACAACTTGAAAAGAAGGTTATTGAATTAACAGAGTATCAGGATTACCAAGCTGCTATATATGGTGAAGCTTTTGATAAATATCTAGAATTAACAAGACGAGAAAATCTTAATCAAATTCAGGAGAATTATAATAGACAAAAAGTGGTTTATGACAACCGTGCAGCTCGTCTCATCAATGGAGAAAAGAATTTTATTGGTCTTTATCAAATGCAAAGTAATTACAATTCTGCCTTTAGTAAGGACTTTAATACAGGCTTAGAAGGATTTGAACAATTTAAGACTCAGTTCGATAAACTGGATAAAGTTGAAATTGTTCGTACGGAAGAAACAATAAGGGTATCAAGGGAAAAATGTGAAGATATTTTTCGAAACGAGTTCCTTGCAAAGATGAAAGAATCAATCGAAAGCGCAAGATATGAATTTGATAATCTGAAAAAAGCACTTAAAGATATTAATTATGGTGAAGATACTTACAAATTCATTTTAACGCCAAATTCTCAAAAGCGTAATCTTTATAACATGATTATGGCTGAAGACAATATGGGAACGTCGAATCTTTTTTCAGGTAATTTTGAAAGTCAATACAAAGACGAAATTGAAGAATTATTTACCAGAATCAGGGCCGGTGATTCAAGCGACAAAGCAGTTCGTGAATATACAGATTACAGAACCTATCTTGATTATGATATTGAGATTACTAAGAAGAACGGAACAGTTCAGAAACTCTCTGCTAAAGCAAAGAGTAACTCAGGAGGAGAATCTCAAGTACCATTTTATGTAATCATGGCCGCATCCCTGAATAATATTTATAAAAGCAATAATTCCGTACGTCTGCTTTTACTTGACGAAGCTTTTAATAATATGGATGAACAACGCATTTCAAGTGTAATGAAGTTCTTTAATCAGCTTCAGTTCCAGACAATATTGGTAGCACCTTCTCCAAAGATTCAGGACATTGAAGAAAATGTTGATTCTGTTCTGACAGTAATGCGAGAAGACACTATAAGTTTTGTTGAGGATTTTAGATATTATGGCGACTAAGATAGAGCTGAAAGTATTAAATGAACTCCTCGATTTATATGAAAAGAGCAAGACCTTTTTAGGAGAAAATAAGAATCATCAAACTTTTAAGGTTACTGTTTCAAAACTATTCCCAAAATATGAAGATGATTCTGAATTTGAACTGTATAAGGAAATTAATCAAAATCTTGATTCTCTACAGAAGAGAGGTTTAATAACAATTAAAGCTGAACGTAGCGGTAAAATAAGTTCAGTATTTCTGGAAGAAAATGCAATTGAACAAGTCTATGAATATATAAAAAGAACACCTAAAGCTGATAGAAATAATCAGCTAACAGAACTGTGGGAAAACTATAACAATCTACCAGATGACCTTTTTTCACCTCTCCTAGAATACATAAAAGAACAGAAGATCCGGATTTCTACCAACAAGGCGGTTCAATTTTTTGACGAAAACTTTGTAGATTATGAAGATTTATTAAATGCAGTAAAAGCAGTTTTATCGAATCAGAATGAGATTTTTATACGTGAGCTTTCTGTAAAATTATTCAATAATTCTAAACGACTTGAAGCTATAGAAAATCCTGTTCGTTCTCTTTTATACAAATACGGTGAATATGATGATAAGGAAACTGTATTAGAAGAGCATAATATAATCAAAACGCCAACATACGTTATGGTAAAGGGAAAAGGAATCTTACATTGCGGTGAAACAATTGATTTAAGTAAGATAAAAGGTGATATAGGTCTTTCGACGGAAACATTAAAAGACTTATTTTCAGTTGAGCTGAATGGAGCTAATGTCATAACAATAGAAAATCTAACGAACTTTCATAAATATCAATCAAATAATGAACTTGTAATATACTTAGGGGGCTTTCATAATTCAATAAAAAGAGACTTTATTAAACTTGTGGAAAAATGTAATCCAAGAGCAGTATTCAAACATTTTGGAGATATAGATGCAGGTGGATTTTATATTCTTGAACATCTTAAAAAGAAAACAGGAATTAATTTTCTTTCCCATAATATGGACATAACTACGCTGGAAAAAAATAAAGATCATTGGATGAAATTGACAGAAAATGATAAAAATAGATTACTTTCTATTAATGAAAAGACAACCTGTTACAAAGATTCTATTGATTATATGCTAAAGAATAATTGTAAGCTTGAACAGGAATCAGAAATTCTCTAATTTTTCAAAGTTAATAGCAGTATTCTTGTAAGTCGCGCCAAAAAGTTTCATTTTCAAAATCAATCTGCAGATGACACTGGTATCTGCCTGTTCCTATAGCAAAAGCCCAAAATGCGCGCTACAATGCCCTTATGGCAAACGACATTTTTAACGACGACACAATTTATATAATCGATTCATACGGCCTCATTTACCGCTGCTACTTCGCCTTCATTTCCAGGCCGCTCACAGATTCCAACGGACGCAACATCAGCGCTCTCTTTGGCTTTTTTAGGAACCTGCGCGCGATGATTGAGCATTACAAGCCCAAGACCTTGATCGCCGCCCTTGACTCAAAAGGAAAAACCTTCCGCCACGAAATGTATTCCGACTACAAGGCCACGCGCCCCAAAACTCCCGAAGACCTTCACGCGCAAATTCCGTGGATTGAGGAAACTTTGGAAGCGCTTGGCGTTCCTTCTTTGCGGGTGGAAGGCTACGAGGCCGACGACGTTATCGCCACCGTCACGCGCAAAGCGGTGGAGCAAGGAAAAAGCGTCCGCATACTTTCGGGCGACAAGGACTTGATGCAATTGGTCGGCGAGCGCGTCCAAATCCTTAAGCCCGACCACGCCGACGTTTGGAAAGTCGTGGGAGCGGAAGGAGTGAAGGCCGAGTGGGGCGTGGAGCCGGAGCGCCTTTTGGACTTGCTTTCGCTTTACGGCGACACCGCGGACAACGTTCCCGGCGTAAAAGGCGTAGGCGTAAAAACCGCCTGCAAATTTTTGGACCAGTACGGCTCGCTCGAAGGCATTTACGAACACGCGGACGAAATAAAAGGCGCTATCGGACAAAAGATTCGCGACGGAAAAGACAGCGCATTCTTTTCCAAAAAACTAATCACCCTTTGCGACACGGTTCCCGGCGATGAATTGGAAAACGTCGCGAAGACAGAATTCCACTACGCCGCCGCCGCCCAAAAGTTAAAGGCCTACCAAGCCTTTCAGCCGGCCAAGCAATTCGCCGCGCTGGCGGTTGAGGCTGGCGAAAAAGTTTTGGACGACGCAAATGGCGCGGACGGACTTTTTGGCCAAGAAGGAGACTCCGAAAAAAACGGCTCCAGTTTTGGTCGCGCCGCAAGTTCTAGTAAAGAAAAAGTTTCCGCCCCGTCCAACGCTTCTGGACCAGCTTCCGATTCCGCGCAAGACCAAGAAGTGCCCGCGCCTCTTCCCCTGCGCAAAAACCAGGGCGACTACAAGGCCGTCACAAGCGCGGACGAGCTAAAAAAATTGGTGGACGGAATCCTTTCCTCGCCGCAAAAAATCGTCGCCTTGGACACCGAAACCGATTCCTTAAAGACAACCGAAGCCCAGCTTGTGGGCTTTAGCCTTTCAAACAAAAACGGCGCGGGCCATTACATTCCCGTGGCCTCGCAAGGCGACTCGCTTTTTGCAAGCGACGGCGTAAGCGTCTCGGACGCGGTGGAACAAATCTCGCGCTTGTTCAAAGAGGCGGACTGGACGCTAGTTCTGCACAACGCAAAGTTTGACTACGAAGTTTTGCGGACGGCGGGCCTGCGCGAAGACGACTGCAAAGCAAAGATTTTTGACACGATGATCGCCGCCTGGCTTTTGGACCCGGACAAAATCGGACATTCGCCCTACTCGCTTGAAACGCTTGGCCAAACAAAACTCGCGCTTGTCGGAATCGAATTCAAGGACTTGGTTGGCAAGGGACAAACATTCCGCGACGTTCCGCTTGAAAAGGCCGTTCCTTACGCCGCCGAAGACGCGGACTTTACCTTCCAGCTTTACAAGATTTTTTACGACGAGTTAAAGCATAAAAAATTGCTGGAGCTTTTTGAAACAATCGAAATGCCGCTCATAAAAATTCTTGGCGAAATGGAATTGGCTGGAATCCACTTGGACTCGGCGGCGCTCGATTCCTACAACAAGGATTTGCAAAAAGAAATTTCCTCCGCCGAAAAGGAAATCTACGAGCAAGTCGGCCACGAGTTCAACATCGCCTCGCCCAAGCAATTGCAGGAAGTTTTGTTCACCGAGCGCGGCCTTCCGCACGGAAAGAAAACCAAGACCGGCTACTCCACCGACACAAGCGTTTTGGAAGAGCTTGCCGAGCTGGACCCAGTTCCGGCAAAAATACTAAAATTCCGCGAGCTTTCAAAGCTGCAGTCAACCTATGTTGAGGCTCTTCCAAAACTGGCCGACAAGCAAGGCCGCGTCCACACATCGTTCATGCAAACAGGAACGGCGACTGGCCGCCTTTCTAGCCGCGACCCCAACTTGCAAAACATTCCGGTCCGCAACGAAGCGGGCCGCAAAATCCGCTCGGCCTTTACAGCCGTTCCGGGAACAGTCTTGATAAGCGCCGACTATTCGCAAATCGAGCTTGTGGTCCTCTCGCACCTTTCGGGTGACCAAAACATGCGCGCGGCATTTATCAACGGCGACGACGTTCACAAGGCCACGGCCTCGCTCATTTACGGAGTTCCCGCCGACCAAGTCACGCCCGAAATGCGGCGGACGGCAAAGACAATCAACTTTGGCGTAATCTACGGAATGAGCGCCTTTAGGCTTGCCGCGCAGCTTGGAATCCCGCGAACGCAGGCGCAAAGCTTTATCGAAAATTACTTTAAGCAATATTCCGCCATCAACGCCTTTATCAACGACACGATTAAGGGAGCGGAAGATAGCGGCTACGTCCAAACGATTATGGGCCGCCGCCGCCGAGTGATGAACATCAACAGCAAGAACAAGGTGGAAAAGGCCGCCGCCGAGCGCGTAGCGGTCAACACGCCCGTTCAGGGAAGCGCCGCCGACATCGTGAAAAAAGCGATGATAGACGTTTCCGCCGCGCTAAAGGAAGCCAACAACGGAGCGCGCCTTTTGCTTCAAGTCCACGACGAATTGATTTTGGAATGTCCTGATGACGCGGCGACAGTGGAGCGGACAATCGCGCTCCTCCGCCAAAAAATGGAAGGCGCGGTCCAGCTTTCGATTCCCCTGCGCGTGTCGATAGAAAGCGGCTCCAACTGGGGCCAGTTCCACTAAGCCGCGCGGCGCGAGCCGCGAACGTCAATAATTTCTTATTTGCAAAAACACGCGAAGTGTGTTATAATATGTGGATATGGCAGAGGATTTTTCAGGTCCTTCCAAGCCCAAGGCGGTTTGGGAGCCAGGCACATTGGACGCTACTCGCAAGAACATCGGCGCGATTGACAAGGAAGAAGCCGAGCGCATGACAAAAGTCTTGGGCGGCGAGATTATGACAGAAAAATCCGTGCCCATCGACTATTCCAAATTGCCCAAGCGCGCGCCCAGCCATCGCGTAGTCAGGCCGACAAACGTTTCAACTTCCTCTGGCAAAAGCTCTTCTTCTGGCGGAACGGCTTCCAGCGCCTCAAATCCGACGTTCGCCGAGCCAAAGAAAAAAGTAACGCGGGCAGCCAACCTTCCGCAAATATCTTCCAAAGACAACGCAAAAATCGACAAGCTTATGATGAGCGACGCCTTTGCGATAAAGCCCAACTACGGCCTTTTCAACTTCATCAAAAAATTGGCCAAAGACGGTTCCGAAAAAGTGATACCGGAATTCGCGGAGATAACCCTTAAGGCGCACCTTGACCACATCAATTCCTTTATCAACATCATAAAGGCGATAATTCAAATCTCGCCCGACACTTACAAGGCCAAAATTCAAAACGACACGGCGCAAAAATTCAAATTCCTGCGAAAGATTTCTGAATGGTCAACTCGCGACGCCAAGCTTGCTTATGTAAATTTGGAAACCTTGCAAGACACTCCTGTCGTTGCGGATTTGCTTCCCTTTGTAAAGGCTGTCTACAGATTGTTGATTACGATTTACTATGTTGGCGAGCCGATTGTGGTCCGAATCATAAAAGAGATTTACTCCGACTTGCTCCACTATCCCAACGCAGACAAAGACAAATTTTCGCGCTTTGCAAAAGAAGCGATTACCGAATGGATGTACCTTTACACGCGCGTCATAAGAGGCCTCTATCCTCTCTTGATGAGAATGTGCGGAACTCCATACGATGAATTCCCTCACTTCTTTGTTTCGCAAGTGTCTTCAATACTAAATTTTCTTGGCCTAAAAAAGTTTGACCTTTTATTGCCGGAAAAGAAAGTCGACCCCGAAGAAGTCCGCAAGGCAAAGGAAGCCGAAGACAAAGCCAAAGAAGCGGAAGAAAAAAAGAAGGAGCAAGAAAAGGCGGAGGCCTCTCAGAATGAAATGGTGGAGCGCGGCCTAACTCTTCTTGACCGCCTTTTCCCCGGAGCGGGATTTAAAAAGCTGGACACATTCCCTGACATGTGGCCATACTTTGACCCGCTCTATGACTTTGACGAAGCCTACTTGATGCTGGCGCCGGAAAACCCGGTTCAAATCACAATAATTCTTTGCGAAATATTGCAAGACCTTTTCCGCGCCTGCAACAAAATGCAGTTCAATGTCGAAGGAAACCCTGCCTTTACCTCGCGCGAAGACAACCTTACAAAGGCGCTTAGCGAATGGCCTGTTTACGTAGACACTCTCTTTAGCCGCGATTACGGCGAGCAGTTAAAGCAGCTTGTAAACCAAACCTACACGCAGGCCAACTACATTACGACCCGCGCGGGCAAAAAATGCGTCACCGACATTCTTTGGCTTACAAAATACAGCTTCCTTCCGCACTTTACTTTTGAGCAGCTTTTGTTGGAACGCCCGATCAACAACAACAAGTACTTGGCTTTGTTCATCAGAACGGCGTTCTTGCGCGACGCCTTCAACGACATGACAAAACAAATCTCCCAAAGCGAAAAGAACCGCGGAACCATCGGCGGCCTTAACAATCCTTGGGCCCACTATGACTTTGAGATTACTTCGCCGATTTCAAAGCGAATCGACGTTCTTCTAAACGCAAAAGACAAGAGCGAAAACACGACGGCCAGCAACGCCAACTTGATAAAATACATTTCATGCATAATCTCTGTCCTTGACTGGTGGATCAACTCGCGCTCTTCGCCGGCCTACAAAGCCGATTCGCGAAAGATTTACCGCACGGTTCCCGGCACGCAAGAGCCCGCCTTCTCGGTGGAGCCGCGCGAAGACCAAGACTCCCTCTTTGCCGCCTCAATCCGCGCCGCCGTGCAAAAGAAAGCCTAGTTTTTGTTCTCAAAGGCCACCAAATGCTCTTGGCCGTAGATTTTGCGCAGCTTTGGCTTTTCGATTTTGCCGGTAGGATTTCTGGGAACCGGCGCGAAAATGATTTTGCGCGGCCTCTTGTAGCGCGGAAGCTCCAAGCAAAATTCGTTGATTTCCTCTTCGGTGGCGGTCATGCCTTCCTTTAACTGAATGACGGCGCCCGCGATTTCGCCCAAACGCTTGTCGGGCAAACCAATGACCGCGACGTCGTTAATCTTTTCGTTCTTGCGCAAAAAGTCTTCTATCTGGACTGGATACAAGTTTTCGCCGCCGCAAACGATAACGTCCTTGGCGCGGTCTACAAGGTAGTAAAAGCCTTCGGGGTCTTGCATCGCGACGTCGCCGGTGTCAAGCCATCCGTCGTGAAGAACTTCCGCCGTGGCCTCAGGGTTGTTAAAGTATTCCTTCATCACGCCGGGACCTTTGACGTAAAGGATTCCGGCCTGGCCCTTCTCCACTTCCTTGCCTGTCTCATTGTCGACAATCTTGCATTCCCAACCGTAGCCGGGCACTCCAATCGCGCCGACTTTGCGCGTGTTTTCCACGCCAAGGTGAACGCAGCCAGGGCCGATGCTTTCGGACAAGCCGTAATTAGTGTCGTATTGGTGCTTGGGAAAATATTCCAGCCAATGCTTTACAAGGCTGGGCGGAACGGGTTGGGCGCCGATGTGCATCAAGCGCCATTGGTCCAGCTGGTAGTCCGCCGCTTTTATCTTTCCGCTGTCGAGTGCGTCAAGAATGTCTTGCGCCCAAGGGACCAAAAGCCAAACAATCGTGCATTTTTCGCGGCTTACGGCGCCCAAAATGTATTCGGGCTTTGTTCCCTTTAACAAAACGGCGCGGCTTCCCGACACCAGCGAGCCAAACCAGTGCATTTTGGCGCCGGTGTGGTAAAGCGGGGGAATGCACAAAAAGCAGTCCGAGCGGCTTGTGGAATGGTGCTTTTGCTCAACCAACGCGGCGTGCGTAAGCGCGCGATGGGTGTGCAAAATCGCTTTTGGAAATCCTGTCGTTCCGCTTGAAAAATAAATGGCCGCGTCGTCGTCGTCCTTAAGTTCAATTCCGGGCGCCTTGCTGGGGTAGTCGGCCACCAGTTCGCGGTAGCTTTCGGCAAAGGTCGGACAGTTTTCGCCAACGTAAATCAAAAGGCGGTTCTTGTTAAGCTTTTCCTCTATCTGCTCAACGCGGCCGATGAATTCCGGCCCAAAAAGCAAAACGTCAACTTCGGCCAAATCGGCGCAATACAAAATTTCTTCGGCGGAATACCTGAAGTTCATCGGAACCACTATCGCTCCCGACTTTAAAACGCCAAAGTAAATCGGAAGCCATTCCAAGCAGTTCATCATCAAAATTGCAACCTTGTCACCGCGCTTGATACCGCGCGCCAAAAGCATGTTGGCCATGCGGTTGGCCTTTTCGTCAAAGACGCGCCAAGTGATTTCGCGGCGGTAAAAGGTCTTGTCCGTCGGCTGAATCAAGTCGTAGTCTTTCCAAGTTATTTTTCGCGTTTCTTCCTGTTCGGGATTGACTTCTACAAGAGCGACTTCGTCGCCATAAAGCTTGCGGTTCTTTTCCAAAAATTCTGTGATTGCCATGCAATTATTGTATCACATAAAGCGCGAATTTGCAAAGACAAAGTTATTATTATCTCCCATCAATTGCTATTGATGGGAGTAAGCAAACCACTATACAAGAAGAGAATGTATAGTGGTTTGAATGGGTTGAAAGCTAATCTTGAAGATCAAAGAACAAACCGCTAAGGCATGTATCCTTGTATTTTTTTCCTTCATACACTTCTAAAATTTTTATGTCGATTTTATAAGTCTTCCTTTCTTGCAAGCACGGAATTGTCACCCTTTGCGGAAGCCAAGTGTCTTTTAATATGTATTCATATGTCGCGTCCAAATCTTGTATGCAAATCCTTATTTTTTTTAATCTGGAATTATCCTCAAACAAGTGTCTTTTGCATGTGGAGAAAAAACCGTTGAAAAAAATTAAATTTCCGGACGACGTTTCAACAGTGATAGACTCGCCGATTCCATTGCCGCTTTTGCCCTCGCACCAAGGCGAATCAGAATTTATATTAGTAATATTGGATAGATCAAATCGTTTTCCGTTCTCTGCAAGGGTTGAGCTGGCGCAAATTGGCCTTACAGGCAAAAACTTTCCGTCATTCTTAAAAGAATCGACGCCTATAAAAATTGGCTCTTTATTTCTCTCGTTATATATAATTAAAAATTCTTCACTTTGTATTAAACATAATCTTAAAACTTCATCGCGATTGTTTTTATATTTTTGTACTTCCCCATAAACGATTTTTTTGCCGTTAGCTGGCGCAATGTTTTGATTCCAAAACATGTCAGGGGCGTCAATTTCAGCATTTTCAGCGGCAAAGCCTTTGCCGTCCTGGATATCTATTGATTGGAAATAATATTTTTGAACCCCATGATACCTTTTTGCATGAACGGAAAAATTGAAAATTATAAAAAAAACAAAACTAAAAGCGTACATTCTTTTCATATCATTGATTCTCCATCATTGCCCAATTTTTAGCTGGCTTGATTTCAACTCGCACAGAGTCTCCGGTTCCCCATTCGCCTTCTCCATAATCGAACCCTAAAGCGTTCAAAATGTCAGTGAGCTCATTAAAATCTGACAAATTTGTGATTTGACATCCCAAACTAAAAGGCTTGCCCTTTTGTTTTCCTTGTCCATATGGCTCTGTTTCGCCAAGTGCGGTCATAACATTCGGGTGAATGAAAATATCCTTGGCTTTTATAAATGACGCTTGTAAATTAATTGCATTAGCATACTTTCCAGAACGTTTCTGCAGGACTCCCGTATATTCTCCAGAAGGAATTCTTTCGCCATTTCCTCGTTTTAATTCATTTTGCCAATCTGGTGTTGATTGAACGCTGACTTCATTCAGGCTTGCGCCATTATAGGTTATTGACATTTTTGATTGCTAGTAAGTACCATTTTCACCATTATCATTCCAACTACGTTGTATTATAATTTTTACGCCACCTTTTATAAAACCATTGTCTAATTTTGATAGTTTTGATAATTCCGCGGTAAGCGCTTTTTGAAATGGTGTTTGCTCATTTCCATCCGGGTCTGTATACTTGACAGGGTTATTCCCCGCGTAGGCATACAAATCGCCATTGATGTGATTAAACACGCCTCCCATGCCGGGCAGATTCTGGTTATGTTTCTTTGCCTCCTCG
>OCVV011250289.1_pt1 | contig 15342 bp, 15 predicted proteins | sample 1539721 | NCBI WGS metagenome assembly OCVV01 (sample SAMN02144230, study PRJEB22623) | gut metagenome | biome: sheep rumen | host: Ovis aries | place: New Zealand
TCTGCTTCATTGTAGCATGCTTCGGAAGGTGATTCAATCTTTCGCGGATTTACCCCTTGTGCTTTTATTCCCCGCTCCACTATAATGGTACTGTATTTTCGATGGAAGATAAGGAGTTGACATATGCAAAAGATTCTGGTGGGACTATCCGGGGGCGTCGACAGCGCCGTGTGCGCCTATCTGCTCAAGCTGGCGGGCTACGAGGTGATCGGAGCCACGCTCAGGACCTGGGTCAATGAATGCGGGGAGGACAGCCGCTGCTGCGAGATCGACGACGCGAGAGAGATCGCGGATTTCCTGGGCATCCCCTACTATGTCAAAAACTGCATGGCGGAGTTTAAGGAGAAGGTGACCGAGCCTTTTATTTTCGAATATCTGAATGGGCGCACACCGAACCCCTGCGTCGGCTGCAACCGGACCGTCAAATGGGCCAAAATGCTCGAGATGGCCGACGCCCTGGGGGCGGAGCTGGTCGCGACCGGCCACTACGCCACGATCGTCCGCAAGGAGAACGGCAGGCTCACCGTGAAGCAGTCCCCGTTTGCCGCGAAGGACCAGAGCTACATGCTCTACAGGCTCACGCAGGAGCAGCTTGCCCGCACGATCATGCCGCTGGGGCCGCTCACCAAGGAGGAAGTGCGGAACATTGCCGGGAAAGCCGGCATTCCCGTGGCGGAAAAGCCGGACTCGCAGGAGATCTGCTTCATCCCGGACGGAGACTACGCGGGCTACATCGACCGCACGAGCACGCGGGAGGTCCCGCCGGAGGGAAATTTTGTGGACGCCGAGGGCAGGATCCTGGGGCGGCACAAGGGCATCACCCACTACACGGTCGGCCAGCGGAAGGGTCTCGGCCTTGCCATGGGCGTTCCGGTGTTTGTCAGGGAGATCCGGGCGGAGACGAACGAGGTGGTGATTGGGTCCAATGAGGATCTTTTTTCCGATACCGTGTTCTGCCGGGATCTGAATTTCCTCAGCATTCCGGGGCTTGCCCCGGGAGAGACGATTCCCGCGGTGGTGCGGATCCGTTACCACCACAAGGGCGAGGAGGCCCGGGTGCGCCTTGCGGGAGATGACCTCGCCGAGATCACCTTCAAGAGGCCGGTCAGGGCGGCGGCTCCGGGCCAGGCGGCGGTCTTCTACGATGAGGACGGGTGCGTGATCGGCGGAGGGACGATTGTTTCCCGGTAATACAAAACCTCTTGACTGCCCCCTTGGGGGGCAGCTTATAATGTAAGCGGAGGTGATGAGCATGTATATCCATGAAGCGGCGAAACGTACGGGGACAACGAAAAAAGCGATCGAATACTACTGCCAGAAAGGTCTGCTGAGTCCGCAGCTCTCAGAGAACGGCTACAGGGATTTCTCCCGGGAGGATGTTGACTGTCTGAAAAAGATCTCTCTTCTGCGGGGACTCGGAGTGGCCGTCGAGGATATTCGGGAACTTCTCAGCGGAGGGGACAGTATTGCATTTTCAAGAATTATCGAAGAGCAGGAAAATGCAATTAAGAGACGCAAAGAGCAGAATGAACTGCTGAAAGAGCTCGCGGCAACCGGAGACTGGGATGCGATGTATCGCAAGGCGGCCGCATCGGAGAGCCGGCAGTCCGTGACGGACAGACTGACGGCGGCTTTTCCGGGGTTCTGGGGGAAGTATTTGTCGCTTCATTTCGGACGGTTTCTGCAGGAACCGGTCAGGACCCGGGATGAGGCGGACGCGCTGCGTAAGATCTGTGAGTATCTCGACGGCGTGCAATTTGAGATCCCGGAGGAACTGGAGGCCTGTTTCGATGAGATGGACACCGAAGCCGGCCGCAAGGTGCTCGGCGGCGCGGATGCGGCGCTTGCTGACGCGCTTCGGGACCCTGAAACCTGGCTGAAGAACAACAGGGAGATCGTCGAGCGGTATCTTGCGTTTCAGAAAACGGACGAATACAAAAACTCACCGGGCGCAAAACTCATGGAACTGTTAAAGCGATTTAATGAGGAGCAGGGATACAACAGCATTTTCATCCCCGCGATGAGGAGGCTCAGTCCGGCCTATGACGCGTATCTGACGAAGCTTCATGAGGCGGATCGGGTGTTTTTGAGCGGATATCAATCATTTTAAACCTTCGCCGTCCCCTGCTGCAGATCGGGAATCAGTGCCTTTTGTTCCGCTGTTTGGCCTTGTACTGTTCCGGTATCCCTGGTATTATGCCGATATACGGTACAGCAACCGCAAAGTTGCGCGATAGTTGGTGGCAGCAACCGTCTCATCTCTGCTATGGTGGAAGCATCAAAAGAAAGGAGGCTGTCAAAATGAAATTCTCGGTAACCGCTACCGTGACCATGCTCATAGCGGTTTTTGCAGTTGCTGCGGTATCTGTCTATCTGCTATTGCTTATCATAAAAGCCCTGAAGACATATATTCGCTCGAAAGAGGTAAGGGAAGAAAAAACGAAAAATGCCCGATCAATGGGCGAAGTCCTGAAACAGCACCGGGTCGAATGCAAGATGACGCAGGAGTTCGTAGCCGAAACGATCGGCGTGAGCCGCCAGGCTGTCTCCAAGTGGGAGAACGGGACATCCGATCCCAGCACGACAAATCTGATGGCACTGGCAAAACTCTTCGATGTGGAGGCTGAGGAGCTGCTGAAGGAGGCGCGGCCATAGGAATAGTGCAGCGTGTTCTTGTTGAGAAAGCAAAACCTCTGTGATAAAATTATTTTTGAAGTTAAGGTGTTTTTGCAAATGTTCATAAGGAGTGTATTTTGAAATGCCTGAATTAAGTCGCTTTGGAGGTATGGTGATATATATGCTGTTCTGCGACATTGGACAGCACAACAAGCCGCATGTGCATGTCTATTACGGGGAGTACGAAGCGGCAGTTGCAATAGATGGGGAGCTGCTGGCAGGATCACTTCCCCGCAAGCAACTTAAAATTGTGACCGGATGGCTTGCTTACCATGAGGAAGAAGCATATAAAGCATGGAATCTGGCTGTCCGCGGAGAACACTTTGAGAAGATTCCTCCAATGAATTGAGGTGATAAATAAATGTATGTGCTGAACGATATATGCTATGCAGGGGAATTGCAGGCTGACATCAAAGTTATGGAAGCAAAGCCTCTTAGAGGCGGCATGATGCTGGTCACCTTCTCGACCGGTGAAAAAAGGCTTTTTGACACAACACTGCTCAGAGGAGCTGCATTTGGACCGCTGTCAGATGAACATATTTTTGCAAATCCGGTAATCTTTCATGGTGTCATTACCTGGAAAAATGGGGAAATAGACATTGCACCGGAAACCGTTTACCGGAATAGCTATGCGTATGAGGAAGCTGCAATTTAGAACTCCCTCTTGACACGCGGTGAAAACCCTCTATAATGAGAGTCAGCAACAACAGGAATTCTTCGGGGCGGGGTGAAAACTCCGCCCTTTTCGTGCCTTATTTTATAAGGATTCTTCCGTCAAAAATCAGGTTTACTACACCAATACTACACCAAATGACACAAAAGTGAGTGTGTGGAGCCGATTATGATTTCAAGCGTTGCGGGTAGATGGTGTAGTATGCAGTGATGATTCGCAGAATCTTCGGACAGAAGTGATATGGAATTTTAAAAACAAGAAATGAGAAGGAGCAGGCAGAAGCCTGCTTCTTCTTTTTTGGAAAGGGAACTTTTTCCCCGGACAACAGAAGGGAAGTGAGACGTATTGAAGAAAGAATCAGAAGCTATAAGAGATGAACTGCTTGAAACATTGGAGGAAGGACTGAAAGATGAGGCTTCAACGGTCGAGGAAGTGAGAAGCAATCTTCAGGAGACAGAAAAGGGACAGGTAAAACAGACGATTGGAAACGTGGTCTATGCGCTGGGACACGATCCCCTGCTGGCCGGGGCACTCAGAAAAAATGAGCTGACCGGCCGAGTGGACATCGTAAAAAGCATGCCCTGGAAGCGGATGTCGCCCCCGATGAATGAAACGGACGGAAACCAGATCCGGCTGTACCTGGAGCACAATTACCAGCTGACAAGCGAGCGGTGCATCTCGATCGGGCTCAGCGTCAGCGCAGGGAATAACAGTTTCCATCCGATCAGGGACAGGCTTGAGGGCCTTGTCTGGGACGGGGAGGAACGGATCGGCAGGGCGCTGCATCATTTCCTCGGAGCCGAAGAAAATGAATACACGGCCGAAGTGCTGAAGATGCACATGCTGGCGGCGATCAGCAGGATCTATTTCCCCGGGTGCAAATATGACATCGCACTCTGTCTGGTCGGCCCGCAGGGCGGAGGCAAGTCGACGTTTTTCCGGTTCCTGGCGATCGAGGATGAATGGTTCACGGATGATCTGAGACGCCTGGAAGACAAGCGGGTCTTCGAAAAAATGAACGGCCACTGGATCATCGAGCTCTCGGAGATGAGCGCCATCGCGGCCGCCAGGAGCATCGAGGAGACGAAGGTTCGATGCATCGGATGGGATGACCGTGCCGGCAGCCGGAAATTCAAACGCTACGGCAGCCAGAAGGCCTGGGAGCCCATCATGAAGGGCGATGATGAGCCAGAAAAGAAGAAAAATGGATTCAAGGAGGTGCCGGATGACATCACTCTGCCGTTTTGATGAGTTGAAAAATTACCACTACCACCGGATTTTTGCAAAAGATTTTAAAAATTACCCGACAGGTGAAAAAGTTAATTTTCAAAGTGTTTTAGCGTGGGTGGTAGATTTCGGTGGTAATTCAGGCTGGGCCAAGAGCCCTCGGCGACTGAGAGCGAAATACTCCCTTTGCACAAACCTGCGGTTTATGACAAAGGGTATTTCGGCCCTGCGGGCGGCCGGGGCGCACCTGAGGTGCGGAAGGAGGCGGTGGTATGGCGCGGCATTCATTTATCCGCATGTATAAGCTCCCGGATGTCTGCGGCCGAGTGGACTATATCTCCAATCCGTCGCGGCAGGAGCATCTCTATGCGACGTACACGACAGTTAAGCCGGAGTTCTGGAAGCTCCTCGCCGAGCAGGCCCAGTTCGACTTCTGGCGGTCCAACCAGAAGGAGAGCAAATGCATCGAGGCCCGTGAGCTCATCATCGCCCTGCCGGAGAGCTTCCAGCGGATAGAGCCGGAAACGCTGCTGAAGATCTTCGCGGAGAAGTTCCGGATCGAGTACGGGATGCAGTGCACGGCAGCGCTGCACCACAACAGGACGAAGACCAACTACCACATCCACCTGGTCTTTGCCGACCGCGAGCTGCTCAGGGAAAAAGAAGTCAAGATCGCGTCGAGGAACATGTTCTACAACGAGGAGGGCAGGCACGTCCGCACGAAGAAGGAGATCCTGGACGAGGCGGGGAACATCCGTCCCGGCTGCAGGATCCTTCCGAAAGGTGAGCCTTATGAGATGCGTTATTTCTCTGCCAGAAAAGATGAATTCAAGAGCAGCAGGTTCCTCTCGGAGGTAAAGCAGATGTACACCGGCCTGATCAACGAGCTTGCGGTTGACGAGGCTGACCGGCAGGAAGTCTTCGATCCGTCCGGGCCGTATCTCCCGACAAAGAAGATCGGGAAAAACAATCCGCTGGAAAAGGAGATCAGGGCGGACAACGCGCTCAGGCAGGAATGGAACCGGACCGTGGACCAGGTGCTGATCGCCGGCGGCAGCCAGGAGGAAGTGAAGGATTTTAAACGGGAAGAGGTGATAAAACGGGTCGCGGAGTCCGTGAAAGAGCACGGGGAACAGCCCGGACTTTTTGCGGCAGTGATCCGGAGGGCCATCGCGGTCCTGAAAGAATTCCTGGAGATCCTGATGAAGACCGACGAGAAGACACCGGAGGAACCTGCCGGCGGAAATGTTCCTGCATTTCCAAATGCGGAGAAAAACGGGAAAGGCTTACGGCCGGATTCCACGGAGGCTGAGGTCCGCTTCAAGAAGATCCTGCCGGTCCACGAGAAACTGCGGCAGTGCAACCGCAGGCTGTACGCGATGCAGGAACGGCAGGAGACGCTTCAGAAGGCAATCGATACCCTGCCGAGAACCGTCTTCCATCACAAGGAGCGGAAAGAGCTGCAGACGGGCCTTGAAGAGCTCCGGAAACAGATCAGCCAGTGCAGGAGTCAGCTGGAGAGGATCCCGAAGCAGAACGGGTTCGGGAGCGTAAAGGCTGCGGAGAGCGCTTACTGGTCGGCCAGAAATGAGCTGGAAAAGATCCGCAGGGAGCAGGCCGAGTGGGACGGCGTCGCGGTCCCGCAGATGACGGGCCGCCCGCAAAAGAATCAGGTCAGCGTTTTGAAGAAGCTGGCGGAGAAAAGACTGGAGACAGCTGAAAAACAGAAAAAAGAGCGCGGAAGTGAGCGTGAAATAAAAGGAGAAAATAATTTGTGATCCATCCCGCTATGAGGCATTATAACAGCCGTTTTGAGCTCATTTTATCGGGTGATGACCCTGGAAAATAGATAAATATTGAGAGTAATTATTAGTAGCCTGAGCTGATAGATATTTTGCTTTATATGTTGATTCTTCTTAGAACGTCTGTTATGAGTGGCTCGTGACAAGTAAGTAAAATCTTTAAAGTGAGCTTTCTTTTTACTGTCTTTCTAGAAGAGGGCGCATTGGAACTAATCAATCAGCATGATATAATTAATCCGTTGCATGTGAATATTTGCTAAGGAGAATATGCGATAATTGAAATCCTGAAAAAATGAGGATGTATGAAAATGCTTGAAATTAGAAGCTCTTACAGTTATAAAAGATAGATATTACGAGACAATAAGTGGTATAATAAGGCTAAATACTAGATGACGAGCTCGTACCGCGATATTCTTCTGAGGCCGGGCTCAGGCAAAAAAGGAGGAAAAAATGAAGAAACACTTGTGGAGAAGAATCTTGACGGCAGGCTGCGTAGCATCCCTGCTCATGACATCGCCGGGAAGGGCGGTGCTTGCGGACGAGTTGCCTGCGCCCGAAGCAGCCAGTGTTGGAGCAACTTCAGAGGAAACGGCTGAAGACAATAAAATTGTCGGGGATGGCGTGACGGCGACATTTGATGCGTCCACGGGAGAGGTTGTTTTTTATTCAGATGGGGGAACTTTGTGGCGGGATTGGCTTGAGAAATTAGAGATAGAACGAGAGGCTATTAAGGCGATTAGAGTGTCGGAATCATCAGGGAAAGTCTATCTTCCTGCCAATTCATCCAAACTATTCGCGGGAAGCTACGATATCGATCAACTAATAACGTTCGATTTGAGAAAGTTTGACACGACTAAAGTAACTGACATGAGTGGTATGTTTGAAGGCTGTGCGCAACTTAGAGAACTTGATTTAAGCGGGTTTGACACGTCAAATGTGACGGATATGACCTCCATGTTCTCTGGCTGCGAAAGCCTGATAAATCTGGATTTGAGCAGTTTTGATACGTCGAATGTGACGGATATGTCTTGCATGTTCTATGGCTGCAATAGCCTGACAAATCTGGATTTGAGCAGCTTTGATACGTCCAACGTGACGGATATGTGGTTCATGTTCGGAGGCTGCAATAGCCTTACAAATCTGGATTTGAGCAGCTTTGATACGTCGAACGTGACGGAAATGGGCGCCATGTTCTCTGGCTGCGATAGCCTGATAAATCTGGATTTGAGTAGCTTTGATACGTCCAGTGTGGAAAATATGGGTGGTATGTTCAATGGCTGCGAAAGCTTAACGAATTTGGATTTGAGTAACTTTGATACCTCAAGCGTGACATCTATGGGCGGTATGTTTGATAGCTGCAGTAGTCTGACAAATCTGGATTTGAGCAGCTTTAATACCTCGAACGTGACGAATATGGAATACATGTTCTGTGATTGTTATAGCCTGACAAATCTGGATTTGAGCAGCTTTAATACCTCGAACGTGACGAGTATGATCGACATGTTCTATTATTGTTATAACCTGACAAATCTGGATTTGAGCAGCTTTGATACGTCTAATGTGACATACATGAAGGATATGATGAAGGATATGTTTGATGGCTGCAGTAGTCTGCAAACGCTTATTACCCCTGAGATAAACTGCTTAGACGGTATCAGCCTGCCCTGTACAATGTATGACATAGCAGGCAACCGTTATACATCTCTGCCCAAATTAACAAAAAGTATCCGGTTGGTAAAAAATCCTTCGACAAATGTAAAGTCATTTAAAGATGTCGCAGATCCTTCTGCCTGGTACTTTGACTCCGTCTACTGGGCCGTCGAAAACGGTGTCACCTCCGGCATGGGTGAAGGTACCTTCCAGCCGATGGCGAAGCTCTCCCGTGCCCAGGCGGTGACCTTCCTCTACAACCTGGCCGGCAGGCCGGATGTGAGCGGGCTTGAGGCGAAGGAGTTCACCGATGTCTCGAATACTGCATGGTATTACAATGCAGTTAAGTGGGCGGTGGCTAATAAGATTACTTCCGGCTATGGAACGGGCACCTTCCAGCCGAATGCAACCTGCAACCGTGCGATGATCGTGACCTTCCTTGCGAACTATGCGAAGGCGGCAGGGACATACAAGGAACCGACGACATCCGCAAGCTTCAAGGATGTGAAGGCAAAAGACTGGTTCAAGAAGTCTGTCGACTGGGCGGTCGAGAACGGCATCACCTCCGGTTACGGACAGGGGACGTTCAGCCCGAATGTGACCTGTAACAGGGCGATGATGGTTACATTTTTAAAGAAGGTGGCGGAACTGCCGAAGGTATAAGAGGAAAAGCAATCCAGGGAGTCTTACTTAGTTATTTGATTGAGATGTTCTGCCTATATTTTGTCGCTAATTAATCTTAGACAGCAAAGATTTGATGGATTTACTGGAAAAAACATACCAAATATGCTGTTTCCCGAAATGCACAGACACAAGATATAGATGGTAACATAGAGTACGAATAATGTAAAAAGCTCGGGAAGCCTTTATTTATAAGGCTTCCCGTTTTCTTCGTCTACAAAATGTCGGACTGTATATTTACATGAGGATTACCTTGTACGATGAACATTATCTGCCCGGATCATCCAGACTTCTCGATTGCTTGTTCTGAGGGGCCTCATCTTTTGGATCTTGCTTCTCCCGCAGCCTTGCGAGGATGGATGCACGATTCTCAAATGACATTTCTTACCTCGTTCTCTACAATGTTGAATCGCATAAATTCCGGAATCGCTGTTTTTGCTGCCTCCTTGATAGCGGCATCGTTTTGCGCCGCCGCTGAAAGCGCAAGAATTCCAGCGGGATAAACAGGTTTTTCGAGCCTGCATCGACGGAGGTCGTCATAATCATCGCAGATCGGCACATCATTTTCCCGGCTGAGATAATCCAGCATGGCCAGGAGATACAGGCTTTCAGGATACCATTTCCGATTGTAATAGGTACGGATGTCCTGACTCTCTAACGTATCAATAATGAAATTGATATCGCCCAATTCCTTGACCCGGTGGCAGACGGTGCTTTTGAAATTTTCAAAGCTGCTGCGTTTGATAAAACAGGGAGCCAGCAGCTCCTCCATGGAAACATTCAGCGCATGAGCAAGGCGGTAGACTGTCTCCGCACTGCATTTTTCCAGCCGTGTTTTGCCGTTACATATATCATTCACCGTAGCATAAGGGATCTGGCTGGTTTTAGCCAGACGGTAAACGGACATATTCTTTTCCTGGAGGATATCTTGGATCGTCATTATATATCACCTGCCTTTACCTTTATTATAACGGTATACCGTTATAATATCAATTATGGTATTGTCGATTTTCATTGCCTGCAGGTTCAATGTCGTACAAGCCGGAAGCCCTGAAGAAGAGGCGTGCAGATTTACTACACCAAATTGGTGTAGAAACACAAATACCTGCGTGAAGTTATGAACGTTTTTTGGGAAAAAATTCTGATACAATTGGTATTGACTCCTTAAAAAAATCGTTTATAATGAGTTTTGTGAAGAAAAATAGACTTTCTCCACAAATATTCACAACAGGAATTCTTCGGGGCGGGGTGAAACTCCCCACCGGCGGTATAGCCCGCGAGCCGCATTTTGCGCGCATGATCCGGTGAGACTCCGGAGCCGACAGTACAGTCTGGATGAGAGAAGGATGCATTTTACATTTGCAGTCTGGCGCCCTGAATCGAAAGGTTCAGGGTTTTTATTTTTTGCAGATGGGTGCAGACATGTCACGGAACTCCTGTAACACATGTTTCCGCTCCGGATGGGGCAAAAGAAAGGAGTACTTATGTCAACCGAAACAACCGCTGCAAAAACCACCAGAAACTCTGTCGAGACGACCCGCATGATCGCCTTCTCGGGCATGTTCGCCGCGATCGCCGCCGTCCTCATGTTCTTCGAGATCCCGCTCCCGTTCGCGCCGGTCTTCTACAAGCTTGACTTCTCGGAGGTCCCGGTGCTCATCGGCACCTTCTGCTTCGGGCCGGTCGCCGGCGCGCTCATCGAAGGCCTCAAGATCCTGCTCAAGTTCGTCATGAAGGGGACGTCGACCGCCGGCGTCGGCGAGCTCGCGAACTTCGCGGTCGGATGTGCTTTTGTGGTCCCGGCTGGCATCGTCTACAAGGTGATGAAGAACCGGAAGGGGGCGTTCGTCGGGTGCGTCACAGGCACGCTCGTCATGATCGTCCTCGGATGCGTCATCAACGCCTACGTGCTGCTGCCGTTCTACGCAAATGCATTTGAGATGCCGATCGACGCCCTCATCGCCATGGGGACGGCGGTCAATCCGGCCATCAACAGTCTCCTGACATTCGTGATGCTGGCGGTCGCGCCCTTTAACCTTCTGAAAGGCGTCCTGATCTCCCTCATCACCTTCCTCCTCTACAAGCGCATCAGCCGGCTTGTGAAAGGCGCAAAGAATGGACTATAAGATAAAGCGAACCGGCAGGACCCTGGCCGCGGAGGGCGCGGTCCTTGCCTTCTACAAAGATGATATGGTCTTAAAGGACGGGAGCACCGCCGTCTGGGACTTCGTGCACCACAAAAAAGGCGGCGGCGCCGCGGTCGTGCCGGTGCTCCCGGACGGGCAGATCCTGCTGGTCCGCCAGTACCGCCCTTCGGTTGAGCGGGAGATGCTGGAGCTGCCCGCCGGGGCGAAGGATTTTGAAAATGAAGACCCCCAAGCCGCCGCAGCCCGCGAACTCCTCGAGGAGACGGGCTATGAGGCGGGAAAAATGACCTTCTTAACCCGCGTCAAGTCCGCGCCTGCCTGGTGCGATGAGGAGACGACCGTGTTTCTCGCGGAGGAGCTCGTCAAAAAAAGCGGGCAGCACCTCGATGCCGCGGAGGAGATCCGCTTTGAGGCGCACCCGCTGGGTGAACTGCTTGATCTGATCTTTTCCGGAAAGATGGAGGATGCGAAGACCGTTGCCGGCATCACCGCCTACGCGGCTCTTAGGAGCCGGGGGTGAGTCACGTGAGGAGGGCCAGCAGCTCTTCCTTCGTCATCTTGCCGAGCGTACCGTTCTCGGAATTCAGGATCTCGTCCGCGAGATCCTTTTTTGTTTCCTGCATTTCCACGATGCGCTCCTCGATCGTGCCCTTGGCGATCAGCTTGAAGACGGAGACGACCCTGGTCTGGCCGATGCGGTGCGCCCGGTCGGTCGCCTGGTTCTGGACCGCGAGGTTCCACCAGGGGTCGTAGTGGATCACGATGTCCGCTCCGACTAGGTTCAGGCCCGTGCCGCCGGCCTTGAGCGAGATGAGGAAGACCGGGGTGTCGTCGTTGTTGAAGCGCTTCACGAGCTTCATGCGCTCCTCCTTGGGGGTCGCGCCGGTGATCACGAAGTAGGAGATGCCCGCGTCCAGAAGATCCTGCGCAATCAGCTCGAGCATGGAGGTAAACTGGGAGAAGATGAGCATCTTGTGGCCGCCGTCGATGGCATTTTCGACGAGGGTCTTCAGCGCCTCACGCTTGGCCGAGCCGCCCCGGTAGTTCTCGACGTAGAGGGACGGATCGCAGCAGACCTGGCGGAGGCGTGTGAGCTCTGCCAGGATTTGGATCTTGCTCCTTGAGAATTCCGCGTCGGTGGCCGTGCGCAGCATGTCCTTCATGTGGGCGACCTGGGCGTCGTAGAGCTTTCTCTGGGAGTCCTCGAAGGCCGCGTAGCGAACCTCCTCGAGCTTCTCCGGGAGGTCTTTCAGGACATCGCCCTTCAGCCTCCGTAAAATGAACGGCGCGACCATCTTCCTGAGGCGCTCGGCGGCTCCCCTGTCCTCGTGGGAGGTGATCGGAACCTCGAGCTCCCGGCGGAAGGTCTCGTAGTCGTAGAGGAAGCCGGGCATCAGGAAGTCGAAGATGGACCAGAGCTCCGAGAGCCGGTTCTCGATCGGGGTGCCGGTCAGGGCAAAGCGGTGGGCGCTCTTCACGATCTTGGTCGATTTCGCGGCGGCGGAGGACGGATTCTTGATATACTGGGCCTCGTCGAGGACTACCGTGTTGAAGGTATAGTCCTCGTAGCTGTCGATGTCGCGCTTTAAGAGATCATAGGAGGTGACGAGGACGTCGGGAATCTCATCGCGGAACGCGTCCGCAAGAAGCACCTGCCGCTCCGGCTTTGAGCCGACGAGCGGAAGCGCCCGCATGGAAGGCGCAAAGCGGGCAAACTCCTCGCACCAGTTGTAGATGAGGGAGGCCGGGCAGACGATGAGGGAGATGCCGATCTCGCCGGCCTCCTTGGCCGCGAGCAGCACCGCGATCATCTGCAGAGTCTTGCCGAGGCCCATGTCGTCGGCTAAAATGCCGCCGAACCCGAAGCTTTTCACGGTCTCCATCCACTTGAAACCGTAGACCTGGTAAGGCCGGAGAACCGGCCGGAGCGAGGAGGGAACCTCGAAATCCGAGTCACGGGCGGTCTTGAAACCGCGGATGAGGCTGCGGAAATTGCTGTCGCGGCGGGCGGTGATGTCCTCGTGCTCCTCGAGCATCCTATTTAAGTAGAGGGCGCGGTAGGCGGGGATCTGCATTTTCCCGCGGACGAACTCCTTCGGGCTCACATGGGCGGCCTCAAGAAGCATCTCGAGGACCTCCGCGTTCTCGTCGGAGAGGTCGACGAAGTCACCGTTCTTTAAACGGTGGTACTTCTTCTTGGCGCGGCAGCTCTTTAAGATGTCGAGGAGCTCCTCCGGGGAGATGTCCTCTGAGAGGATATCGACCTCCATGATCGAGCTTTTGACGGAGACGCCGACGGAGAGCTTCCATTTTTTGCGGATCCGAAGCGCCAGAAAGCGGTCGGTCGAGTGCACCTCCCCGAGGGATAACAGGCGGCCGACACCGTTTTCGAGGATCTCGTAGACCGCGTCGTCGCTCTTTTTCGAGCGGAAGAGGCCCTCGAGCTCGTCGTATTCCGGGAAGAGCGTCTCGATGTAGGCGGCCGCATCCCGCTCGGTTTCCCGGTCGCGCCAGCCGTAATCGATGTGGAGGGACTTTAAGTTGCTCGAAAGGACGTAGGAGTCCTCCCCGTAGGCGGCCTCGGCCCGGCAGGTGATGTCCTCGTCGCCGGCATCGAGATAGAATTTAAAATGAACCTCCGGCGGAAGGAAGGAGGCGATCTCTTCACTGCCGGTCTCCGTGATCTCGGCGTATTTCTCGATGACCGGGAGCACATGGTAATAAAAATCCGAGAGATTGCGGCGGCCGATCCTGAGGTCGATCTCGCGGCTCCCGGTCTCGGCAAGCGGCAGGAGCGCATTTAAGTTCTCCTGGCTCATGCGGCAGAGCATGGCTCCGGAAGACGTGTACTCGATAAAGTAGGCGGAGGAAACCCCGCGGAAGACCGAGGGAAGCGTTCCTGTCAGGCAGATGCCCTCAAAGCGTCCGTCTTTTGTGTGTTTTGTGATGGTGAGCGCGGGCGTTAAGTCGCGGTCCTTCACGATGAGGGAGCCTTTGGTGCCGAGGTCCTTCACGGAGGAGGTGAGGCCGGCCGTGTGTCCGGCCGTGAGATCGTAGATCTTGTCCAGACGCTCCCCGTAAAGGGGAATCTCGCTGTCGTGCACGCTCTCGATTCCGGTCCCGTAGGAGGAGTCGCGGTAGCTTGTGCTCCTTGCGCGGTCGTAGACGAAGGCCTTGATGAGATCGTAGTATTTCTGCGAGCGCTCATCGAAGGTGTGGGTCGAAAAATCAAGACTGCCGGTCTTGCCGAGCGGCAGAGATTCTCCGGCATCGACTTTTTTCACGAGATCGCCCAGATCCTTCACAATGTAGAGCTTGTCCGTCCCGATCCGGAAATCGGCGGAAAGCGAGAGGACGTTGTCGCGAAAGCGGGGAACGAGGGAGATCTTTTTGGTGCTTAAAATTTTCTCCTCCGCGTCTCCCATGGCGGGGCGCATCCGGCGGAAGCGGGAGAGGAGCTTCATGGCATTCCGGTCCGTCGCATCCCCGGGGTGATTGTGCTTCAGGTAATCGGAAAGAAGGAGCGCAAGGGCAAGCTCATGCACGCAGAGGCGCTTTGCGGTCCAGTCCCACTCATAGTCGCTGTCGGCGTCGCTTCCGTAGGTGCCCCTGCAGGAGTTCACAAAGCAGGACTTGTCGAGGACACGGCTTTCCGAGAGCATCATGCGCACTTCATTTTCCCGCTTTGTGCGGGTCAGATATACGCCCGTGACGTTTAGAACCTGCTCGTCGCCGGTGAAGTAGCCGGGATAGTCAGCGCGCACACGCGTAAGGCGCATGCGGCCCTCCGAGAGGATGGTCTGGGCCTCCCGGTATTCCTCCTCTGTGAAACGGTAGTCCGCGAGGATGCGGGAGAGGTCAAAGTAGTTGTAGTCGGCGCGGTAGCCCGGCAGGGAGGAGTCTTCCGATGTCTCCGGCTTCTCTGTGAGAAACGGGTTGACCGGCTTCTTCTTTGTTTTCATTTTTCGGGAGGCTTTTTCGACGGGCTTCTGCGCATCGATCGCATACAAAAGAGCCGCCTCATGCTTGCAGCGGTTGACATTGCCGGCGGCATAGGGGCAGCTGCAGTAGAGCGTCGGACGGTCCGGATCCTTCAGGATCGCCGTTACGGCGTAGCTCTTCCCCGAGGATCCCCGCACATGGCCTGTGTAGATGTCGCCGCTCCTTATGAGCGAGACCACGCGGCCGTCGCGGAAATAGCTGTAGCCACGGTTTATGATGGATGATGAAAAGAGCCTGTGCCAGGTCAAATGAAAACCTCCTTACTGTCTGCGGAAAAACCTGTTTTTAATGAGCTTTGTGAAGTGACGTCTGTACTCTCTGGTCGCGCAGTATTTGTCGGCGAGCGTCACGACGACGCTTTCCGGGCAGCGGGGCGGCCTTGTGAAGGTGAGAGGCCACATGTGGGATAAGATGATGTCTTTCTCGGTATCCGTGAGATCGAAGTGCCGGCTTGCATTTTCATAGGAGATCCGCGGATGGCGCG
>OCVV011269032.1_pt1 | contig 15341 bp, 12 predicted proteins | sample 1539721 | NCBI WGS metagenome assembly OCVV01 (sample SAMN02144230, study PRJEB22623) | gut metagenome | biome: sheep rumen | host: Ovis aries | place: New Zealand
AGTAAAAGAATTCTTTAGTTTCACTAGATAGTTCTGAATACATTTGATATGCTTTTTCAACAAGCTCTTCAGTATCTCCTCTTGGTTTAAGATTAGAATCAATAAAGTTCATACCTAAATCATAGAATTTTAACTTATCTAATTTTAGTCTCTTTCTTTGACTATCTCTTAATTTATTTACAAGAGGTACAACCTCTTTATAAATTAAATCACGATATTTTCTAACATCTAAATAATTATAATCTGATCTATTTAATCTATAATATCCAAATTCAAGATAATTATCATATCCCATTTTCTTGGCCATATTCGTTCTAACTTTTACAAGCTTATCATAAATATCATCTAATTTATCTTGAATTGACTCCATAAATTTTGCTCGTGCATAAGCCGCTTCTTTTCTTATCTCTCTATCTAATGATTTAGAATATACATTCATTTGAGATAAATTATTGATTTTACCATCAAATGGAATACGAGCACTAGCCAATAGTTTTTCATATTCATTACTCAATCTAGCTTCTTCAGCTAAGTCAGTAACAATGTCTTTAGAAAATGATTTATTCTCAAGAAGCATATTATTAAACCATTGAGTGCCATATTTTTCCTTAAACTCATTTAAAAACATATGATTTAATAACACGTTATGAAAATCATTAATTGCTACACTAGCCTTTGGTGAAAATTCGTCATAAAAATCTTGTTCAGCTGAATAGAATTTATCACATGTATCAATTGAATGTCTAATTGAAACAAGTTCTGACATTGACATATAATGTGAATTTAATTTATTGAAGGAATCTATTAATTCAATTGATTTTTCTAGATTTGTTTCCTCCCTTAATTTAGTAGCTAAATCAGTTACTTTTAAAACAAAATCATCTATATCAATTCTTTCATATTTATAATCATCAAATACCATAATAATTTCTCCGTAATCACTCATATTATAACCCAAAAAGGATTCAAATCCAATTAAAAGAAAAAGAGATTTGTTAAATAACAAATCTCTAAATAATTAAAGCTTTAATGCCTTTTCAATTTCTTTTGGGAAATTGTATTTGCTAGCTGTATTTAATAAACGAGATAAATTGTTCTTTACATTGAAGAAATCTAAAACAATCTTTAATGTAGCAACATTTCTCTTCTTATAACTATGAGCAGCTAAAACTTTATAAAGCACATCCTCTTTAAATTCTAATGCAGAATTCTTAAGGAATTCATATAACTTTTCTGCATTAACATCAGAATAGTTATCAATAATTTCAATCAATTCAAGAATTTCAATTGTATTAACAACATCCTTGTTTTTGAAATCAACATTTACATTCTTAATTTGAAGGTTAGACATATATCTAGTTGTCTTAATTTCAATTAAGTTAGTATAAATTTCATATATGTTATCGTTATGAGCAATAATACCCTTTTCGAATAACATATTTGTACCAACGATCATACCATTTTTATTCTTATTAGTAAAGAAATTTAATAATTTCTCTTGACTAGGTAATCTATCAAAGTCGTCCTTAAAAGGCTTATAATACAATCCCTTTGCAATCTTAGCGATATACTTTTCAGAATTTAATCTTGCAAGTAGTTGATAGAATGTAGCCTCTTTCATTTGGCTGAAGTATTGTTGATATGCATTCTTTGCAAGAACTATCTCTTCTTCTTTTAAAGATAGTATCCATTGTTTAATATCACGAGTAAACACCAAACTCACCTCACGAAAGGTATTATAATAAATTTTTGTATAAAAGTAAAGAATTTTTTTAATTTATCACAATATTTTGATTTGTAATGTTTTTTTAATAAAAATGTAGTTTTTTAAATAAAAAAATAATGAGTAGGACATTATGTTTTACTCATTATTCATTATTATTTATTTAATTCTTTTGTATTAACCAAAGAAGCTTTCTTTTCTTGTTTATTTATATATACGACTAGAGTTATAAAACCACCAATCAAAATTATAGAACCGACAATAACACCGGTCCACCAAATTTTAGATAGGACACTTGTCATATAACCATATACCACCATCAAGAGAATTGTATATAATACAATTATTCTAATTTGATATGAATATTTTTTAAAAATATCTTTCATGCTATCACCTAAAAGTATTATAGCATAGATAATTATTTAATTCCAACTCTCTTATAAATCAGATCTACATTTTTCATGTAATAATCTAGTGTGAAACATGATTCAATTTCTTCATTTGTTAATAAACTTGAAACCTTAGGATCCGCTTTTAACAAATCAATGTATTGTTTCTTTTCATCAAGAGCACGCATAGCAATAGGCTGAACAGTATCATATGCTTCTTCTCTAACAAGACCTTTTTCTATTAAGGCATATAGAACTCTTTGTGCAAAAATAACACCATTAGTTAGATAGATATCTTCTAACATCTTAGAAGGATAAACTACTAATCCTTCAAGAACTCCTTTGAATCTATTTAACATATAATCAAGTAATTCAGTAGCATCTGGCAAAATAATACGTTCAGTAGAAGAATGTGAAATGTCACGTTCATGCCATAATGCAACATTTTCGAATGCTGTCATCATATAGCCTCTAATAACACGTGAACAACCACAAATATTTTCACTTGAGATAGGATTTCTCTTATGTGGCATTGCGCTTGAACCTTTTTGACCCTTTGTGAATGCTTCTTCAGCTTCTTTAACTTCTTGACGAGCAAGATGTCTTACTTCTAGCGCCATCTTTTCAAGTTCACTTGCAATAAGAGCTAAGCTTGACATATATTCAGCATGTCTATCACGTTGAATGATTTGGGTAGAAATATTAGCATGATCAATACCAAGGTCATTACAAACCATTTCTTCAATTTGAGGTGGAATGTTGGCAAAATTACCAACTGCACCACTTAGTTTTCCAACTTCAACATTTTTACAAGCGTCAACAAAATTTTTTCTAATACGAGTTAAATCACTATACCATAAAGCCCATTTCAAGCCAAAAGATGTAATATCGGCGTGCATACCATGTGTTCTTCCAATACATGGAGTGTTTTCAAATTCTATGGCTCTTTTTTTGATTACCTTCATTATCTCATCAATATCTTTTAATAAGATTTCATTTGCCAACTTAAGCAAATAGCCGTTTGCAGTATCAACAACATCAGTACTAGTTAAGCCATAGTGAATCCATTTCTTTTCATCACCTAATGTTTCACCAACAGCACGTGTAAATGCAACTACATCATGCTTAGTTATAGCTTCAATTTCTTTAACACGACTAATTGTAAAACTAGCTTTATCAAGTTTAACTAAATCTTCTTCAGGAACAACACCTAATTTGGACCAAGCTTTAGCATTCAATAATTCAATTTTAAGGTAAACATTTAGCTTATTTTCTTCACTCCAAATGTCACGCATACATTTTCTTGAGTAACGTTCAATCATAGAACCTCCTAAATACTCCAATGTCCAATATCAGTTCTATAGAAAAGATTTGAACATTCAATCTTCTTACAATCTTCAAGTGCTTTATTTCTAGCACTTAGCAAATCAGATCCTTTTTCTACAACAATAAGTACTCTTCCACCATTTGTATAGATTTGATTATCTTTTTTGCATACACCCATATAATAAACTTTTCCGCTAACTTTATCAAGATTTCCAATATGTGCACCTTTTATATATGCTTGCGGATATCCTTTGCTAGCCATTACAATTCCGATACATACTTCATCTGACCATTTTAAATTAACATTTTTGTGGTCAATCACATCTAAAAAGTTTTGACACAAATCACTAGTCAATCTAGGTAATACTACTTCTGTTTCAGGATCTCCAAAACGAGCATTAAATTCAATTACTTTAATTCCTTCTACAGTCTTCATTAAACCACCATAAAGAACTCCGGTAAATGAACGATTCTCTTCTACTAAAGCCTTAGCCACAGGTTTCATTATTTTATTTAATGAGTAATCAATATCATCCTTAGTTATAAATTTTAAAGGAGAATATGCACCCATACCACCTGTGTTTAATCCTTTATCAAAGTCAAAGGATCTCTTATGATCTTGAGCTAATTCTAAAGGATAAACATTTTCACCGTCAACAAAACACATAAATGAAAACTCTGGTCCTTCAAGATAATCCTCAAGAACAACCTTAGCTTGACCAAATTTATCATCAATTAGCATATCTTTTAATGCATCGATTGCTTCAACATATGTCTTTGCGACAACAACCCCTTTTCCTTGGGCTAATCCGTCATATTTCACAACAATTGGTACACCATGCTTATCAAGATATTTTTTAGCAAGCTCAAAAGAAGTAAAAGTGGCAAATGAAGCTGTTGGAATGTTATATTTCTTCATCAAATTTTTAGCAAAATCTTTTGAACATTCAATTTGACTGGCAGCTTTAGTTGGACCAAATATCTTCAAATTATTCTTTAAAAATAAATCTACAACACCAGCAGCAAGACTGGCTTCAGGTCCAACAACTGTTAAATCAATTTTTTTATCGAGTGCAAATTTTAATAGTGAATCAATATCATCTACTTTAATATTAACTAGTTCACAATTATCAAAGCCATCATTACCTGGTGCGGCATAAATCTTAGTTACCAAACTTGATTCACTTAATTTATCAATAATAGCGTGTTCTCTTCCACCACTACCAATTACCAAAACTTTCATAAATCCTCCTAGTGTTTAAAATGACGCATTCCACTAAACACCATAGCTATTCCTAATTCATCAGCCTTCTTAATTGAATCTTCATCTCGGATAGAACCACCAGGTTGAATTACAGCTGTTACACCATATTGACTAGCAAGAGTGATAGTATCATCAAATGGGAAGAATGCATCAGATGCAAGAACCATTGATGTAACATTATGATCCTTAGCCCAATCTAGTGCTATCTTTGCAGCACCAACTCTATTCATTTGACCAGCACCTACACCAGCTGTTGTTTGATTCTTTGCAACAAGAATAGCATTTGATTTAACATGTTTAACACATTTCATTGCAAATAATAAATCTTTCATTTCTTCATCTGTTGGGGTTTTCTTAGTAACAACTTTTAAATCTTCATCATGATAAATATCTAAATCCATATCTTGATATAATAATCCACCATTAACACTAATGGCCATCTTTTTATCATTAAATGGGCTTGTCATATCAACTTGCATAATACGGCAATTTGTTTTTTTAGCTAATCTAGTTAAAGCTTCAGGAGTATAGCTAGGAGCCATAATAATTTCTAGAAATACTTTTTTTGCCATAATGTCCTTAGCTAAAGCTTCATCAACCTCTCTGTTGAAAGCTACAATACCACCATAAATTGAAACAGGATCAGCCTGATAGCACTTATCCCAAGCACTAATAATATCATTTGCACTTGCAACACCACATGGATTCATATGCTTTAAGCCTATTGCAGTTGGTTCACTAAATTCTTTTAATAAATTCAAACATGCATTAGCATCTTGAATATTATTATAAGATAATTCTTTACCTTGAATTTGACGAGCATGTACAATTGAATAACTTGTATATGCACCTTTATATAAGCAAGCACTTTGATGTGGATTTTCACCATATCTTAAATCCTGTGCTTTCTCATAAGTTAGTGTTAATTTTTCATTAAAATCATTACCAACAAGCTTATTTAAATAATTTTGAATCATTGCATCATAATTAGCTGTAGTTCTAAATACTTTTGCAGCAAGATATGTACGTGTTTCTAATGTTGTATTGCCATTTTCTTTTAATTCATCAATTACAAGTTGATAGTCAGCAGAATCAGTTACTACAGTAACATCTTTATAATTTTTAGCTGCACTACGCAACATTGATGGACCACCAATATCAATATTTTCGATGGCTTCTTCTAATGTGCATCCTTTTTCTACTGTCTTTTTAAAAGGATATAAATTTACACATACTAAATCAATAGGTGTAATATTATGTTCTTTCAATGTATCCATATGACTTTTTAAATCACGACGAGCTAAAAGGCCACCATGTACATATGGATTTAAAGTCTTTACACGACCATCAAGAATTTCTGGAAAACCAGTAAGTTCCTCAATGCTAATAGTTTTAACAAAAGCATCATCAAGTGCCTTTTTAGTACCACCTGTTGAAATAATTTCAAATCCTAATGAAGCAAGTTCTCTTGCAAACTCAACAACACCAGTTTTATCACTTACACTAATTAATGCATGTTTCATTTTATTTTATTTCTCCTTTAATAAGTTTGTTGATGACTTCCGGATAAAGTTCATGCTCCAAGGCATGTATTTTTGTTTCAAGTTCATCAACATCATTTCCATAATATTCAAAAGCTCTTTGAGCAATAATCTTTCCACCATCTAATTCACTTGATACATAATGAATTGTTACACCAAATACCTTTACACCATATTTGAATGCATCTAAAATACCATGTGCTCCTTTAAATGAAGGAAGTAAAGCTGGATGAATATTGATTATTCTATTTTCATACTTATTTAGTAAAACATTTGTTATAATTTTCATATATCCAGCTAGAATAATAAATTTAATATCTAGCGGTTCTAAAATCTTACAAATTTCTTCTTCATACTCTTCACGGCTACTAAACTTTTTAATGTTAACATACTTATAATCAATATTAAGCTTCTTAGCTCTTTCAATAACATAAGCGTCTTTTCTATCAACTATAAGTATTGCTATCCTTGTATTTTCTATCTTATTATCATTTATAGCATTAACAATTGCTTCAAAGTTAGTACCACTGCCTGAGGCAAATACAGCAATATTAGTCATATTATTTTTCTAGTTCAATTTCAACTTTATTGCTATTAGTTATATTACCAATAACGTATGAGTTTCTATTGTATTTTCTTAAAATTTCTTGTGCTTTTGAAACATCTTTTTTATCAATTGCAATAACCATACCAATACCCATATTATAGATATTAAACATTTCTCTATGATTAATGTTTCCATATTTTTCAAGGAAATTGAATATAGGTAAAATTGGCCAAGTACCTTCTTTTACATAAATACCTTGTCCAGGACATAAGATACGTGGAATGTTTTCATCAAAACCACCACCAGTAATATGAGCTACGCCATGAACATCTAACGCTTTTATTAATTCTAATACTTCCTTAACATAAATATTTGTAGGGGTTAATAATACTTCTCCTAAAGACTTATTATTATCTAATTCATCATACACTTTATGTAAGTCAAGTGATGCATCTTTTACAATTTTTCTAACTAAAGAAAAACCATTTGAGTGAACTCCACTAGATTCAATACCTAGTAACACATCTCCTTCGCGACAACGTGTGCCATCTATCAAGTTTTTCTTTTCAACAACACCACAAGTAAAACCTGCAATATCATATTCACCATTTTCATACATTCCAGGCATCTCAGCTGTCTCTCCACCAACTAAAGCACAATTAGACATTTTACATCCTTCTGAAATACCTTTGACAATAGCTTCTACTTTAGCAGGAACAGTCTTTCCTTGGGCAATGTAATCTAAGAAAAATAATGGTTCTGCACCTTGAGCTAAGACATCATTAACACACATTGCAACAGCATCAATACCGATGGTATCATGCTTATCCATTTCAAAAGCAATCTTTAACTTAGTACCAACTCCATCAGTTCCACTTACTAAAATTGGTTCCTTGTAATTTAAACTAGCAAGATTAAACATACCTCCAAATGAACCAATATTACCCATTGAACCAAAACGCTCAGTTGATTTAACATGCTTTTTAATTCTTTTTACAACATCATAACCGGCTTCAAGTGAAACACCAGCATTTTCATAATCAATAGCCATAATTTACCTCTTTAAAATTTGTTATCTTTATTTGCATCATAAATTGACGAATATAGTTCAGTTGGATACTTTCCAGTAAAACAAGCAGTACACAACTCATGACGTTTTGCAATCTTTAACAAAGCTGGCTCACTAATAAACGCTAATGAGTCAGCACCAATGATTTTTCTTACTTCATCTAATGAATGTTTAGCAGAAATTAATTCATCATATGTTGATATATCAACCCCATAAAAGCATGGAGATATAATTTGAGGGCTTGCGATACGAACGTGAATTTCACTTGCGCCACAATCTCTCAATTGTTTAATAATTCTTTTACTTGTTGTACCTCTAACAATAGAATCATCAATCAAAACAACTCTTTTACCAGAAACTATCGAACGCACAGGACTTAATTTAAGCATAACAGCTCGTTCTCTCATTTCTTGACTAGGTTCAATAAAAGAACGACCAACATATTTATTCTTAACAAGTCCCATTTCATATGGAATATGACTTTCTTCAGCATATCCCATTGCAGCACTAAGACTTGAGTCAGGTACTCCTATTACAATATCTGCATCGCATGGAGCTTCACGAGCTAGAACTCTACCACTTTCTTTTCTAAATGCATGAACATTTACTCCTTCAATATCTGAATCAGGACGTGAAAAATAAATATATTCCATTGCACACATATGATTATGCTTATATTTTGAATAATCAAAGCTTGATATACCATTAGAATCAATAACTGCAACTTCTCCTGGTAATACATCACGTAAGAACTTAGCACCTACAATATCGAGTGCACAAGTTTCACTTGCAACAACATATCCTCCATTAAGTGTTCCTATTGATAATGGTCTTAAGCCATATTTATCACGACATGCATAAAGTCTATCTTTAGTAATAATTAAAAATGCAAATGCACCTTCAATCATATTTAAAGCCCTTAAAATGACATCAATTCTATTATTCTCTGGACTGTCTTTTTTAATTAAATGAGCTAATATTTCACTATCACTAGTAGATTGAAATATTGAGCCATTATTTTCAAGATATCTTCTAAGTTCGTTACTATTAACTAAATTACCATTATGAGCTAATGCGAAGTCGCCACCATGGTGACGGAATAAGAATGGTTGTACATTCTCAATTCCTCCTCCACCGCTAGTAGCGTATCTAACATGACCAATGCCACTTTTTCCTTCCAACTTAGCTAAGATGTCATTGTTAAAAACTTCACTAACTAGACCTTCACCTTTTTTTCTATTAAGTTTTTGATTTGAATCTACAACAACAATACCACAGCCTTCTTGACCACGATGTTGTAAAGAGTGTAGTCCATAGTATATAGCCTCACTAGCATTCTTTACATTATAAACGCCAAAGACACCGCACTCTTCATGTAATCCTCTAAAAATCTTATCGTCTAACATAAAATTACTTTCTACTATTTAATCTGTTTAATATTTCCTCGTAAGCTTCAATTACTTTACCAAGATCTCTTCTAAATCTATCTTTATCCAATTTTTCACTTGTATTTAAATCCCATAAACGGCATGTGTCAGGAGAAATTTCATCAGCTAAAACAATTTGACCATCACTTGTCTTACCAAATTCAATCTTAAAATCAACTAAAGTTACATTAATTGATTTAAATAATTTTTTTAAAATTTCATTAATTTTCATTGTGTAATCGTAAATAGTCTTTAATTCATCATATGAAGCAGCTCCTAAAGCAACTGCATGATGCTCATTAATAAGTGGGTCTCCAAGAGAATCATTCTTGTAGCATAGTTCAAAAATTGTATTATCAATCTTTGTACCTTCTTCAATACCAAGTCTCTTAGCCATAGAACCGGCAACAATATTTCTAACAATTACTTCAAGAGGGAATATTGTAACCTTCTTGCATAATTGATCTCTATCATTTAACTTTTCAATAAAGTGAGTAGGAATACCTTCTTTAATAAGTTCTTTAAAAATTATAGTTGTGATTTCATTATTTAAAATACCTTTATCCTTAATTTGAGCTTTTTTAATACCATTGAATGCAGTCGCATCATCTTTATAATGCATTACAATAATGTTTGGATCATCTGTTGCAAATACTTGTTTTGCCTTTCCTTCATATAACATTTCATTTTGTTTCATAATTTTAAACTCCTCTTTGTTTTTTATACTTTTGTTTCTTTGATTTATACTTTTATTTTTTTCTAAAATAATCTACAGCGTTTTGGAATATATTTTGTTCCATATTTCCATATATATTTTTAAAGTTATATTTTTCATATCTTTCACTATGGCCCATCTTACCTAAAATAAGACCATCACGTGAAACGATTCCTTCTATTGCATAACATGAACCATTTGGATTATCTGGTGTCTTTGTTGCAATATTTCCGTCTTTATCACAATATTGGAATGCAACTAAACCATTATCAAATAGTGCTTTTGCCATTTGCTCATTACATACAAACTTTCCTTCTCCGTGAGAAATTGCAACATCATATACTTCACCAACTTTAAAATTCTTAAGCCAAGGAGAATTTGTGTTACATACTCTTGTAGATGCAATATGTGAGATATGACGATTAATATCATTTCTAAAAAGAGTTGGACTCAATTTAGTCAATGAATTGAATTTACCATAAGGTAATAATCCTGATTTAATTAAAGCTTGGAATCCATTACAAATACCAAGAATTAAACCTTTACGTTTTAATAATGACATAATAGATTCAGCTATATCTTTATTATTTAATATGTTAGCTATAAACTTACCAGAACCATCTGGTTCATCAGCAGCACTAAATCCACCAGCAAGCATTAGAATATTACATTTATCAATTTCTTTTTTCATATCACTAATACTCTTTAATACATCTTTGCTAGTTAAGTTTTTAAATACATACTTTCTTACAATAGCACCTGCTTTAACAAATGCTTTTTCGCTATCATAATCACAATTTGTACCAGGAAAAATAGGAATAAATACAATAGGCTTTTGAATAGGTTCAAATGGATATAAAGCTACCTCTTTTTTAACTTCCTTTGTAAAAGGATTTGTTAAAGATACTGTATCAATTGGATAAACAGTTGAATAATCTTTAAATAATGCTTCATATAATTCGTCAAAGCTAAATGAAACACCATTCAATTTGTATGAATCATTCTTTGTTTTACCCAAATAGATTGCATTCTTATAATCTAGCTTCTCTTTTGATTCAACAAGAATAGAACCATATGATTTATCAAGTGGTTTATCATATTCAACATTAAAACCTATACGATTACCTAGTGAACACTTAACAAGTGCTTCAACAAGACCACCATAGCCAATTGCATAACCTGAAACTATATTTCTATTCTTAATATTTTCATTAACAAATTCAAAGTTATCTTTTAATTCTTTAACATTAGGCATGAAATTAATTAATTGATTATGTTTAATCAAATACAAGTAATTACCACTTCTCTTAAAATCAGTTGAAATTACATCTTTACAATCAACTGTAGTAATACCAAAGGCCATAAGCATAGGTGGGACATGAATATTATCAAATGTTCCACTCATTGAATCTTTACCACCAATTGAAGGTAATCCAAAATCTGCTTGTACTTTAATAGCACCAAGAAGCGATTCAAATGGTTTACCAAATGTTTCACTACTAGTCATCTTTTCAAAGTATTCTTGATAGCTATATCTCATTTTATTATATCTACCACCTGAAGCAACCACTTTAGCAATTGAATCAATTACCGCATATTGGCTACCAAGGAATGGACATGAAGTTGATAAATAAGGATCATATCCAAAGCTCATAACTGAAGCTGTAGTTGTAAATTTATTCCCAACAGGAAGCTTTTGACAACTGACCTGAGTTTCACTCAATTGATATTTTCCACCAAAAGGCATTAGAACTGTTGATCTTCCAATAGTTGAGTCAAACATTTCAATTAAACCTTTTTGACATTCAACATTCTTATCTTTTAATAAATTCAATACATCATCATGTAAATTTGTCTTCTTACGAGTGAAAAAGTCATCATACTTATTTGCCACAACATGAACATTAGTTTTATGTGGTGCACCATTTGTATTTAAAAAATCACGAGATAAATCTACATACATAGTTCCCTTATAAAACATTCTAAGTTTGTTAGTATCAGTGACAGAAGCAATATGTGTCACTTCAATATTTTCTTCTTTACAATACTTTTCAAATTTCTTTTGATCCTTAGCTTCAATTACAACAGCCATTCTCTCTTGAGATTCGCTAATTGCCAATTCTGTAGCATTTAATCCTGTATATTTAACAGGAACTCTATCCAAATAAATATCAAGACCATCAGCTAATTCACCAATTGCAACAGATACTCCACCAGCACCAAAGTCGTTAGATTTTTTAATTAGCTTACATACTTCTTCACGTCTAAACAAATGTTCAATTTTTCTTTCTTCAGGCGCATTACCTTTTTGAACTTCACTTGAACAATTCTCTAATGAATGAAGATTATGCTTCTTACTACTACCTGTAGCACCACCAATACCATCTCTACCAGTTCTTCCACCAAGAAGTAATATAACATCTCCTGAAACAGGTTCTTCTCTTCGAACATTAGAAGCCTTAACAGCACCAACTACTGCACCAACCTCAAGACGTTTTGCTACATAACCATCGTGATATATTTCTCTTACGTGAGTGGTTGCAAGTCCTATTTGATTACCATAACTTGAATAACCTTGAGCAGCCTTAGTTGAAATAACCCTTTGACTTAATTTACCTTTAATAGTTTGACTATTAGGTTGATAGATATCTCCACTACCAGTTACACGCATAGCTTGATATACATAAGCTCTACCGCTCAAAGGGTCTCTAATTGCACCACCAAGACAAGTAGATGCACCACCAAATGGTTCAATTTCTGTAGGATGATTATGAGTTTCATTCTTAAATTGAAGTAACCATTTTTCCTCTTTAGAATTTACTTTAACATTTACATAAATTGAACAAGCATTATTCTCACTTGAAACTTCAAGGTCATCTAACAAACCTTTACTCTTTAAATATCTAGCACCAATAGTTGCCATATCCATTAGGCAAATAGGCTTATTTTCTCTATTTAATTCTTTTCTAAATTGCTTATACATATTATAAGCATCATTAATTTCATTTGATATGAAGGAATCATCAATAGTAATTTCTTCAATTTGTGTATTAAATGTAGTATGTCTACAATGATCTGACCAGTATGTGTCTAAGATTCTTAATTCTGTCTCATATGGATCACGAGATTCATTAATGAAATATTTAACAACAGTATCTAAATCATCTTCATTCATAGCTAGGCCATATTGATTAATAAAGTCAGAATACATATCTCTTTTTAAATCTCTAAAACCTGTTAAAATTTTTACATTCTTAACCTCTGCTTTATTTAAATCTCTAAGTATTGCTAAATTTTTAACTCTAGATTCAACTTGATTAATATAATAAGCTTCAATTCGAGTTAAATCAGATTTCTTTAAATCATCATCAAATATTAATAATCTACCACTTCTAATATGAACTTTTGATTTTGGATCAATAAGTTTAATACAAGATTCAGCTTGGTACGCTCTTTGATCAAATTGACCTGGCAAATATTCTACTGCTAGATATTTCTTCTTTTTCAGGTCAATCTCATCAAAAACATCATCTGTGACTAGTTCTCCAAATACGCTATATTTAGCTTTTTCTAAAATTTCTTCTTCTATGTTAAATATATCGTATATGTTAATCAATCTTAAACTTTTAATATTAAGGTTTAAGTTTGAGTTTAATTCATTTAAAGTAGATTTTTCTTCTACTCTAAATCCCTCTTTTTTTTCTACAAAAATACGTTTTTTCATTTTATTCCTCAATGTTTAGTTTCTTTAAATAATTAATAAATTCATGTAAATTAAGTCCAACATATGTTATATGACCAAGTTTTCTTAACATTCTAACTTCATCTTTTCCATACATATGAACACTCGCATTTGGTATTAATTTCAGTTTCTCCAAATTGCACAAGTCTCGACCTAGAATATTTTTCATAATTGTATCTTTTTTTAGTTTCGGTGTTTCTAGATCTAAATTTAGTAAGAATTTATCTAATTCTTTGAATTGGTTTGTGTTGCAACCCTCTATTGTATAATGCCCTGAATTATGTGGACGAGGTGCCATTTCATTAAAATAGAAATCATTATCTTTTATAAAATATTCAATTGTAAGTATCCCCATATAATTAGCACTTCTCATAAAGTTATAACTTGCGCTAATTAAATCTTTATACTTTTCTTGTTCACTTTCAGACACATAACAAATATCTAAGATTCCGTCCTTATGAATATTCCTAGAAATTGGAAAATGAATTATCTTATCCTCATTACGAATCATTATAATTGATACTTCGTAATCAAAATCAATGAATTCTTCCACAATTCCAAGAACACTATCTAAATATGGTTTAACAAGTTCAATGTCATTTTCACTTCTTAACACAACTTGACCATGTCCATCATATCCTTCACGACGAGTCTTATATATACAAGGATATCCAAATTCTTTAATAGCATTTTTTAAATCAATTAAGCTTGAACAATCTTTAAAACGAGCTGTCTTTAGACCATGTCTTTGAGCATTCATTTTCTCACTTAAGCGATCTTGACTGTCTAATAGTATATTAATTCCTTGTGGTATATTATATGTTTTATCCAAATGAATAAGAGTTTCTCCCGGAACATTTTCAAACTCATAAGACAATACATTAGTAATTTCACCAAGTTCTTTTAATTTATCTAAATCACTATAAGAACCTACGATAATTTTATCGCACACAAGACTTGCCGGACATTTTGGGTTTGGGTCTAGTGCAGCAACTGTTTTTCCCATTTTTTTAGCTTCAATCGCCATCATTTGGCCTAATTGACCACCGCCAATGATTCCAATATCATACTTCACTTTCAAGTACTTCCTTTTCTTGATTTTTTCTATATTCAATCAATTTATTAAATAAATTTGAATCAGATAATGAAAGAATTGATACAGCATATAATGCAGCATTCTTAGCTCCGTTTATAGCCATTGTTGCGACAGGAACACCACCAGGCATTTGACAAATAGAAAGCAATGAATCAAGACCAGATAGATTAGAACTCTTTACAGGAACGCCAATAACAGGAAGTATAGTTAAAGCTGCTGTCATCCCAGGAAGATGGGCTGCTCCACCAGCACCTGCAATAATAACCTTCAATCCTCTATCTTTAGCACTTGTTGCATACTCATATAAAAGTTTTGGGGTTCTATGAGCTGAAACAATTTTAACCTCATAACCAACACCAAATGAATCTAAAATTTTACATGCATCTACCATTGTTTGATAATCACTTTTAGATCCCATAATAATTCCAACATCAACCATACTTTATCCTCCTAAAAACGAAAAAAAGGAACAAAGTCAAAAAGACTTAGTTCCTTGCCAAAA
>OCVV011288690.1_pt1 | contig 15340 bp, 2 predicted proteins | sample 1539721 | NCBI WGS metagenome assembly OCVV01 (sample SAMN02144230, study PRJEB22623) | gut metagenome | biome: sheep rumen | host: Ovis aries | place: New Zealand
AGCTCTTGAACGAGGAGAAAATCCAGGAGTATATTCTATAGATTCTTCTTTAACTCGAAAATGAGGACAACAAGTTCAACATAATGCTTATGTAGAGTATACTAAAGGTTCTAGTTTAGAACAAATTATGTTACAGCGTAGTAATAGTGTTTGAGAAGAATGAAATAGTGCTATTTCTCAACAAATTATAAAAGTGTCTATATCGCTTGGCGCATTGGTCCATTTAGCTGGTGGATCAGGATTAACAAGTATTTAAATAAAATCTTGACAAAAATTGAAAATTATGCTATATTATAATAGTAAAAATATATGAGATAAAAGGAGTTGAATATGATTAATATTGAAGAAGTATTAAACTGTCCTCTTACTTCCCAAGAGATCTACGATATGATTAACTCTTGTCTTGAAGAAGCAGAAGATAATGGATTCTTAAATCAATTCGTATTTGAACGTGCATTAGTTTGTCATGAAGTTCTTTTACTAATTGAAGATTTAGACGATATTGATGGTCCTATGGTTGCGGAGAACCCTCTTACCGCATTTGACCATTTTTTAGAGATGGGATATATTCAAAATCTAATTAAAAATTACACAGCTACTGTCGATTACATTGGCAAGATTGCCGCACAATATTTTGAAGATTATGAGAAATATCTTCTTTCTGTTGGAGGGGTATTAAATAAAGCTGAGATTTTTAGCTCAGAAGTTCTACAGAATATGGCAGGACAATTTAATGATTTAACTAAGAGTGGTGATATCCAAGAGACACTTAAAATTGCAGACGAATGGGGTATGAATCGTAAACCTGCACAGGTTGAGAATCCAGTCCCCGCAACCGAAATCTTAGACGGTTTATTCAAAGAATAATATTAGAGCCTTATGACAATAGAGTTCGTAAGGCTCTTTTTTTATTAGCAAAGTAATATTTTTTTCATTTAATAGTAGATATTATTACGGAGAAAATTCCGCTTAGAGATATAAGGACATTCCGAGAGGAAGGTGAAAATACTTTGAAATATTCCAATACTGTTGAATATAATATTTCAACTAAATTAGACTCAAGTGGTTTGACTAAATTACAAAGTCAAATTAAACAACTTGAAAATTCAATGCAACAAATGGCTAATCGTGAATTATTAAATTCAGATAAAGTTCAAGCTGCAAAAACTCAATTAGAGGGATTAAATACCGCTCTTACAAATTCTTTCAATTCCTCTCTTGGAATTTTAGATTTATCAAAGTTTAGAGCTGAATTAGATGCTGGCGGAGTCAGTGCTAAAGGACTACAATCAGCTTTTAATATGATGGGTGCTGAAGGACAAGCTGCATTAAATGGTTTAACAACTCAGATTGCTAATTTTAATGGTGGTATGGAACGTACTTCATCTGCAGTAGACAAAGTATTTACAACTTTTAGTAACACATTTAGATGGGGTATGGTTTCAAGTTTCTTTAGTCAATTCATGAATGCAATTCATAGTTCAATAGATTATGTTAAAGAACTTGATGATTCATTGACTCAAATTATGCTTGTTACAGATTATAATCGTGATTCAATGAATGAATTTGCACGATCTGCAAATGAAGCTGCTAAAGCTGTTAGTATGACAACAACAGGTATGACTAATGCTTCATTAATTTTTGCTCAGCAAGGTTATGATCTTAATCAATCTCAAGAATTGGCTACATTATCTGCAAAAGTGGCTAACGCTTCTCAGCAAGATACTGCTACTACTTCTGATCAAATTACAGCATATATGAATGCTTATGGCCTTGAGAATAGCATTGGTGAACTTACGCAAGCAATGGATAACTGAGCATTAATTGCTAATATTTCTGCGGCAGACGTAGGTGAACTCGCACAAGCGTCTCAGCGTGCAGCTTCAATGGCTAATGCAGTGGGTGTTAATGGCGAGCAGCTTGCTTCACAGATTGCTACAATTGAATCTGTAACACGAGAAGCACCAGAACAAATTGGTAATGGTCTTAAAACTCTTTACGCTCGTTTTTCAGATATTGCAGCTGGGGGAGAAGACGAAGATGGATTTACTCTTGGTAAAGTAACTTCTCAATTACAGGCTATTGGCGTTCAAATATTTGATCAAATGGGTCAAATCCGTGATGTTGGTGATATCATGGAAGATCTTATGGTTATTTGAGATGATCTTGATCAAACAAGTAAAGTAGCTGCATCTCAAGCTTTAGCTGGTAAATATCAGGTTAACCGTTTTATGGCTTTAATGGATAACTCTGATATGTATCAAGAATATAAAGGTGCAACTGGAGCTAATGCAGCTGGTACTCTTGATATGATGAATGAAGAATATGCACAGTCTATTGAAGGACGTAGTGCGAAAATGCAGGCTTCATTAGAAGGATTATTTAGTACAATATTTAATACTGATGATATTTATCCTTGAATGGATGCTGCTCAAGGAGCAATAGATTTATTGCAACAGTTTTTTGATGCTCTTGGTGGAGGAAAAACTGTTCTTCTTGGCATTACTAGCTTATTAGGTCAAGCTTTTAGTCAAAATATGGCTAGAAGTATTAATGATATGATTGCAAATCGTAATTTAGGAAAAATTCGTGAACAAAATATTGCAACTGTTGGAGATACTTTAGATAGAGCTGGAATTGATCGTAATAGTGGTATTGGTCAGTATATAGATAATACAGCTAATCAAGCAAAATTAGGTGCTTTATCAGATGCTCAATATGATACTTATATGAATAACGTTCAGCAATGAGCTAATGCGCAAACTGCTTTAACACAAGCTCAAGAAGAATTAACTGATACCATTAATGTAGTTAATATGGTTTATGGAAAAGCTACTAAAAATAAAAATGCTATTTTTAATGATGAAGGTGGTTTAAACACTCAATTAGCAAATGAAGAGCGAGCTAATTTATCAGATCGTCAATTAAATAGATTAATGCAAGATACTGATTTTTCAGATGTAGCAGAAAAAGCAAAAGAATTTTCTCAGTCTTTACAAAACGTTGAACAACAAATGAAAGCTGTTGATGCAGATTCTGAAAATTATGAAAAACAAATGGACAGTCTAGCTACTGCTATTGATTTAGCTGGAGATAAATTAGCTGAATTTAATGCTTTAAATGTCGCAAGCGATGATATGATTGAATCTATTTTAAGTGATTTAACTTCTTTGGAAGGTAAAATTCGAGCTAACGGAGGAGCTTCAGACGAAGCTGAAAAAGAAATTGCTGAATTAATTAGCATGATTGGTAGATTAGGTAAAAGTGCTAAAGACATGAGCCCACAAGCCTTTAAGCAAGCAATGCTTGGAGGGGGAGATGTTGTTGATAAGAAAAAAGGTAATGTAGATTTTGCTCAGTCACAGACTAATAGAGCTGAACAAAATGCCTTAGATAGTCAAGAAAATATTGATTCGCAACAACAAGTTAAAGGTATTTTAGATACCTTAAATGCAGTTCAACAATTAACTTTTGCTTGACAAGCATTTCAAAGTCTTGGAAGTCTTTGAACTAATGAAGATTTATCTACTGACGAAAAAGTTCTTCAAACTATAATGAATCTCACAATGGCTATGCCACAGTTAATTACTGCGATGGATACGTTAAAGGGCAGTGATTTTTTAAAAAATATTGGAGGAAATTTATTACAATCTCTTGATTTTTCTAAAAATGGTCAAAAAAGTTTGTTTGCAAAAGAACAGTTTAATGAATTAATCGAATCGGCTTCTGCTGGACGAGACGCTATGAAAGTTCTTGAGCGTGCTGGCGATGAAATGAGTGATAAAATTAGACAAGGATTAGAAAAAACAGTTGCAGAAGGAGCTCTTGCAGAAGATGCTTTAACTAAAATTGGTCCAGAATTGTTAGAAACATCTATAGTAGGAACAACTGGATTAGAAGCAATAAAAGCTAGCTTAGCAGGATTGGCTAGTTCAGCAAAAGCTTTTTTGGCAGAATTTTGACCTCTACTCTTAATAGGGGCTGCCGTTGCTGGTATTAGTGCTTTAATTGGAGCAGCACAAGAACAAGCTGAAAAAGCTCATCAAGAAGCAATGAGTGCCCTTGAAGATGCTAAAAATGCTCAACAACAAGCACAAGAATTTTCTGATCAAGCAGGTGATTGAAAATCCAAGAGACAATCTGGTGGAGATAATAAAGAATTAGCTAAAGATGCAGATGCTTTAGCTGATAGTCTTCGAGAATTAGGTAATGAAGAAGAAGCTAATGCTGTTCATCTTGCAGCTATTCGCGCGGAAGCTAATGGTACAGCTGATAGTTTTAATAAATTAGAAGATACTTTAGATGCAGCCAATCAATCTATGTCTGATCAATCTGCATTAGCTACTATGGAAGCTGCAAATGCTGTATTAAAAGATCGTTTATCTACTACAGAAGAAATTACTGCAGCTAATGAAGCTATGCAAAATGCGGCTTTGGATTATAATATTAGTCAAATGAGCCGTACTGCAGGTATGGATATGGGAATAACTTCTGTTGATGGAAATAATGATCTCCGTGCAGCTACTATGGATTGACAATCTTTAGAAGGGATTTTAGATCAATCTGTTCCTGGTTTTGCAGAAATAACAGACGAAAATGAAAAATTAGCCTTAGCTTTGTCTCATACAAGCGATGAAGCTCTTAAAGCAGCTATTCAAATAGAACAATTAGCTAATGCTAATACTAATTTAACAGAAGGGCAACAAACTTCTATTACTCAAAAATTAGAGGGGAGTGGATTTAGTGCTCAAGAGTCTCTTCAATTAATGGCATCGTTAGATGAAAATGCTAGCTATCAGCAAATAATTCAACAAATTGAAGAAGTAAGGCAACAAGTAGATGCGGGAACTCCTTTTGAAATTGCTTTACAAGCTAAAATGGATCCAGAACAAGTCAGAGAAGCTGTAGAGGCAAGCTTGGCTGCATATGAACCTAAAGATGAAGATGTAGACGCAGCTGATTTTCAAAGTTTATCTAGCATGTTTATGGATAATGCTGATAATATGGGAGAAGAAGGTACTCCATTTGCAGATTATTCTGAAGATTTATTAAATAATGCAGATGCTTTAGAAGAAGTTGTTGAAGGTATCTTACGATATGATGATGCTGTTCAAACTTTAGATAAGAACTTAGAAGATTGACGAAGTGCTTTAAATGATACAAATGAATTTTCTAAAGAACATATTGATGCAGTTCAGGATTTACAAGAAACATATTCTGACTTTTTAGATCTTTCAGAAGACATGGATGTGTCTGAAGATTTTGCCGCTAATGCTGAAAATCTTGAATTAATGGAAGATGCTGCAAACGGTGTTGAAGGAGCATATGAAGAATTAGCTCAGGCTGCCGCAGAAGATATTATAATTCACGCAGATGTAGATGATATCGATGGAGCAAAAGAAGCTTTAAGTGGACTATTTGATTATTTAAATAGCGATGCTTTTTCTAATCTAAACATTGGTGATGCTCTTGATTTATCAGGAATAGAAGGCCAAATTAATGATCTTGCAGATGCGACAGGTTGAACTGCAGATCAAATGGCTGCCTATCTTAATTCAATTGGTATTAATATTGATCCAAACATGTTTGAACCGATAAATACTGCCCTTGATAATGCTGATGCAAATACTGCAGCCACAGCAAATCATATTGAAGGGGTTGTAGAAGGAGTAGCCGATACTGTAGTTGATAATTTATCATATTCAACTGACACAGAGATGACTGCTCAGACTGATACACAACAAGATCAAATTATGTATACTAATTTAACTCCTACACCTGGTCCAACTACTACTATTGAATCTACATTCCCTGTTGGATCGGCTAATCCTACAGCAAGTGGTTCAGGAGCTATTGAAACACAGACAGCTGTTGCTACCGTTACTGGAGTTACTTATGAACCTCAACCTGTAACAGAATCTCAAGTAAAAGAAATGACTGGTTATGGGTTAAAATCTGAGGTTACTAAAGGCGGAGGAGGTAGTGGAGGAGTACGTTTAAAGAAAGGCGCTACTGCTTCTAAAGGTTCTCGTGGAACTTCGGGTGCAGGAAAAGCTTCTAGAGCTTCTCGTCCGTCTTCAGGTGGTGGAGGCGGCGGAGGAAAAGGTAAGTCTTGTTTCGTAGCCGGCACTTTAATTTCTACTTCTCTTGGATTTAGACCGATTGAACAAATCCAAAAGGGAGATATAGTTCTTTCTTATAATAAAACACTTAAATTAAATGAATATAGTGAAGTTCTTCAAACTATGATCCATGATACTGTTGAGCCTATTTATACTTTATATATTAAAGATGAGCAATTAAGAGTTACTGGTATTCACAAATTCTTAGTTACAGATAAAATTATTCGCGGAATTCCTCAATGAGTACATGCAGCAGATCTTAAAGTAGGACAATGAGTTTTATTTGCAGATGGCACTTGACATGTAATTCATAAGATTGAAATTAATACTGAACATCAAACTGTATATAACTTTGAAGTTTCTGGAAACCACAATTACTATGTTGGCCGTAATCAAATCCTTGCTCACAATAAAGGCGGTGGAGGAAAAGGTAAAAAAGGTGGTGGCGGCGGAAAAGCCAAAACCATTGAACCAAAAGAAAAGAAAGAACATAAGAAAGATTATTATGAAGAAGTTAGTAATCAATTAGATAAAACTGAAAAAATTCTTTCTAAGATAGAAAAAGAAGAAGACCGTCTTATTGGTGATAAAGCCCGAGCCAATCAAAATAAACAATTAACCCTTCTTCAAAAAGAAATAGATCTTAACAAAGATAAATTAAAGATTCAAAAACAAGAACTTAAAGATGTTGATAATTTAATTAAAAAACGAGATAAATTAGCAGAAAAAACTGCCGCAGAGCAAGGGGTACTTGGTTTAATTCCAGATATGCAATTAGATGAAGATGGTATTGTTTCTAATTACGAGCAGATTTCTGAAGAAATTGATAAAATTCATAATCAATTAATTGACAAATATAATGCGGCTGCCGCAAAGGGTGACGAAGAGCTTACTAAGAAAATTCAAAAGAGTATTGATAAATTTGATAAATATGGTGAAGATCTTCTTAAACAAATTCAAAGACACAATAAACTTCAAAGTGAAATAGAAACTACTACTGAAGAAATTGAAAGTCTTAATGATGCTATTGAAGATATTAGAATTGATGCATATAAAGCTTCTCAAGAAGCACTGGATGAATTAAAAGACATTCAAGAAGAAGCTGCTAAAGTAGATAAATTATTCCGTGATTTTGATTCTAATTCTTTTATGAATAGTTTTTCAATTGATGATACTCCTTATGGAGATTTAATTGAATCTTTAAGTAAAATTAATAATATGTATGCAGTAACTAAAGATAAAGCAAATGATTTTTATAATAATTTAATAAATCAAAAGAAAAAACAGTTAGCTGCAACAAAAGATGATGATGAGCGTAAAGCTCTTCAAAGTTCAATAGATTTCTTTAAAGAGAGAATGAAAAATACATCTAATGATGAATTACAAAATGGATTATTAGGTTTATCAATGCAAGATTTAGAACGCCTTCAAGGTTGAATTGATGGAACTAATAAAGAAAAGAATCCATTTGGTGAAAATACAGCTGCTCTTTACGAAGCTTACGATGATGCCCGCAAACGTACTTTAGAATTATTTGAAGATTATCGTGAAATAGTTCAAGATGTTCGTGATTCTATTATTGACATATATGATGAACAAGAAGATGCTCTTGATCGTGTGATGGATAAATATGATCGCTTAACTGATAAATTAGAACGTATTGGTGATACTTATCAGTTATATTATGGCGAAGATAGTTATGAAGAAATTCTTAGTTTAATGCAGCAGCAAGGCGACACAATGAAATCTCAATTAGATCAATTAACGAATGCTTATCAACATTGATATAACCAATATCAGTTAGCATTAGCGACTGGTGATAAAAAACTTATTGAAGAAATTGAAGATAAAATGAATGACGCTGAAGATGCTATGTTAGATAAAGCAGAAGAATTAGCAGAACTTTGAGTTGAAAAATTTGAAAAATCTGTTGAAGCTAATACAAAGTCTATTTCTGATAAATTATTAAAAGGTAATGATTTTGATAATTTAGAATCAAGATGAGAGCTTCAAAAAGATTATATGGATCGTTATAAAGACGAAGTTGAAAAAACTTATGAAATAGAAAAACTTCGTTCTAAATATAATGATTTGTTAAATGATGCGCAAGGAGCTTCTTTACAAACACAAAATAAAATTCGTAAACAAATGCAAGAACAGTTAAAACAATTACAAGATCAAGCAAGTGTCAGCGAATATGATGTTAAATTAGCCAATGCAAAATTACAGATTTTACAAAAGCAAATTGCTTTAGAAGATGCTCAAAGAAATAAAAATCAAATGCAACTTCGTCGTGACTCTCAAGGCAATTATAGATATGTTTATAGAGCTAAACAAGAAGACGTAAAAGCTGCTCAAGATGAATTATTAGATTCTGAATTTGATGCATATGAGTTAACAAAAGATGAAACTATCTCAAATAATGATAGAGCTTTAACTTTAGTTCAAGACTTTTTAAGTAAACGAGCAGATATTTTTAACAAATATAAAGATGATGATGTAGCTCGTGCGAAAGCTTTAGAAGAACTTTCTGCAGATTATAGCAAACTTTTAGCTGGTATGGAAGAAGATTTTAAAGATACCACTAATGGTATGTATGATGTTCTTACTTTTATGGTTCAAAATGGGACAGAAGATACTGCTACTACCGCAGCTACTATGTTAGATGAGCTATTTGAAGATGAAGGTAAATTTAAAGAAGATACAGAAGTATTATGAGCTGATTTAGCAAATACTGTAACAGGTATGTTAGAAGAATTTGAAGATACTGTTGAAGAAGCAAATAATGAAATGCTTATTCAAATAGAAGGTTTAAAGAATAATATGGTAGGAGATAATGGTGCTCTTACTCAAATAGGTTCTTCAGCAGATACTATGACAGGATCTTTAAATGATGCAGCAGATGCAGTTGTTAATTTAAGAAATGAAACTAAAGAATTATACGATTTATTTGGTTCAGATAGTAAACAATTAGAAGATGCATTAACAAAGATAACAGAATATGAAGATCAATTAAAGAGTACAACAGATACAACTTCTAGTTTAAGGCAATCATTAATTAAAGCTAATCAAGCTATTACCTCTAAGACAGCAGAAGCAGAAAATTATAAAACTACTTTAGATTATAAAACTGGCGCAAGAAAATTTAAAACTGGTGATGTTGTTACGCTTAAAGCTGGAGCACCTGTTAGATTTGATAGAGGTACTGGTTCTCAATATTATAAAGATAAAGATGGAACAAAACATTATGGTTTTACTCTTGAAAAGGATATGAAAGTTAAGATTGGTAATACAGAAGGAAAAATAGGAAATAAAAAAGCTCCATATGCAATTGCATTATATCCAACAGGAGAATCTTTAAAAGAATGGGGTGCAAGAGTAAAAGAAACTGGTGGAGACAATCAATCATTTGAAAGCTTAAAACATCAGGGTTGACATATTAATGAAGATATTATGCGTAAATATTTAACTTATAAAACGGGTGGATATACTGGTGACTGAAACGACGAAACGGCAGAAAAAGATAATGGAAAATTAGCTTTCTTACATCAAAAAGAATTAGTTCTTAATGCAACCGATACACAGAATATCCTTGCGGCAGTTGAAATTGTTAGAGCAATGACCGCAAATATAAGTAGCAGATTAACTTCTATTTCTCAGAATAATGGATTATCTAATTTTAATTCTATGTCTTCTCTTGGAAATGAAATACAACAGAGAGTTGAAATTAAAGCTGAATTTCCTAATGTACAAGATTCTTATCAGATTGAACAAGCATTACTTGAACTTTCTGATCAAGCTTATCAATATGCTCATAGAAATATTTAGGGGTTAAAATAAATAAATAAAAAGATATAGTTTTTACTTTAATAAGAGTAAGACACACAAGGATTTTTAACACGGGAGAGTTGTCTTTTAACTCTCCCGTTTTTATTTTATAGAAAAGGAGCGCTGTATTAAATGGTTAATAAAATGAATTTACAAGAAAGTATTTTAAAAGCTGTTAATACTATTGTAGAACAGCGCACTAATGAATTAAAAGTAGATAAAACTATTACAGCTATTATTGAAAAAAACATGGGTACCTTTAATGGAAAAACTCTATATAGGGTAATGTATGAAGGTGGTTTTCTTGAAGCTGTAGTATTAAATTCTGAGGAAATTTATTTACCCAATACTTCTGTTTATGTTCTAGTTCCGCAAGGTAATTTTTCTAAAGAAAAAATTATTATTGGTCGAACTAATAATATTAATGTTGACAATATTTCTTCTATTTCAACAAATATAGATAACGAATATTGTTTAGTTGGTAGTAATTTATTATATAATATGGATGAAGATGAAAAGAAACAAAAAGTTTCTAATTTACAATATGGCGTTCATTCTTATCATAGTACAATAGAAGAAGAGATAAATGGTAATAGCTCTATTCATAGACATAATCCTATTTGTTTTTATAATACACATAACAATGAATATATAAAATCATGGAATAGAAAAGATTTAGATCAAGAAACTATTAATATATATGATGAAAATTTAGGTTTTAATATAGAAAGTTTTAATATATTAAAAGAACAAGCTACTGCATTAATGTTAAAAGCAGATTTTAAAACTAATTTAACTACAGAACAAAGACAACGTGCTGAAGGTGAATATGGTTTAATTTTAGACCTTGTTTTTGAAAATCCAAATAAAAATTATGGAAATACAAATGGAGAAATTTTTGAAAAAATTTCAGATACAGTAGTTGGAAAAGCTTATTTATCTAAACAGCAAGCTTTTAATTTTAAAAGCATTTCTGATATGCCATCTAATATAGAATTAGATTCTTATGATTATTATGATATTAAATTAAAAGATGTGCATGAATATTACATTAGTCAAATAAAAGAACATAATGCTAATATAGAAATTAATATTTCTTCATTAATAACATATGCTAATATTTTAAAAACGGCTTTTTCAACTAATAATAGCACTAAAATTTTATATACTCCAATAGTTGATGAAACTTTAAATAAATATTTACAATTTTTAGATGAATTAGCATTAAGCGAAAATCTTGAAAATTTTAATAAAAGATATGCAAATTGATGAAAATATGAAATAAATGATTTAACTGATAAGGTTGTTTCATATATAATTAGCTCAAATGAAATGATGGGAAATCCTTTATCTTTTAATCAATGATCCACTCAATATAAAATTTTAAATATAGATATGAAAAATTTTATTAGAGTTAATAGTATTATTTTATATCAAAAAGGATTTTTACAAGATTCTGAACTTGAGTTAACTTGACCTTTAAGTAATCCAGGACCAGATATTTTTGTTAAAAATCTTCAACTTTATCCTGTAAAAAAAGCAGAAGATATAGATGGAGATTATAGTTTAAAAATTCAACCAAGAAATTCAGAAAATAATTCTAATGCGGGTGTTTTAATAAGTACAGATGCTACTGACAGAGTTATTTTTGAAGCTACTTTTATGCGGAAAAAGGTAGAAAATTTATCTAAAAATACTAATGTATTTTACTCTTGGTTTAGAGAAGATTTTTCAGTTATAGATGAAGATTCTATTGGTTATAATGCTTTAGCAGGACCTGGCTGAAGAAGAATATCTTTAGCAAAAGGAAATGTTTTTGCTGTAACAGGTAATAATAACTTAGCATATAAAAATAATTATAAATGTGTTGTTCAATATAAAGAAAATAATAATAGTATTATTGTATTAAGTAGTATTTTTACTGTTTATAATAAATCTATAGAAACAAGTGTTTTATTAGAATCTAATATTGGTAATTCTTTTATTTTTGGGGGAAAAGATAGTACTTCTATTATTACTTGTAAAATTAATGAAAACTTTAATAATTCAAATACAATAGATGATTATATTGAAGTTATAGAAGATGAAGAAATTTTTCCAAAATATACTTATTGTTGAGCCGTAGTAGATACAATTAATGATAATAGAATTTTTTTAGATAATTTGAATCAATTATCTGAAGAAAATATGTCTGCTATTGAAAAAAATATTAAAAATAATATACATATATATTATGATGAAGAAATTAACGATAAGGAAGAAATTATTCAAAGGTATAAGAATAATAAACTTGTTTTTAACACAAAAGATTTTAGTGCAAATTCTGGACTTGTAATAGAGTGTTTTGTTAAAAAGAAAATCTCTGTAACAGGATCTAATCAAGTTCGATATGTTGATGCGGGATCCGCGAGATTAGAATTTTTAAATAAAGGATTAGATTTAGAATTAAATACTTTTAAATTGGTTATCGAAAATGGTAATCAGGTATTTCAATATGATGAATATGGAATTGCTCCAGATAATGAAAAAAATAAAGAACCATTAAATTTATTACCTATTCATGCTCGACTTTTTGCACCATCTGGAATTGAAATTAGTAATAGTAATTATTCTGTTGAATGGATCTTCCCTTTAATAGAAAAAACTATGATATTTTCACAAAATGGAGCAGAAATAGATAAAGGGTCATCTTGTAGTTTTAATATTGCAAAAATATATAATCCAAATTTTTATGATAATCAAATCACATGTCATGTTATATATAATGGGCAAGATTTTTTTAAAGATACAAATTTCTTATTTACTAAAATAGGAGAAAATGGAACAAATGGTACAGATGTTGTTGCTAAAATAGATTATATAGGAAATGATATTTTAAATAAATTAAGTTATGAACCTTTAACTATTTACATACAAGATGTAGAAAATAATAATGATAATACAAAAATTATACATAAAGCAAAATTTAATGTACCAAATGGTAATAATACAATGAGAACATTATCTGAAATTTTACCTATTATTGGAGAAAATGGAATTTTAGATGTTACTTTATATCAAAGAGGTGAAGTTATACCTTCAACTGAATATGCGGCAACCTATCCAAGATGAACATTATTAGGAAATTCTTCTTATTCAAAAAGTAATGGGAAATATTTTAATATTATAAAAACTAATGATTCTTATTTTATTAATTGAGACGGATCTGTAGAAGATGATAAAAAAGATTTATATCAAATTATTAAAGCAGAGGTTCAATTAAAAACTGGTCAAATTTATTATGCTACATATAATTTACCCTTTATTTGATATACAAAAGATTATGATATGTTGTCGATTGAAAATCCAATAGCAATTGATCGTAGTACTTATCTTAGTTCAGTATTATATAATGCGGACGGCCGCAATCCTATTTATAATCATAATCAAGGATTAAAATTTATTAATATTCCAACAAATGTTACAAAGATTATATGAGAAGCTAAAGGTAAAGTTGATAATTCACCTTGCTTTAATCTTATAACGGAAGATAATAATTATGTAACTAGAATTGAAAAAGATATTAATTTACAAGAATCTGAAAATTTAACTCAAGAAATGATTTATATTCTTCCAAATGATATTTATGATGGTGGAATTACAAATAACTATATTAAAACTTCTTTTTACTCAGGTGAAAATTTAATAGCAATTGCGTATGTTCCAATTTATATGAGTCTCAATACTTTTGGACTTGCTTCTTTAAATGCCTGAGATGGTAATCATCTTACTGTAAATGAAGATGAAGGTTATATTGTATCTCCGCAAATAGGCGCGGGTGAAAAAGATAATAATAATCGTTTTACAGGTATTTTAATAGGTAAAACAGAAGGTGAAGTTGGACATACTGAAAATACAAATACTCAAACTGGTTTATTTGGATATATTAAAGGAACTCAATCTATCTTCTTAGATGCCAAAACAGGAAATGCTACTTTTGGATTACCAAATGGATTACATTTAAATGAGCAAGGTGTATTAGAAAAAGGTAATAATTTTAATGAAGGTAGGATAGAATTAAAGCCTGGTGGCGAAAGTAAAATTGGTGGATGAACTTTAGGAAATAGAAGTATTTATTACACTAGTAAAAAAGAAAATGGAAAATGAGTTTATTCAGGTGCTTTGGAAAAAAGAACGAAGCATGATTATATTCCAAATTGAAAAACAGGCTTAATTGAACAAGATAAAAAAGATAGTTATTTTAAATTACACGAAAAAGATATAAAATATGATGAAGCTGGTATTTTACTTTATGCGGGAGATAGCCCTTATATTTCAATAAAAGGTCGTCCTTTTACGAATAATGATATTCCTGAAAATGAAAATTCAGTAAAAGAAGCTCTTATTAAAGCTGAAGATTCTCTCGAATTACAATTAGATCCAGCCACTCCTACTTTATTTACTATTTTTAGACATAATGGAAAAAATAGACAGGAAATTGAAGGAACTAGTGGGATACAAGACAGTTATGAAGAAGGTTCTCGCACTTTTCTTGCTGGTATTAATAGTCAAGGTGAGTTTATTGCTAATAGTTTAAGAAATGCAAATACATCAGATATTACAGTTCCTACTGGAATAAATTCAAATAAGACATGACCTGCAGGAAGTTTAGTGACTAAATTTGCAGTAAATGCTTTAAATGCTTTTGATGATTTTATATATGAGCCAGCTAAAACTAGTCATATAGGTTTTGAAATTACAGCTAATGAAAAAAATACCTTGGCACATTTTTTTACTAAAATTAATGGATTAGAAGTTATAGATAAAAATACTGAAAATGCTGCGGTTAGTGAAAATTATAATCCTACATTGCATATTTCTGGTGGATATACAGATACAGATGGAGAATATAGTAGACCATTAGCACTACATGGTAGAAATATTCAAATGTATGCATTAGATGGATCAGGGAAAAATCCTACTGATGATAAGTTTTTATCTGAAACAGATGCAGGATTGAAAATTTCAAAAAATGAAGCTAAATTACAGCTTGGATCGACCTGTTTAAATCTTTTTAGAAGTGGTAGTGATAAAAAAACTAATATTTTAACAACTACAAATGATTTAAGAATTAATGTTGGAGAAAAAGTTTCTACTAAAATTAAGGTTAAAGAATATTGTACTAATCCTAATGAACCAAAAAATAAACAAATATGAAAAACTTTTAATACTCAATCTAGTTATGATAAATATAAAAAAATTGATAAAAGTCAAGTGTACGAACAACTAGATTTAGAAAAAGTTCAACTTGCAAATAATGATAAATATATATCTTTAGATCAAATAAATAATTATACTAATAATAATGAATTATTAAGATATTATATTGATAAAGAAAATAATTTTATTTT
>OCVV011327825.1_pt1 | contig 15340 bp, 8 predicted proteins | sample 1539721 | NCBI WGS metagenome assembly OCVV01 (sample SAMN02144230, study PRJEB22623) | gut metagenome | biome: sheep rumen | host: Ovis aries | place: New Zealand
ATCCTTAAAGAACTTAGGAAGGGTCTGATTATTTACAAGAACATCAACAAACTCTTTGATTGTAATGAGTTTGCCGTCATACATAATGCGCTCTTCCCATTCAAAGCCATTCTTCACAGTGACTTTTCGGCCATCGCCCAATTCAATTTCAATGATATCTTTAGGGCAGGTACAAGGAAGATTGCCACAAACTGGACACGGCTTTGGAGGACAGATACAAGGATACTGACCACACACAGGGCATTTGCGAGGAGGTCTTTTACAGATACACGGCCACTTACCGCAAACCGGGCACTTTTCGTGCTTATCACATTCGCATGGATATTTACCGCAGTAAGGACAAACTGGATTTGGATTATCCCATTCTTCGTCATAGAATTCTTTATATGCGCCTACAAAGTCGTAAATCGTAAAATAATATTTGTCATCAAAAAGACGGGTTCCACGACCAATAATCTGCTTGAATTCAATCATGTTCGGAACAGGACGCATCAAAACAATATTGCGGACATTCTGAGCATCAACACCGGTAGAAAGCTTTTGCGAAGTTGTAAGGATTGTTGGAATTGTCTTTTCGTTATCCTGAAATTTTTTAAGCTGCTCCTCACCTTCCGCGCCATCGTCCGCCGTTACACGAACACAATAATTTACTCCGCGTTTTGCCTGCGAGTTTATCATATCGCGAATCTGCATTGCATGATTTTGAGTCGCACAGAATACAATTGCCTTTTCATCAGGATTTGCACTTTCAAGAAATTCTGCAACACGAAGTTCATCACGCTGGCGGATTTTGATTTTGCCATGATAGAAATCTGCCTCAGTGTAAGTTTTGTCTTTATCTAAAAGCTCTTCGCCCTGAATTATTTTATCATCTTCATCATAAACATATTCATCAATAATCTGATTTGTACAGCTCTTAACTCGGTAAGGAGTAAGGTAGCCGTCTTCAATTCCCTGCTTGAGCGAATACTGATAAACAGGCTCACCAAAATATTTGTAAGTGTCACCATTTATTGTTCGGCGAGGAGTTGCAGTAAGACCAAGCTGATAAGCCGGCTGAAAGTATTCCATCAACTTACGCCATTCACTTTCATCGTTTGCACCACCACGGTGACATTCGTCTATGATGATAAAATCAAAGAAATCCTGTGGGTATTGTTTGTAGTATTCGATATTCTCGGTGGTTTCAACAGGCTCAACCACAGTGTCTTCTTTACCACAAAGCAGCGTCTGGAAAATCGTAAAATAAATACTTGCTCCCATCGGAACTTTTCCGCCGTTTTTGCGGATTTCTTTTGGAGTAATCCGGGCAAGTGCATTCTGATCAAAAGCACCAAAAGCATTAAAAGCCTGGTTTGCAAGAATATTTCTGTCTGCTAAGAAGAGGATGCGCGGAAGCCTTCCGTTTTCTGCAATATTCCAGCGAGTTTGCATAAGCTTCCAGCAAATCTGAAAGGCTATATAAGTTTTTCCAGTTCCGGTTGCAAGTGTTAAAAGAATGCGATCTATTTTTTTACTTATTGCTTCAAGAACGGCATTAACTGCATTTTCCTGATAGTAGCGAGGCTGCTTTCCTCCATCACGATTGAAAGGTTCAAGATTAAATTTATCACGCCAGTCGTTTTTCTCCGGAAAGGTCATTGCCCAGAGTTCATCAGGAGTCGGGAACTTATCTACAAAGCCTTCTGTAAAATCACCGGGCTTTGCATCCATATCAATAGCCCAGATTTTGTCGCCGTTGGTAGAATAAGTCCAGCGAATATTCATGGCCTTTGCATATTTTTTAGCCTGCTCTACTCCGGCACTTACATCCAGTTCATCTTTTTTTGCTTCTACAATTCCAATTTTTACGCCTTTGTATGTAAGAAGATAATCTATTTTATCCGGGTTTCTTTTTGCTTTTGTAACAATACGACCTGGTGACACAATATAAGCCCGCTGTTCAGTAAAGATATCACTACCTTCGACAACGCCCCAACCAGCAGCATGAAGAGCAGGATCTATTTTCTTAAGCCTTGTGTCACTTTCGTTCATAATGATTCTCCGTTTAATTAGGGGAAATTTTCCACTAATTTCCCTTAATTTCCTCTAGGCGTATTTCAAAATTTTTACTTCGCGTATACCCAGTAAGTCTTTTATTCAAAGGAACTGTTTCCATTAAACCAGCAGAAACCAAACCTTCCAAATCCGAACGGATTGTCTTTACAGAAACACTGAATCTTGTTTCCAGATCTTTGCTCGTAAACATTGAAGTTGGTTTTTCTGCACAAATTTTTACTATCTGAATCTGGCGTTCATTTAATCCTGGAATTCTATATTCCAATATTGCTGCATCTTCTTTTGCTTTGCGTTCAAGATAGTTATTTAATTCTTCAAAAGCTTGATTCAGAACTTTTAAATTATAGTGTATAAAATACCCTAAATCATTATCATCGTGTTCTGTATACAAAAAAGCTTTTTCATACTGACTTTTACCTTTATAAATTATTCTTGAAATAGAAAGATATTCAGTAAGCCAATAACCTTTTTTAAGCATATACCAATAAAAAAGAGAACGAGCCGTTCTACCATTTCCATCAACAAAAGGGTGAAGATAAGAAATCATAAAGTGTAGAATAATGGCTTTAATGATTGGATGCACAAAACTACGAGAATCCGTATTTACAAATTTACATAGCTCTTTTATCGTTGGTTTAATTACAGTATATGATGGTGGATCATGAGCGACCTCTCCCGTTATACCATTAACGACAAAAATATTATTATCAGTTCTAAAACGACCTTCGTCTTTTGAATCATCCAAAGTCTTTTCAGTAATCTGTTTATGAATTTCAAGTAATAATTCAGGAGAGAGGTCATCATCTTTATGTTCAGAAAGATAGCGGATTGTATTGTAGTTATTTAGTATCATCTGCTGGCTTTTATCTTTCGGTTTTGCCTGCTTTCTTAACATTTCCTTTGCTACTTTTCGTGTAGTTGAAGCACCTTCCATCTGGCTGGAAGCAATTGCTTCTTCCATAATTGAACTTAAAAGATAATATTGCCTGTTTTTGTTAGAAAGAATATTTGAAGAAGCTATTGTGCCTCCAAAGTTCATATCAAAATTATGCAGTAATTCCTGCATTTTATTTGTTTCTTTATAAAAGAAAGTACAGGCAGAAAACTTATATGTATTATTTCCTATAATGCGGGTTTGTTTTACAGCATTCCAAAAGACTTCTGCTTTTAATCCCTTTGGCACATGATATTTTACCTTGTCCCAGTAATAATACTCATCATTTATTTTCTCGATTGCAGAAACATATTCTGGATTCATGAGAATTTCTAAAACTGATATATTTTCGCCTTTTTCAGGTGCTTTCTCTATCATGTGTTTATGATAACATGGGATATATTTTAAAGCAATAAAAATAGGGGAAATTTTCCTCTAATTTCCCCTATTCTCCCTTGCTATTATTGGATAGATATCAAAATAACAAGTCCTAAAAACTTAATTAACAATAAAAACTCTTACAAAAAAATTATCGCGTCTTCTTACGTGTTCTAGAAATATGTATAAAAGATTTCATATCACCAAAATGATATTTTGTTCCTAATTTTCCATTAACTTTTTTTGTTAATTGAGCTTTTTGATTTTGATTCCACATTTTTTCCCATAAATAATAGAAAACAGTTTCGTCTTTTAATAAATTAACATACTCATCTTTTGTAATAAGGTTTATAAAATCATGAGCATCACTTTCTGTATCAATATGTGAAATTTGCTTTAGATATTCCTTTTGCATTTCAGGTTTATCTTTTAATGTACTTAATATTGTTTCAATTAAATCTAATGGTTGGCGCCAGCTATACCACACTCTTAATTTTTCTATAGGAGTTTTTTCTTTCTGATACATTTTATTTGAATAAAACTTTTTAATTATTTCTTCATTCTGCTTAAAATACTCGAAACACTCTTCAGACCAAACATAAGCCTTATAATATCGATCTAAAGGAATCTTTTTATTTATTGTAAGTTTCTTATCAAATAAAGTTTTTCCTACTATGTAGCGTATATAACATTTTTTATTGAATAAGAAGTCTGTTATTACTGGTTCCAACGGTATTGTTACCCACTTATCTTTGATAATTGAATAAGACGTTTCTGTTATTTGTTTTACATTGTTTAATAAAACCAAATAATCATTAAATACTGAATCATCTGAATTAATAAAATCTTTATGTTCTTTTTCCAATTCTTCTAATAAAGTTTTTGTTGTTTGCATAAACTTAAAAGAGCCTTGTACTGTGTCCAATTCAAAAGCACTTCCAAGTTTATTTATTAATGAGTTCTGTTGCTCAAGCGATAATGATGAAAAATGAATTGTATCGAAATTTATATTTTCAAGAATTGAATTTATTATCTGTTTATCAGTGATACAATGTTCCTCTTTAAGAAATAAAGCCTCAAAATAGTTGTATAAATCATCTTTCTGTAGATTATGTAAATTACAATAATCACTAAGCATTATACAATTATCCAGAGTGATCTTTCTAAAGTTTATATAAGAATTCAATTCTTCAAGCTTTAATAAATTTAATTCATCTTTTGTAATTAATGGATAAGGACTATTGTATAAAATAAAGAAATCATCTGGAGTTTTTTGTATTTTTTGTTTTGCAGTCTTTCTAATATCTATGAAATTACCAGGTATTAATTCATATAACACTCTTGATATAGAAATTAATTTCTCAGGAATCCACTCATCTGTAAAATCAAATGAATCAAGAGTATTATCGTCTACATGATGTAATAGTATTGATATTATACATTTTCGATTTAGCAATATAGTCTCAATTGTATTATTAGGAATATTAATAATATTTTTATCAAAATTTTGAATTTGTTTGTCCGAGAAAGATTGTAATATTAATCCTCTTATTTCTTCATTAGAAATATAATCAAAGGTACTGTTTGAAATTTGGGGCAATGTTTCTTCTGTATATAAAGATATAAAATATTTTATATTGTCTTGTAATAGTTCAATGATTCTCTTTCTTATTATTTCTATATCATTTATTGAGTACTGTAATAAAGCTTCTTTTATTTGAGAATTGATTCTAGAAGTCAATTGTTCCTTAAATGTTTTAGATGTATCGAATGATAAAACAATATTTAAGTGATCTAAAGATCTTGATAAATCTGATAAAAAGTCAGCAACCTCTTTTTTTATTATTTCAATAGCTAACAATTGCTTTCTTTTAAATCTCTTAATTGTGTAACAAAACAAACTTTCATTGTGAAAAACAATTTCTGGAAGAGTTTCCTGAAGATACTTATCAAAGGCTTCATCTATAACTTTTCCATTTTTTCTCTCAATTATCTCTTGAATTATTTCAGCTGAATCTTCTTTATCTATAAATGATTCATCATCGTGAATAAGTGCATCAAATAACTCTTTTTCTTTAGAATTTTTTACATAACTATTTTTTGGGTAATTATAGAAATACATTGAAAAATCATCTTCAATATCTCCAGAAAAGATCATTTGTTTTAAATCATTTGGAATAGTTAACTCTTCCTTATTTTCAGAAAAGATTTTCTCTTTTTCCTTTTCATCTATGACCTTATTGCATTCTCTAATTAATTTTGCAAATTCTTTTTCTTTAGTTAATAATTCATCATACTCCTCAGAATATTTTCTTTTTAAATAAACAACCGCTGCACATTTTTGTAATTGAATTGACGGATTCTCATAATTTCTATGAAGGAGAGTTTGATATAGCAGAAATGTTTCATTTAATCTTTCTTTTATTTCTCTAATTGTCAGGTTTTCATCAAAATAAATCCATTTTAATTCAGCGACAACTTTTTTTATAAGGTTCTTCTCGTTCGTTATTTCATTATTACATTTTTTATTTAGCGCTATAATAGCTTGCTTTTCTTGTTCCAATAAGTTTTCAACTATGTCTCTGTAATTTTCGTTATGTATTTGTTTAATTGAAAGTGTATAGTCAAAAATCTTAGAATAAATATTACTTCTATCAGATTCATCCAGCTTTGTATCAGAAAGCTTTAATAATGATTCAGATTTTAAGGAAATAATAAAAACAAGTCTCTTTTGCAAATCATCAGGTAATAAATGGAGATATTTATAAATTTCCTTCAAGAATTCTACAACAATTTTTTTATTAGATGTTCTATCTAAATCATCAATAAAAATAATAAATTTTTTGTTAATGATTTTTCTAAAAATCCAACAAGTTAGCACTGGGACTGATAGACCTGTCAACCTTTTTATAATTCTTAAATAAATTTCATAGACATCACTATTATCAGGTGTATAATTTCCTTCTGATTTCCAAGTTGTAAATGTTGGAGCAGCTAGTCCTGCAGCCCAAGTGACAAAAGAAAAACCTATTACAAGAATAATGTAACGCCCATATGATAGAACAGCTAATATTTGTTCCCATAGACTTGCATTTAAAAACTTATCTTTCTCAGTAATCGATGGAACTTCTATTTTAATAGAATTAAATGTAAAAAATAATAAAATAAAAATGGCCGCAAAGAATAATAGGAAAAAAATTTTCCTTGTAGCAATCGAAAATCCTATTTTTCCATTATTCTTATTAAAACGTGCATTTATATATTGAGCGAAATGTCTGTTTCTTTTTTTATTTGCATATGCTAACTGGAATAGAAAACTTTTGATTAAAGAATTATTGTCTTTAAAATCCTCAGAAAATTGCCCCCACAAATTAATATTAACAATTGTATCAAATTTCTTTTTTCTGCTTTTTTCTAGAAGTTTTGTAATACTTGATTTTCCTGTACCATAATCTCCTACGATACCAATGATTCTAGCGTCATTTTCTATTGCTGATTCTAGAACTTGTTTTTGATAAGAATAATCAAACAAATCCTTTTCTTCTGATGTTATTGGCTTATTCTGAAAGATTATTGGTTTAATTTCTTTTTCTTTCCTTTTTGGAAATTTGATTTTTTGTAATACCTTTTGAAAACATTTCATTTTATAATTCTCCTTCGAAGGCTTTTTGTAAGAGGGATTGTTTTAGTTCTTCGCAGTTGGCAATTTGTTTGGTGTAGATTTCCTGCAGCTGGCGGACTTTTTCGCTGAGGGTGTCGAGTTCTTTTACGATGCGTTTTTGCTCGGGGAGAGGGGGAAGAGGTACTTCAAAGTCGCCAAGAATCTTTTGATTTAGATTTGAAATATTTGCACCTTCTTTGCCATTTAGTATTTTTCTTGAACTTTCTGCTTTCATAAAATGCAAAAGGAAGTCTGCATCTAATAAATCAAAATCTTTTCTGAAACGAATACAGAAACCACTGTAAGTAGTTGGAATATCTTTAGGATAAACTAGCAAACATCTTCCAACTAATTCTTTGTTACCATTAGAGCGTACAAAAACAATATCCCCATCATGTAGCAGATAATCTTCTGATGGAGCAGCTTTTAAAGAGATCTCTGAAAGAGTTTCTGTATCATCAATACTATAACGATCCTTAAAATCTCCAACACCTAAAGACCGAATTGTGTATCCACTATCAGTTGCTGCAAAGTTCATTCCATTTTTGAATGTTCCGCAATCTCCTAATCTTTTCTTTTCCCAAGAGGTATTGTTAAAGGCTTTTGCCAGCTGGGACTGGAACAAATCTTTTGTGTTCTGCAGGTTGATTTGGGCGTTTGTTTTTATTGTTTCCAGCTGCGCAAATTTTTCATCCAGAATTTTGACTATACGCTTTTGTTCTTCGAGGGGTGGAACGGGAATTTCAACAGGGGCTAAAGATTGCCTTGTAATTTGAGGTTGAGCTGCACCTGTTATTATATTTTTGTAATCCAAAGATTTTAAAATATGAGATAGAAATTTTTTATCTAATAAGTCTTCTTTGGAAGGGTGAATGACCATAGCATTTCCATTTATCCAAGAAAACGGCATTGAGATGTTTACAGTTCCGCAGGTAGAACCGCGACAGGTTAAAAGAACTTCAAATTCTTCATGATTGTATTTATTGTATTTTCCAATAATACCATTTGCTCCGTAAACTGGATAAGTTCCATTATCAGTTAATTTCTTTGCGCTTATGGTTTGCGGTTGATAAATATCGCAAACATCTCCAAGTTTCTTTATTTCCCAATCTTTTTTCAATTCCATATCTCCAATCTAATCTGGAATTGCGTTAGCAATTCCGAATCCGTGTGGCAATCACGGGGGCGTTGCGGGGGTGTCCCCCGCAGAGGGGGTAGCGGAAGACCGCGCAGCGGGCTGTAGCGAGGGGAAGGCTTTCCCCACCCTACATACTTTTCAAAAGCTCCTCGGCCTGTTTGTTCAGCTCGCGTATTTCTTTGATAATCTCGGCAGGCTCGCGTAGGGTCTTTTCTTCCTTCTTGTTCGGATTCTTTACGCTAAGGTCGAGGGTGTCGAGATTGAGGTCGTTTACGTTGAGGCTCCAGCTGTTCGGGCTTGCGGCTTTGGTCTTTTGAAGGGCAACAAAATCGGCAAGGTCATCTTCGTTGAGGGGATTTGTTTTGCCAAGGTTGCGGTCCAGGTTGAGCTGATAGTACCAGATTTTTTCTGTGGGCTTTCCTTTTTCGAAAAAGAGGACTACGGTTTTTACTCCGGCACCTGTGAAGACTCCGCTAGGACAGTCGAGGATTGTATGAAGGTTGCAGCTTTCCAGAAGCTCGCGGCGAAGGGCTATGCTTGCGTTATCTGTATTGCTGAGGAAGGTGTTTTTGATTACTACACCTGCACGTCCGCCTGCTTTGAGCATTTTGATAAAGTGCTCCATAAACAGATATGCGGTTTCGCCGGTTTTAATGGGAAAGTTCTGCTGGATTTCTGAACGTTCCTTGCCACCAAAAGGTGGATTTGCAAGTATGACATCTTTGCGGTCGCGCTGCTGTATCTGGCTTAAGTCTTCGGCAAGGGTGTTTGTGTGCATGATGTTAGGCGCTTCTACTCCGTGGAAAATCATGTTCATGATTCCAATGATGTAGGCAAGGCCTTTCTTTTCTTTGCCGTAGAAGGTCTGCTTTTGAAGGATTTGTTTCTGTTCTACAGTTTTTGCTTTTTCGTTTAAGTAGTTAAAGGCTTCGCAAAGGAAGCCGGCACTTCCGCAGGCTCCGTCATAAATTGTGTCTCCGATTTTTGGCTCTACTACGCGGACAATTGTGCGGATGAGTGGACGCGGTGTGTAATACTCTCCTCCATTGCGGCCGGCGTTTCCCATCTTGTGGATTTTGCTTTCGTAAAGATGGCTCATTTCGTGCTTGTCTGTGCTGCTCTGGAAATGAAGTCCGTCTGCGTAATTTAAGATTTCGCGCATGTTATAGCCCGAAACTATTTTGTTTTTGAGCTCACTAAAGATTTCGCCAATTTTATATTCAAGGGTGTCCGGTGTAGTTGCTGTTGCTTTAAAATTTTTGAGGTATGGAAACAGCTTGAGGTTTACAAAATCTGAAAGGTCGTCGCCTGTCATGGCGGCTTTATGGTCTATTTCGCCTTTTGGTGTTTTTGGGCAGGCCCAGGAGTTCCAGCGGAATTCTTTTTTGATAATGTAGGTGTAGTCTTTTCCCTGCAGGGCCATTTCATCGCTTCGTTCTATTTCAAGGTCATCAAGGTATTTTAAGAAGAGAATCCAGCTGGTCTGTTCTACGTAATCGAGTTCGTTTGAACAGCCGGCTTCTTTCCACAGGATGTCGTCTATGTTTTTAAATATCTGCTCGTAATTCATGCTATTAGTATAGCATGAATTAACGTCCTACGGTAGGTTATTCCCCGAATGCCAGCGGAATAAACTTACCGGCCCATTCCTGCCAGAAACGCATGTCGTGGATACCAGGGCCTTCTTCATAGGTGTGTGGTACGCCCTGATCATGGAGGAACTTATGGAAGGCGCGGTTTGGTTCGAGGAGGAAATCTTCGGTGCCGCAGGCCATAAAGATTTCCGGGATTTTTGTGCCGGCTGCTTTGAGTTTTTTCAAAAGATATTCCGGATTGTTGTCGCTTTCAGCAAGCTTTGCCGGGTCGCCGAAGCACATGCGGTAGTAATCGTAATTTGCGATTGGGTTTCCTTCGCCTTCTTTCATGTGCATAACTTCGTTGTGAATAAGGGCTGAAGAAAGTGCAATTACTTTGCTGAACTTTTCCGGGTAAGCAAAGCCTGTATGCAAAGCACCAAAACCGCCCATTGAAAAGCCCATGATATAAGTGTCATCGGCTGACATTGCAAGATGGAAAGTGTTGCGAACGTATTCCAAAAGCTCAACGCCAAGGAAGGTTGCAAACTGTCGGCCGGTAGCAGGGCCATCAATCCAGAATGAGTTCTCACCACTTGGAATTACAACTGCAAAGTTATACTGTTCTGCAAGATTACCGGGAACCCAGTTGAAAGCAGAACCGCTGTATCCATGCAAAAGAAAAAGAGTTTTCATTGATTTTCCGTCTCGCTTAAGGTCTTCGCGCGGATAGTCACGTCGAATGTCGTTTGGAATCTGCATTAAAAATGAAACGTCACGCTTGAGGACGTCGGAATAAAATCTTATTGTTAAATCTGCCATACTTTTATTATATCACATCTACACCGAGACCAAATAGGGCAAAGTCCCCACGGCACGGGTCGCCCGGGAACACTTCGTTTAATGCGGATGTCAGAAGTTCTGCAGTTTTACGGCTTGCTGAAGCAGTTTCTGGTATGAGCCCGAGTTTAGCTGCTTCCTGCATAACGTGAACATCCAGAGGTATTAAAAGTTCTGCGGGATTTGCCCATTGCCACAAGCCAAGATCTACCGGCGAGTTTTGTCTGACCATCCAGCGCAGGAACATGTGAATTCGTTTATTTGCGGACGTGCGGCCTTTTGGAACTATGGCTGATTTTGGAAAGGAAGAAGCTATTATTTCGTATAAGACAACGGGGGCGTTACGGGGGTGTCCCCCGTTAGAAGGGGTAGCGGAAGACTGCAAAGCAGGCTGGAGCGAGGGGGAGACTTCCCCCTTTATTCTGAAATATTCTCCCAAAGTCTCTGACTGGTTCAAAATCTCCGCAAGCTCTCCAAAGAAAACCTGCATGTCATTATAAGAATAAAAGCGGTAAAACTTTTTTTCACCACACGGAAAATCTTTACGGAATGAACCGGTCCGTAACCAGTTACTAATACTTCCTAACGAACGATCGGAAGTTTGTAATATTTCACGAATTTTAGGAATAAACTGTTTTCTGTTACCAAAGGCTAACATAGCAGCAATAAAAGAGGCTGCCTCAACATCTGCAATCGTCCCACGCCCTGCAGCAGGTTCATACCAGCGCAGAAACTGCGAAGGATCTTCATCACAAAAAGATGCAATCTCATATTTGTCAGCAAGCTCTCGTAATTTAGCTGCCAGTTCTTTTGTCATACGTGCTTAGCACTCCATTCACTTGGAGACATTCCTGTTTCTTCGCGGAATATTTTCATAAAGTATTTTACATCTGAAAATCCACTGCGCTCTGCAACTTCATAAACTTTGTAACAGCCTTTTTCCAGAAGTTTTTTTGCTTCCTCAATTCTAAGCCGCTTAAGATATTCATTAAAGTTGATGCCAAGATGTTCCTTAAATTTTTCTGAGAACCAAGTATAATTCACACTCACCTGATTGGCAACCATTGCCATATTAATATTTTTCTTAAAGTGAGTTTTTATGAATTCCAAAGCCTCTGTAATGTAAGGCGACTCTTTTGTATTCTGCTTTAAAAGAGCAGCAAGATAAACAGCATAATCGCGGACGCTTCCATGCCATTCCGAAAGCCGCTGATATTCAAAAATATTTTCTATCATTATGCTTTTAATATGAAGATACATATCTGAATCTGTAAAGCCAGGATAACGGTTAAACATATTTGAAGTAATTTTTCTGTACAGATAATAAAGCATCTCGGAATTTATTTTTGCATCTTTTCCAAAGAACTTAAAAAGATTTTCAACATCTGCCTGAGTTTCATCGGCTTTTGCAATTGCACAGCGACCAATCATCTTTTCATATTCTTCATCAATCTGCTCAAAATCTGTTACATGGTTTTTATTTTCATAAAAATATAATCCACCCCGCTTGCTGTCTGAACGGATATCTCCTGTGTCTGTATCAAAAAAGGCCTGCATTGCTGCAGTAATTGCCTGGCGCCTCATACTCCTGAGCATAGAATAATCATCCGCCGGCGCCGAAATCCCAACAATGTAAGTGTTCAAAAGTTCTGGCGCATATTCAACCGGGCGGCCATCAAACGGGTAAACAATAAGCACCGAATTTTTAGTCTGTTCCAGAACATAATAACGGCGACCCGCCATAACTTTTTCAAGAACCTCAGCTGAGTTCTTTCCATATATAACGATACAATTTAATCCATTTTCTACTTTGATTTCCGGTAGCCCCGAAGCATCATCCAGACGTCCTTTCTCAATTATCTGGCGAAATTTAATTTCATTCTGAACTTTTTCTTCGTTCATGCAATTCATGATTGCAGTGTTTACCGCACCAATAAGTTCCTTTTTATCAACCGGCTTAAGAATATAACTTATTGCACCGCTTTGAATTGCAGCCTTGGCATAAGTAAATTCATCATATCCGCTTAAAACAATGATGGCTGGCCTTACGTCATCTTCCATTACAGAAATATTTTTCATAAGTTCAACGCCATCCATAACAGGCATACGGATATCGGTAATTAGAATTTCTGGTTTCTTTTCTTTACAGCATTTAAGAGCTTCTTCACCATTTTTTGCTTCTATAATTTCGAGCGGAATATCAATATTCTCTAAAAGTATTTTCTTCAATCCAGCTCGAATTAATTTTTCATCATCTGCCAGAACAATTGTAATCATTAATGAACCTCTTTGTCCGAATTTCTTAGTTGCAATGGGACTGGAATCTTTATCAGAGTTCCCTCTCCCTCAGCCGATTCAATCTTTATTCTATAATCTTTTCCACAGAACATACTTAGACGCTGCTGAATGTTTTTAAGTCCAATACTTCCTGCGGTATCTTTTTCATACGAATCATCTTCAAGATATTTTATGAGTTCTTCCTGTTTTTCTTTAGAAATTCCTTTTCCAAAATCTCTAACACAAATCCAGATACGCCCATAAACATCTGAATCTTCCGTATACACACGAATAACTGCATCCTTTCCTAACGGCTCAATTGCATAATAGAAAGCATTTTCAACAAGCGGCTGCAGACTCATTTTTGGAATGATTACACTCTTATAATCTGGTTGAATTTCTGTTTCAAGTGAAATCATATAATCATTTCGAATGTTCAACAGATAAACATACGCACGAATATAATCAACTTCTTCTTCGAGCGTAACTGTATGTACTCGCCATCTCAAACAATAATGCATCAGTTTTCCCAATACATTTATGCTTTCTTCAACATCACTTTCGCCTGCAATTACCGCCTGCATTTTTATAGTTTCCAGCGCATTATAAATAAAATGCGCATTTATCTGATTCTGCATTGCTTTCATTTCTGTATCTGCAATCAGATTTTGTTCTTTTTTAATTTCTTCTATTTGATTACGCAGCTGCTCAGTCATTGTATTAAATGTTCTTTGAGCCTGTGTAACTTCATCATGTCCTGTTACATTTACTTCTGCTTCAAGATTACCAGCCTGAACTTCCTTCATTCCACCAATCAGATTATAAACACGTCCCATAAGACGAGAAGTCAAATATCGTACAAGGAAATACAAAAGAAAAACTGTAATAGCCAGACCTGAAATTATTCCAGACTGAATCAAAAACAATTCTTTCTGTATCTCTTCGGAAGAACAGGTATGCAGCAAAATGATATTCATATCTGGAACTCTAACCCAGCTTGAATATCTTACATCTCCTCTATCATGAAGAATTACCCTGCCGCTGCTCTTTCTCTTTCCCGCCTGGCGCCGATAAACATCATTGTACAATCCATCCATAATCTTTGGAGATAAAGGTTCATGTACTCGTTCGATTAAGGAGTTTGTAATTGGAATTAATTCCATTTTGTTTGTTGTTTCATTCAATACTTCGCGAAAAGCAAAGTCATCATTGAAGTCACTTATTTTCTTAAAAAGGAATGGAAAAAAGTCACTGGTTTTCATTGCTATCTGAATGTAACCTATTTCCCTATGATTTTTTTCCAGTCTTCTTGTAGAACAAACTGACTCATATTTTAATGAACCAAGATTTCCAAGATAGTCTGCAGTGTATCCAAATTCCCAGCGGTTTAAAGAAGCAAGTTCTGTACGTGATGAATTCATAAAAATTGGCCAGCGTTCTGGAATCAGTGGATTGTCACTAAAAACTCGAAGCCCATAAATATTTGGTACAGTTTCGATTGTGCGTTCCAGCATCGTTGTTTCAGAAATCATTGTATCAATTATTTCATCTTCGTCGCTGCGCTCTGGAATTGTAAAAAAGAGCATAAGCTTGCCGTTACTATTTACAAGCTGTTCAAACAGGGTAAAAGTTTCAATATTCTTTTGAACCTGCTCATAGTTTTCCTGGAGCAAACCTTCACTATTCGATTCAAGTTCTTCTACTCGGGAACGGCGAATTAGCCCCATTGCTGTTACAACTAAAATAAAAAGGGGAATTACAACAATACAGGTATAGGCAAATACTAATTTCTGGGAAAAGTTCATTGCTATCATTTTATATGATAAACCTCGTATTGTCGAATTCCCCTCAATAAATGGAGAACCGGTTGCCTCCCCTTCGCCGTAATGAAGGGGATTTGACCATGTATGTTTTACCCTGTTCGAGCCTTACATACCTAATTTCTGTTTGTTGATGTTCATCAACTTTGTCTGAGCATCGATAACTTTATCAATACCCTTGTCTTTCTTGTACTGGTTGAAGTCAGCAACAATCTTGTCGAACTCAGCTTCTGAACCTGCACGAATCAACTGTGGAAGAACCTTACCCCAACGGCGCTGGATGTCTTCGTAAATAAGCTGTTCGTCTGATCCAACTGGAAGTGTAAGTCCATCGTATGCTGCATATGAGTGTACATATGGACGTGTCCAGAGCTGTGGCTGCTCGAGAGATGGAGCATAGTCAGCACCGAACTGTGCCTGCCATGCTGTATCCATAAGCATCCAGTATGTGTACTGAACACCAATTTCTGTTTCCTGCTTGTTCTTGTCGTTCTTATCAAGTGCAGCAACTTCTGGTGTAAGCTTTGGAACTCCGTTTTCGATTGTGTATGTTTCACCTTCGATACCGAAGTTTGTATCCATCTGACCTTCTTCTGAGATGAGGTAAGAAAGGAACTGAATAGCGCGAGCTGGATCTTTACAGTTCTTTGAAATCAAAGT
>OCVV011349139.1_pt1 | contig 15340 bp, 20 predicted proteins | sample 1539721 | NCBI WGS metagenome assembly OCVV01 (sample SAMN02144230, study PRJEB22623) | gut metagenome | biome: sheep rumen | host: Ovis aries | place: New Zealand
TTTCGCAGTAACAGGTTTCGTAGGTAAGGATGCAGAAATCCGTCAGTTCACAACCGCTTCAGTAGCACGTTTCTCACTGGCTATCGGCCGTAACGAGAAGAACGGCGAAGAGAACAACCGCGTATCGGCTTTCGTCAACGTGGAAGCATGGCGTAAGAACGAGAACGCCGAGTCATTCGACAAGCTCACCAAGGGTGCAATGCTCACCGTGGAAGGTTACTTCAAGCCTGAGGAATGGAGCGATCAAGAAGGTGTCAAGCATCAGCGAGTGCTGCTGGTAGCCACCAAGTTCTATGAGACTCCCGACAAGGAGGAAGAAGCTCCTGCGGAGGAGAAGAAAACTTCAAAGAAGAAGGCCAAGTGAGCCTTCTTCTTCCCTCTGCAAAGCAGATTTCCTGAATAAAGGGAAAAGAAAAGAGTTAGATTTCATTCGATTATTCACCATCAAACATTTTAGATTATGCTTTACACGCACACTATCGGACGCATCGGCAAGGATTGCCAAGTCATCACAGGAACGCACGGAACATTCATGGCGGTTGACATAGCCGTTGATGATTACTCCAAAGGTCAGAACATCACCACATGGGTAAGAGTACGCAGCAGCAGGGAGAACCATGTCCGTCTGGCTGAATATCTCACCAAGGGAAGGCTCATTCTCGTGGAGGGAACTATCTCCACATCCCAGTGGAAAGACCGCCAAGGCGAGAGCCACACACAAATCTCCATCAATGCGGACAGCATCGCTTTCGTCAACGCAGGGAAGAAAGAGGAGCAGAACGACAACCCGAAGAAGGCTGCCAAGAAAGGGGCAAAGGCGAAGAACACGCCCCAGCCACCGCAGGACGCTCCAGCACCTGACGAGAAGGACATGCCATTCTAACGAAGGAAGGAGGATGCAATGAGATACGCAAGGCTATTTGTTCCCTATCGTGGATATTGGGACATCAGCGTGGATTTGGATAGCATAGACGGTGGCTATCATGGTTATCAGTACACCTGCATCGTATTAGGCAGTGGAGCAGAAATAACCTGCTATAGGGATGAATTTGAATTTGTAGACTAATAAAGGTGAATATGGATTGGCACATCGTATATGCAAAGTTTGACGGATGCAAAGGCTTCAAGGCTTTTGACGTTAACGAGGGAAGGCAAGTCGGAAATCTGATTTACGCTTCTCTGATGGAGAACACGGAGAACACCCGGCAGAAACTACAGAAGCTGGCAGACTTGAACAAGGAGTGTCACCTTGTGCTGCAACTTCGCAGGAAAGGCAGAGTGTGCTTCCAGACAAAGTAAAAGGTAACGGGCAGACTAACCATCTGCCCACAATTTCTAATCATTATGGCAAAGCAAAAGACTGAAAACGAAGAGTACAAAAGACTCTTGGAAAAACACGAGGCTCTTGACGACCTCACGGATGAAGCTCTTGACACCCGCAGGGAGTGGTTCATTCAAGAGGTAATCGACCACTATGACATGGTGGAGATAGGAACGCTCTATTTCGGTGATATGGCTATCGACGTGGAGAGCATCTACTATGACAAAACGGAGCATCGCCTGATGGTTCATATCTCCAGCAAGGAAATGGAGGGTGACATCATCTACACATCCATGCAGAGGGAGAAGCAAGGCAAACTGGTAGAACTGGTATTCGAGGAAATGAAGTGCCTCGAAGAAGGACCGACGTTGCTGGGTATGATGATAGACGGAAACAACATCTTGTATCGAAACGTCTTCATCAAGGAGCTAAATGCCGAAGTCATGGTAACGACCGAAGAGGTTTTTGACACATATATAGAGGAAGGCAGCCCCGATGATGACAAGTTCTATTGCTATGTACCGGCAGAGGAGTTCTTCAAACTTAATGACATTGATTTTGAGAAGTACGTCAACAAGAATTTCTAAAGGCAACGGGCAGACTAACCATCTGCCCACAATTCTTTTTAACTATGGATAGTGTGACAGACAAGAAAAAGGATCAGATTAAGGCTCTGATTGAAAAGATGAAACAGGAAGGTAAGCCCATAGATTGGGCTACCATCGTACTGTGCTGAAGCACGCGAGTCCTGCCTGGTAGGCAGGACTTATTCATTCTCCTCTTATGGCGCATATCCCTCAGAAAGTGTCCTCCGTCGGTGAAGCAGGGCTGCACTGACCAAGGACACCTTCTTCAGGATGGGCGAACACGAAACGACAGCCCTTATTTCTTTTTTTTACTGTTTGGGGACTTATTCTGAGAATATAGTCATAATAGCCGGTTCCATCATACCATCAATATCGAGAAAGATGGCATTTTTCATAAAACTGTCCACATCTGAATATACTTGAGATGAACTATTGGCTAATAAATGACGAACTTGTACTTCAGCGTCCTTGCCCGATAATCGACTAATATACTTTGTACGCTGCCACATTCATATTGATCAAGTCCGTTTTCAATAAGCGTAAACCCCTCGCGGACTTCGCCGTCATTACTGCGATACTCATGTGATATTGAAAAACGATGTTCCGAATCTTGCTCCGCATCAGGTATGCTTTCCAAATGCTCCTTTAGCTAAAGATGCAAACATCGTAGGTCTGCTTTTTGGCTTTAAAGATTGGGATAATTATTGTGGACTATATATATCAGGGAATCAATATGTCTTCCAATATATAAAGAATGGTAGGCAAATGACTTCCCAGGAATGGAAAACAACACCTGCCATAGAATCTGAGGTTAATACACTTATGGTTGTTAATTCAGGTAATACAACGAGCCTGGTTATTAACGATGTCGCAGTGGAACAGTATGAAAGAATCAAGTATGACGGCTCCTATTGCTGTGTGACAGGTGTTAACAAAAGTAATGAATTATGTTCGTTCGATGCCGCTAATCTTTCGGTGTCGGAATTGGTTGACCCACAAAATATATCCGGTGAGTATCTCCCCAAGCAAAGCTCCAATGGCGGCTGGGCTTCGAGTGGTTCTGGTTTCTTCATTTCAGAGGATGGTCTGCTAGCAACAAATTATCATGTAGTAGAAGATGCAGACGTTATACAGGTCTCAATAGTCAGAGAGGGGGAATGGAAGCACTATTCGGCAAAAGTAGTTCTTTCTGATAAACAGAATGACCTATCTATTGTTAAAATAGAAGACAAATCATTTAGTAGGTTACCCTCTCTTCCTTATAATTTCTCCACTACCATAAAAGACACTGGAAGTGAAGTGTTCACTTTGGGATATCCGATAGCTGATATTATGGGAGATGAGGTAAAATTCACAGATGGAAAAATCAGTTCTAAGACTGGTATCCAAGGGGATGTGACAGTGTATCAGATTTCTGTTCCTATCCAGCCGGGAAATAGTGGTGGCCCTCTGTTTGATGACAAGGGGTCTGTGGTTGGAATAACTTCCTCTGGATTAGAAAGCTATGCACAATCTTATACTCTTAACGAGCAGTGGGTTCCATGTGGTGATTCCTGCGAACTGCTTGATCCATATTATAGCGAGGGCGTTTCTTTCGAATGGTCAGGTGGCAGTAAAGACGGTAAGGCACATGGCATAGGTAAGGCAATTAAGTATGTCCATGGCAAATACGAATCTACGTATGAAGGCGAATATAAGAACGGAGTTCGTGAAGGTCGAGGCAAGTTTATACACAGTGACGGCTCCGTCATGGAAGGCTCATTTGTGAATGGCCAGTTTACCGGTGAGGGGAAAGTAACGACAGAAGATGGCCACTCTTATATTGGTCACTTTGTTAACTATAGGAGACATGGTGTTGGTAAGATAAAAATGGCAAACGGTTCTTCTTTTGAAGGATGGTTCGTTGCCGATAATCCATATACAGGCAAATGGACAAATTACGATGGAACAGTTTTTTATCTGCAAGAGGGAGAGCCTGTTGAAAAGATAGTCGAAAAACAGAAAAGCAATTATAAACCCAAGATTGGTAAAAGATTAACTGAATACTTTGACAAAGAGTGGAATAGGTGCCAAGCAAAAGATGCTGCATTCTATCGTCTCATAACCTACGAAGCTCCTAACAAGCCTAAAGGTATTATTAAAGATTATTATATTTCTGGCGAACCACAAGGGGATTTTACTGCCGTCTATATGGATTATGAGGACGAAGGGAAAAACTTCTTTGAGGGAGAAGCTAACTGGTATTATAAAAGTGGCAAGTTGGAAAAGAAATGCTATTTTTATAACAGTAAGTTAAATGGTCCGGAAGTGTCGTATTATGAGGACGGGACAATCCATAGTACAATTAACTATAATAATGGGGTGTTGGATGGCTCTAGTGTGGTGAACTATCCCAATGGTTCCCCTCAGGTTATAGCGAACTATGACAAGGGAACCCTTAAAAACAACAAGTATCTTCATATTACGGAAGAAGGAATGGCATTCCTTGTATATGATGAAAACTTTATTAGAAATCGTGAGTCTTGGGAATATAAAGGTCCAAATGGTAAACTTGATGTTAATTCTGATAATTCTATAAGCTTACAAATAACACCAAGCCGCACGGTTTCTGGTGGAATCTATACAGGCTTTTCGACTGTCGGCGATAACATTATTTCCATAATGACGCATAGAAAAGCTTCTTGAACGATGTCTCTGGGAAGAGGAATAAGTCCTCAATATAGTCATGTCCTCCAGTTCTCAATAGCTGGAAGTCATCCCCAAAGTCGAATTTTAGGACATTCTTTATCATCTGTGATTCTTCTTTACGTATGTCTGTTGGTGAAGTTTTTACCAAGAAAACAATTGGAACTACAAAAAGAATGATGGAAAATAACAGCAAGCCACAGAAGAACATGCCGAAATAGAAACAGACTGCCAGCAACAGAGCAAGTCCGAATAAAAATGCCCAGACTTTCCAGTCAAAATCTTTCTTCATTTCTTGCTCTGGTAACTTTTTTACCTCTGAATACTGACGGCGTGGAGTGTAGTCAATGAGCAATGGCTGATATTCTTCATTTTGGTTGATGTCGGGATTATAAGGAGGAAGAATCAGGATATCGGTTTCTTCAGATGATAGTTCAAAAGGATTTTCCTTATGTAGTTTCAATTGTGCTTGTGCGCATGCATTACTGGAGCGGAACGAACGGTAACGGCTCTCTTCGTCGAAGGTCTCCACACGATCGAGTAGAGGGATGTTCGTGTCGTCAGTTGCCGAACACTGTATGTAAATTCGTTTCTCTAACAATTCCACATTGAAGTCCCAAGTCTTTGTCATATCATCAAGAACGGTTTCAACTGGTTCAGAAAGCACTCGTAACTTCACGCAACCATACGTAAAACTCAGTCTTTCATAAATTACATCGCCTGCATGAAGGCTATTTGATATTTCCCATCTCATCGTCATATCATTTTTTATAATTCAACATCCATGTTGAGAAAATTCGTTCTTGGCGGATTGAATTGATCATAGGTAATGGACTCATCTATGTACCCCATGTCAAGAGCATATTGGTAGAGCTTTTTAATATTACGTTCTCTCTCTTCCAAATATCTCACATATCTTTCCGGATCTTCTATCGCAATTAGTAAGAAGTACCTTTTGTATTCTGGTGCTTTCAGAAGCACCAGTTCTAAGATGGATGGTATCCTTCTAGACATGATTTCCTTAAAAACTATTCTTCTTAACTTTAAATTACCTGATTCTTTACGAAGCCAGTCTCTTAATTCGTTTATTTTAGCAGTTTTCACCCAGCTTTTAAATTCGCTATTCATATCAACTGTTTTTTCGTATTAGTATTCTTTAGGGTTTACCTTTATACTGCCTTCCACCTCGCCGTAACTCAATACGACACATGGTACGCCACATATTCCAGAAGCAATGGAATATCGGGGATAGGTAAAAATGAGCCCTTCGTTTATCAAGCCCGGTGTCACTGTTGGAAATGTCCTGACTGTTATACCTATGGTTTGCGTGCTTGGCATATTATAATACCAGTAGTTTGCCAATCTGTTTTTCCATGCATTCAAAGAGTCTATATACTCCTTTACTGAATGGTATTCAAATTTTGCAGCCAGATGTCTTGCAAGCAAAACATGAATCCGACTATCCTTGTCTTCCTTTATGATATCCTCATACGCCATAGTCTTACCTGTCGTACGGTTATAAGTTGTATAATACCAATCGTAATTACCATGAGCACCTCCCGTATAGGCATATCTATACACGTAATAGGTAACGAAATCTGGTGTTAAGAACACCGGATATATCTCAAAAGTAATATTATATCCCAGGAACCCGTCTTCTAGTATTTCATTAAGTTGTTTGTGGAAGGCTTTACGATTGCATCCAATCTCTTTTAAGATTGCCCCTCTCTGCGTTTTCATTGTATCAACATTATAGGTTGCAATCGTATCGGTTCCAGGAATAAAACACCAATGGCGGAGTTCATAATGTATGTACGTTATCAAGTCTTTGGTGATGTCGGGGTGGAGTTCCAGCAGCTTTATGTTATAACTGATGTATATATCATCAGAATCCGTTTTTAAAGTTGTTATGATATGGCTACCGACAACATCATTGTAGATTGGATTTCCATCTACAGAGTCCGTTGGCTGTAATTCTCTTATTTCTACTGTATCAGAAGCATAAACACCAGTTATGCTATCATGAATTAGACTTTCAAGAGCATTATCTTCCTGATGCTTTGGCTTTATTCGCTGGCAACTGCCCAAAACAAATGAGAGCAATAGGCATAGAGCAATTATTCTTTGGATTATTCTCATTTCATCGTTTTCTATTTCCTTAATAATATTCTTTCTTAATACTGTTTTCAGTCCGTTTCTATTATTTTTCATCAGCCAATTCCTATGCATCGACCAAATCTCCAACAAGGATTATTCGTTGAGACTCATCATGATCTAAACCACAATCCTGTTCTACATGTATTTCCAGTTACAAGGAATTCTATTGCATTCTTGCAGTCACAGAATGAGTATGTGAAAATTCTAGAAGGAGACCAGTATTCGTAAGTGATAAACTAATTGATTATAAAAAATAAATGTATTATCGGCAGTACTTCTCTTATATCTAATCTGCAATTATATTACACGAATCCGATACGTCTCCTTTCTTGTTTATTCATAGTACTTGTTGCAGTACTTTGCTGGTCAACCATGCTGTGGAATCCAATTTTAGGCATTTGGCTTTGGTTTGCATCTTCCATTAGATAGTTATTATACAATTTACGATGATAGTCAATGGCATCGGCCATGGCATAAACTGCAAATTCATAGATTTCACAGAACGCCGACTCAGTAAAACAGAAGTTCTCAAAGGAAAAAACGAGATCAGTCCGACCTGATGCATCTTTGATGGGATTTCCTTGCTCATCTTGGGGGAAAACATAGTTCAAGAAGGATTTTACAATGTAACGTTCATTATTAAGCGCGTTGATTGCCTTGACCATGCATTCCATTTTTATATCATCACCGAGTGTGAAAGAACTCCTTATACTCAGTTTTCCTACATCAAGGAACAAATCCCAGTTCAAGTCGTAGAGTTTGAATGTTATAACGTTCTCATCATGCTCATTGGTTGCGATACTTTTGTTTCGCAAAAAGTTGTTCACATAGCCGATAGTCAGCTGCTTGTCTAACATTTTCAGTAATTTCTTTTTCATTTTTCTTACTTGTTTATACATACCCATATACCTTAAACTTGAGAATCATAAACAATCTTTTTATTCTTTTATCATAGTATTGACAATTTATTGGGAATGAATCACTATAATTTTAATAACAGATAACCACCTAGAATGTTTATGGAAGTAATCAGCAAAAAGAAAACTACAAATATCAAAAGATTCACAATCTGATAGGTTGTACGCCATTTCCTGGCCAACCATTGTAAATCCGAAACGCATCGGTCGAAAGCATCATCAAAAGGCAAATGGTAGTGACGCAACATCTTTATGAACGCATATACATAAACCATACCATAGCAGAAAAAGAGCAAAGCCTGCAACAACCTATCTATTGAGAAATTCTCTGTCAACAGGCAGATAGAAGCACCTAAGGGAGTCAGTCCAGATAAAGTCAGGACGGCTCCCTGCACCCAGAGATTGAACACCACTGAAATCTGCTTGTAGGTAAGCCCTAAAAGCTTACCTAACAAGAGCAGAAACAATACACATAATCCGAATGGCAGTAATGCCAAGTCAATCCATCTGAATTTCCTCATCTTCTCTTACTAAGATTTGTTGCCTTCTTTTTACGAATTTTCTGGAATCCAAAAGCACATAAATTTCTAACAGACTGAGATCTGTGTAGTCTAATATGTCACCATAACTAATGTCATCTAAGAAATTGTCATAGCTACGGTTGGGAATAATATAGGTATGGTATTTTGTTTTGTAAAGAGGTATTCCGGTTTCACTGTACTCTGTCAAATCATCGAATTGTTCAGGGTCCTTCTTATAGTCTGCTTCTGCTTGCTTCCACAACTTCAAGTCGTCTTCCAAATTAGCATATCCCAGTGCATAACACCACTGCCGGTCAATCTCTGCCGCTTTGTTAAAAGACGTCTCTCTTTTCTTTTTCGTCCCCCACGACAAATCAAGAGACTCTACAAGTTCGTACAACTCTTCCTGTGCCTTCAAGGTATACTTCCTCATTACGTCATCCTCAGTTGCATACATAAGGTCTTTTAGAGTAGATATATTCAGTTGTTCCATCACGTTCTGAAGACGGAGGAAACATTCAAATCTACAAACTTTGTATTCATCAGTTCAACATAGTTCTTGCGTACTTCCGCATCTATAGTACTTCCGTCAACATTAATCTGCCGAATATAGATGTACTTTGGATAGTGCCCCAGCACGGTAAGGGTGACAGGGCAGATCCAAATCTCGCGAGTGAAACCGTTGAGATGAGTCACCTTATAAGTGGCACCGCCAAGGAGACTCGAGGACTGTTTGTCGCACATGAAGTAGCCTTCGGATTCCAGTTCTGGACGAACGTTCTTTGAGGGCTTTACCAGGACCCTGACTCGTCTCTCTCCTTTATAGTCGAGGAACGTCAGCAAATGGTTTGAACCAGCAACCATAGCCAAGTTATATCTGTCGCCCGGCCACGGCATGTCAATGTACCAGAGTTTGTCTTTTGGCACATAGACGAACTGGAGGTCATACACTCGACGGCGAAAGCCGCACATTCCTTTTGCATAAACCCACGCGAGTTTAGCATACATGATTGCTTTTTTCAACATACAGAAAGTTTAGGTGAAGACGCCTCGGGACATTCCCTAATGGCGGGTGCAAATGTAATACTTTTTTATCAAGATGCAAATCATTGCAAATGTGCTGAATTTTAGCGAGTTAAGATATTGGCACAATTATTGCAGCTAATATTCCTAAATCATTTTACCTGCTCAAATTCTTTTATTGGATTGATATAAAATGCGATTTGTTTAGGTTCCCATCTCCAATCGCCTTGTGGGACGATACTACTTATGCTATAGTGAAGATGAGCTGGTTTACCTTTTGCATTACCTGTATTGCCAACCTTCCCAATCACAGATCTCCGAGTAACGAGAGCACCGACATGGGTATTTATTTCGCTCATGTGAGCGTAGTAGTGTAGCCGGAGGCCTGAACTAAATATCAAAACACAGTTACCACCTGCGCCAAGGTTATGAGCAGTAGCGACAACTATACCACCTATAGCTGGATGTACTATAGTTCCCTTCTTTGCAAAGATGTCTATTCCGGCATGTCTATGGTCTCCCCAAGGATGCCAGAATGACTTCTGATTATAGCTTTCCTTACCACACCCTTCAACAGGATTATGGATTTTAGTTGGTAGCAGCATGTTTATAATCAACAGAGTTGCCACGCTTAAGAATACAAACTTTAGTTTTTTCTTAATTCTCATCTTTTTATGTTTTTCCATCCCTTAATCACTGCTTGAATCCATCCATACCAATCTACTGGCGAAGTCCAAACATGCTTCCAATGCCAGCCATCCTCTGCCCTGAACACCTGATATTTGCCATTTTTCCTATATGCTTTGGAGGGCAATAGGTTATTTTGGGTAAAATCAGACACCCACTGACTTCCGTTGTAAATAGCAATGTGTCCAAATACGTGCTTGTCATTCTGCGGAATGACAGAAATATCCCCTTTCCGAGGTCGGTAGTCTTTCGTTGAGATTTCTTGGAACCCCATCTGTGGTAATGTTTTACTATAGGCATAAGCAGGTAACAATCCTATGGGACAACCACCATGCCACATGCCACGCATAACATAACCGGCACACGAACACTTTGACTTTGGCTCTGCATGTCTGCTAATATAATCCACAGCCTTATCATTACGGTAATAATAAGGAAGATGGTTCCAAATCAGAACTATCGTCACAACTACTAAAGCGACTTTCAAGACTTTTCTTCTTTTCATTTCAATTCTAATTCTTGGTTGAGGAAGTCTATAATCCTTTCTTGTTGATGCACCATCATATAGTGATTGTCTTCTTCATCGAAGAGTATCGCCGTCTTTGTTCCATATCCCTGCAATCGTTTCGATGAAGCCAGCAAATTTGCAGAGCTAGCATCCTTACCTCCACCTATCATCACAACCTTTGCACGCGACCGCTTTACGACATCGCAGGAGGTGGAGATATAAGTGATTGTCTTGAAACGATTATCAAAGCTACGTAAAGCAACATTGGATGCAGTTCCCCCATTCGACAAGCCTATCAGATGGAGTCTTTCTTCGTCAATACAATAACCTTCTTCTTTCAGCATAGGGATGTAGGAATTGAAAATCTTGTTGATATCCTCATAACCAAAGATGCCAGAGAGATCTCGTGTGCCAATGCTTACGACAAAGCAGTTGTCAAGGCTACTGAATAATCCTTGATAGAGTTCCCAACTGCCCAAATAACCGTGAGCAAAGAAGCAGACGGGATATGTTTTGTCTTTTTCATAGTGCCGGGGCTTTGTGATATAAACTCCATCATAATGAGTTCCAAAAATCTCATTTTGTAATTGCGCTATAGTGAATATTTTATAGGTCGCCAATAAGGACTTTCTGCCTCCTGCAATGCAGGTAGTATCATTTTAACTCTCATTCTATCAATTCTTTTAAGATGCTATTATAATAACGAATTATCATCCGAAAAATGTATATTGAGGGGTCTGAAGGGTGGCAAACTATATAATTCGCCACCCATCTATAATCGTCAAACACGAAGACTAAAGATTAAGATTTAAGCCTAAACATTTCCAGAACTCATAAGGGAGCGAAACATTTTCAAGGCTAACACATTCCCCGAATAAAGGAGCGATTACATCTGCACTATAACCGGCATTTCCGCATCCAATGCGCGTTACAAGAAACTTCTTTTCGGGGTGCATTGCCGCATACTCGGAAAACCTCTTAACGGCTTCCTGCAAGGTTGCGATGCCGTCAGTTGTCGGGATTGCATAGGATTGGCCTTGAAGACCTTCGCCCTGTCCCCAGACTGCACCAAATGCTTGCATTGCCCATGCTGCTGCACCATCGTTATGATGTCCCTGATTATTGCTTCCAAAAACAAACACCTCATTGGATGCAAGATGAGTTACATGCTCCGGAGTCACCCTTTCTGAATAATACTCCTTGGCGAACTGACGCTTTCTACGTATCTTCATCTCCCTGTTGTCATCTACAGAGAAAGAACAAGAAGCCATTTTTTCATAATAGGCGTTTCTTGATGCTTTTTCACGTCCCCATGTGTTGTAGGCCCCCAACTGATCATGGCTAAACTCCATTGCATTATCGATGGAGAGGATGTCCGTCACATCCTTAACATTATGAGCTGACCCCATATATGAGAAGGACCACCCCTCTTCTTTAAGTTGCTCTATCAAGCGTTTAACCTCAAAGGCATTCCACATTCGTGAAGCATTCTCCAGCCCATCTGTCAGGATTGTCACAACACCAGTGGCATCCTCGTCCTTTTTGATCTTTTCGTGAAGTTTCCGAAGTGAGTTGCCAACGGCATCATAAAGAGGTGTACAACCTTGTGGGCGATAATCCTTGAAATCGTTGACATCAGCGATTGGAAGCGCGTTCCAGATGGTGCGAATGGGCAGGACCTTATTATCGTTACGTTCATCGAAAGTGACGAGTGTAATGAAATGCTGCTGTACATCCGCATGCTTCTTTTGAGCTTCTCGAATAGTGTTGAGAATCTCATTCACTCCCGACAGAGTAACCTGAGTAAGACCAGACATGGAACCACTTTCATCCACAATAAGCATATTGTAGATTTTGCTTTTAACTGAAGTAGACTGGACTTCATCATTAACGTTTTCCGGAGCCGCTTCCTCTCCAATTTGAGAAGAACTTGCTTCTTCAGCCTTTTCTACTGGCTCATCATTAACCTCCAAGAACTCAGCCTTTGAGGTCTCATTAGACACATCGGAGACGTTGACTGTCTCCTTCTTCGATTCGATTTCCTTGCCGAAGATGCCAAACAATTTTTTTAAAACCTTCATACTAAAACTCGAAATGTTTAATTAAATTATAATATTTGTGAGTGTGGTATCAGAACCACATTGAACAAACTTGACCGTTGTTAACTTATCAAGATGCTCATTACAATATCCCCAATAATATAAAAATGTGAACAATAATATTAAAAAACTTGTTTTCTCCTATTCATTGTAAAATAATTGGACGGATAATTACATTGTCAAACCAGGCAGGACTTATTCATTCTCCTCTCATGGCGCATATCCCTCAGAAAGTGTCCTACGTCGGTGAAGCACAGCTGCACTGACCAAGGACACCTTCTTCGGGATGGGCAAACACGAAACGACAGGCTTCATCAGTCGAGGATGATCTCCGCTGGAGTACATGCTCTTCATCTGAATCCCGTCCATTCGTCTTTTGTTTGCCCTGCTATGCCATTGACCTCATTCTTCGCTTCTGCTCTCAGGGTATCAAAGAACTACGCCCACCCAAAAGCGGAACGGCAGGGCTGGTTTTGCTATTGAGCCGATGGCACGATAGCAGAACGGATGAACGGCGAGAGGACAGAGACCTTTCTCCCTGGCATCCACAGGGCTGACTACATTCTTCGCCAGCTCAGTTTGATGTCCTTTCCGAAATGGTCTTTGTCCACTTGCTTTGACGTTCATCTGGCAGCCGTACCGTTGCCGCTCCCCCACCGTCATTCATGTATGACTTAATTTGCATCCTGCAATTCAACCGTTCAGTTTCATCTTCTTCATTACTTTCGATTGATCATATCGGCTTTGTATAGCTGGGGAATCATTTTTCTGCGAAGTTACCTTGGATTTGTCAAACTGCAAGGCGTGTCCTGTGAACAATCTTCCTTTAGGCAAATATTGCTTAAAGAGTATTCTTCACGACAGTCTTGCCTTATTTGCCCTATCCGCACTTCTGAAAGCAGAAAAATCTTCCCGCAACACAGCCGAAAGGCTTTGATAAAAGGGAAATAAAAATTTCAAGCAATATGGCAACAACGCAATTCAACAACCGACTGATTACTCCAGAGCTGACAGAGGCTCTGAGCAGTTATCCCCTGTATTCTCAGGACGCGAAGAAGAAGGATGCTCTTTGCATCGCAGTGTTTTACCTTGGCAATATCCGCTGGTACATCATGGAAGGACAGCAGGAAGGCAATGACTTCACGCTCTATGGCATCGTTACTGGACTGCAAGAGACGGAGTACGGCTACCAGTCTGCAACCGAAATGGCAAGTATCACCTATGATGCAAGCGAGTACGGACTTGACACTTTGAGGATTGAGCAGGACAAGGATTTCAAGCCTTGCACCCTTGCAGAGATTGAGGACGCAGAACTGCAAGCATTCCTCTCACGGCTCTATGATAAAGACTAATGTATAACCCTTAAACATAGCAGATTATGAAGATTATCGTAATGGACAGCGCCAACGTGCGCATCGAGGTTTTGAACGTAGCCGACCACATGCTGGAGGACGAAATAGAATTGTTCCTTTCCGAGCACGGCTATTCGTTGAACAACATTTCTTGGATGGCAGCACCCATCGACTTTGTGCCGGTGCAGTTCCATGAGTATGACACCGACAAGGAGAACGGCGAAGAAGTTCACGCCACACGTAGCGGACGACTGAAGGACTTTTCCATCTATGACAGTGTGCAGGAGGTGAAGCACCGTGAGCAGGAAGAACTTGCAGCAGCACTTAAACTTCATGGCGAGAAGGTGGATGATGGCTATGAATGGCACTTCGAGGGTGAATGTCCCATCGTAGCAGCCTATGACTACGACGAGCCTTGTGACGTGGTCATCCTTTCCGTCAGAGCGAACAAGGACGGAGGTCTCACCATCATAGGTGACGAGAAGAACGACCGGGGAAATGAACATGAGATTGAGGCAGACGACATCTTCGCAGGACACATGGACTTCATCACTTCGGAGATTGGAGAATAAACGACTTCGGGAATAGGTGGCAATGGAGCTGCCTATTCCCAATAATACACAAGCAATATGAGACAGATATTTGTTGTTTACGAAACTGACGCATGGCACAGCACAAGCCATCGGGAATGTGCTGGCGTATTCACCAGCAAATGGGCTGCCGTGAATGCCATCGTGAAGAACCACCGCATAGAACTGGATGAGTTCTTTGACGAGGACGAGATTGAAAAGACCTCCAAGAGAGTGCTGGAAGCCGAGGCAAGGCGCAGGCTCCGTAAGGAACTGGAGTTTGCCTACCAGACGCAAGGCTATGAAACCAACTATGATATTGAGGTCTGGAATATCAATGAATGGTATCTAACTAAATAATAAGCGATATGACCAACAAGCAGAGAAAAACAATGATTGAGCAATGGGTCACTCAGATAAACCCTAAAGCTATCCTTTGTGCAGCCGATGCCCGATGTGGGGCAAGGTATGCCGTATATGTGGTAGAGAAGCCAGGAGAGTTCGGGACAAGGTGCACCGACTATCTGCCTCTAGAGCAGCTGGAGCAATACCTTCTTGGGGTATTTTATGCCAGCGAGTTTAACAGACTGATTGGAAAGAAGTCTGCATAAACCAAAGCCCTTCGAGCATCGCAAATGACTCGAAGGGCTGCTTACATTTGCCAGGACAACCCATCTCAAACAAGTTTCGAGTTTTGCTCTTGGCAAAAAACAAAACGATTTCTGCCAAGTCAAATTTAACAAACCGGGCCTTAATTTTAACATTCACGCCTATGGTGGAAGCATGGTGATTCGTTTCACCATACATTCCACCATCAAATCACCATGGATTCACCATTTACATTTAATAGCTATAGCTACACTTTGCTACATATTGCTACATCATCGCTACATGCTATTATTGACTTGTATCAT
>OCVV011358236.1_pt1 | contig 15331 bp, 13 predicted proteins | sample 1539721 | NCBI WGS metagenome assembly OCVV01 (sample SAMN02144230, study PRJEB22623) | gut metagenome | biome: sheep rumen | host: Ovis aries | place: New Zealand
CTACTGTGCCAGTCATGACCATAGCGGATAAAATCATAATTCCGAGTTTATGAAGTAATTCTTTTCTTTTCACTGTTTCCTGTTTCTCCCGGGGACCGAGCTGCCTCTTATACCCAGCTTTCCATACGTTTACAGACTGTGAGTTTACAAACATTTCACATTTTTAATCTGTATGGCAATAATTCGTCATACAACTTTCATAATTATAGCATCCTGTCAATTATTTGCCAAGTAAAGAACAGAGGGCAAGCCGCCCTCTGTCCCTAAAAAAGCCTTTTTATATCATCTTTCACACGTTCACACTTTCATAAACCGAAGTGTCGTCGTATAAACGCCGCCCTTTTCTTCCGCCTGGTACTCGCCGTCCATCTCCTGCATCAGTCTTTTGACAATGCGGGCGCCAAACCCGGTGCTCTCCGGCTTTCCTTCCTCAAACTGCCGGACCAGATTGCTGATCCTGACCTCCACATACTGCGGCTTTTCCCGGCAATAAAAGGAAACTTCCGCATCGCGCTGAGCATACTTCATAATATTGGATACAAGATTACTGAACACGCGCCCCGCCGCATCTCTCTGGATCAAGATGGTGCTATGCCCATACAGGGTGTCCGAGCGAACATAAAATCCTTCACTCTCCAGCAGCGTCATCATGTCACCGAGAAACCCTCCCAGTACCTCATAGGCCTGCAACTGCTGCTTCTCGATCAAAAAATAATCCGGCATTGTATTGTATGTGAAATTCTCTTCCAGCAGGTTCTTGAGACGGACCGATTTTTCTCTCGCCTTGACCAGATATTCTTCTGCCTGCGGCTCCCGGTCTCCGATCTCACCCAAGGCAAAATCCAGATACATGATCAGCGCTGTCAGCGGCGTCCTCAGATCATGTGCGATCTCCGCCGCCATCAGGCGGTTGCTTTCCTCCAGCTTTTCGATCATGCTAAGCTGGTTCTTCATGCTCTTTCGAAACTCATCGATACTCTCCGCGAGCATGGTCACTTCGTCACTGCCGCGGATTGTGATCTCCCGCGACAGATCACCGCCTTCAAGCACCTGAATCTCCTTGTTGATCACATGAATGTAATCCACTTCCCGCTTAATCCCAATGATCACAATACACAGAAAAACGATCACAGACGCCATGATCACAAACGGCAGTGCCCGTATACTAAACTTCTCCTCTATGATACAGGCAATAACAAAAAAGCCCGCAGCCGCTGCAAGGGCAAGTGCCATCAGCAAACCGAGCTTCTTCATGATCATCCATTTATTCGCAGACAAACCGGTATCCTCTCCCCCACTCCGTCCGTATGTAGGATGGATGCCTGGGATCATCCTCCACCGCTATACGCAGCCTCCGGATATGGACCATCACGGTATTGTTGGCGTCGTAAAAATACGGTTTTTCCCAGACACTCTCATAAATATTCTGAATAGAAAAGATCTTGTTGCGGTATTGTACAAGCAGCCGGAAAATCTTGTACTCAATATCCGTCATGTCGATCGCTTCTCCATTCTTGGTCACTTCGTTAAAATCTTTACTGACAAGAAAGCATCCGGCTTCTATGTACTGCACCTTAGGCTCCGTCTCTTCTTTGCCCCGATATTTCTCATATCGCCGCAGAAGGGCCCGGATCCTCGCAAGCAGTTCTTCCTGGAAGAAGGGCTTGACCAGATAGTCGTCGCCGCCGGCCTCCAGTCCTTGCGTCTTGTCATGCAATCCGCTTTTGGCTGTCAAAAAAAGGACCGGAGCCAGTGAATCCTTGCGGATCCGGCGACAAACCTCATATCCATCGAGGTCCGGCAGCATGACGTCCAGTATGATCAGATCCGGCCTTTGGGGCACTTGCGCCAGCGCCTCCTCTCCGGTTGCTGCCTGCAGCGTATTGTATCCTTCCCTGTTTAGCAAAATCGTAATAATCGTACGTATATCCTGATCGTCTTCAACGATCATTATTGTATCCTTCATAGGTACCCTTCAGTCTCCTCTGAATACATTTTCAAACAAACTCCTGTGCCTTGCATCCCGCTGTTCTTCTACACGCATCCCCCAACAACAGGGATATTTGTGACTTTGTCGTGTATAACATTATACTCTATAAACAGATTGAATTCCACTCATGAGAAAAGGGATGCCGAACATATTGCTCAACACCCCTTTTCAGTGGTTCTTGTCCAATGGATTGTACCTCCAATCTTTTAGTTTACCACTTAGGAAAATGATTTAATTGTACTTTGGACCGTACCTCCTTGGATTTATTTGATACTTTAATTTTACACGAAACCCTGTAATTGTCAATCAATTAATCAGCATTTTTTATATTGTCTGATTTTTCAGTCTTATTGCACAATTTCCCAAGGACCGTTACATGGCGCCTTCCTATATCCTATATCGTCTATGATAAAGAAGAGACCGCGCTGTACGCGGTCTCTTCCTGTCTCATCGAGTATGAAGGGGCTCTTGTCCCCGGCGCCTCTTCTTATGTATGGCGATTATCTCTTATTGCTGCGTCTCCAGATGTGCATCTTCTCCGCCTCCGCGATCAGCTGGTCTCTGAACTGAGGGTGCGCGATATTAATCAGGTCCTCGGCTCTCTGCCATGTTGTGCGGCCCTTCATCATCGCAATACCGTACTCCGTCACAATATACATGGAGTTCGCGCGTGTATCGGTGACGATACTGCCGTTTGCAAGTGTAGGACGGATGCGGCTCACAAGATTGCCCTGCTTGTCTGTAAATGTAGAGGACATGCAGATGAAGGACTTTCCACCTCTGGACGCATATGCACCGATGACGAAGTCGAGCTGTCCGCCCGCGCCGGAGATGTTCTTGGTGCCGGCGCTCTCTGCGTTGATCTGTCCGTACAGGTCGCAGTCAACCGCGTTGTTGATGGAAATAAAGTTGTCCAGTGCGCCAATCTGCTTCACGTTATTGACATAGTCAACGGACGCGCTCTTGCACTCCGGGTTTCCATCCAGGTAATCATACATCTTCTTGGTACCTGCGCCGAACGCATAGGTCTGCAGGCCTCTGTCGATGTTCTTGTGGGCGCCTGTGATCTTGCCGGCTTCCGCCATATCTACGAATGCGTCGACATACATCTCGGTGTGGATACCCAGATCCTTGAGGTCGGACTCTGCGATCATCTTGCCGATCGCATTGGGCATTCCGCCGATTCCGAGCTGCAGGCATGCGCCGTTGGGGATTCTCTCAACGACCAGCTTCGCCACCGCCTTGTCGACATCTGTGCCGGGCTTTGCCGGAGGCATTGCATCGATCGGTGTGTTGTCGCCCTCGACGATCATATCAACGTCGCTGATGTGCACATAGGCGGTTCTGTCGCCCAGGCAGATCGGCATGTTTTCATTGACTTCTACAATGACCTTCTTGGCCATCTGCACAACCGCATAGGTGTGGCTGGCGCTGGGGCCGAGGTTAAAGTATCCGTGTCTGTCCATGGGACCAACCTGCATGATCGCCACATCCAGCGGATCCTCTCTGTCCAGATAATAGCGGGGGAGCTCGGAATACTTCAGCGGGCCGTAGAAGCTCAGTCCGGTCGAAGCCATCTTTCTCTCTACGCCATTCATGTGCCAGCTGTTCCATGTAAAGTGCTCCTGCGGGTTCTCAATCTGGAAGATCGCAGGTGCGTGCATCAGGATTCCGCCATAAATCTGCACGTCGTGCATCTGCGGCATTCTCTTGGCAAGCTCTCTGTCTACTGCTACGTTCGTTGTGGCACACCAGCCGTAATCAACCCAGTCACCGTCCTGAATCACAGCGGCCGCCTGCTCAGCAGTCACAAGTTTCTGCTTATACTCTTCTGCATAGCTCATTTTTGATTCCTCCGATCCTTGTACTTCCTTGATAGTGCGATCCGGCACAGATTGTCTTCTACTTCTGTGCCAAAATATCGTATAGTGTTATTATACAACAACTATTATGCGAAATCATCTACGATTCCTGTTGACAACCGTTTTTCGATTGTGTAAAATCTATTTGTAAGCAATCAAAATACACCACAAGATGATTTACATATTTTCATGAAAGGAGATTTTCCACTATGGTACACAAATTTGACGAGTCCAATTTCGAAGCTGAGGTCCTTCAGAGCGATCTTCCTGTTTTTGTCGATTTCTACGCTGACTGGTGCGGTCCCTGCAAGATGATGAGCCCCGTGATCGACCAGCTGGCAGAGGATTATGACGGCCGCATTAAGGTCGGTAAGGTCAACGTCGACGAGAACGGCGACCTCGCTGTCAAGTACGGCATCATGAGCATCCCCAACATGGTCTTCTTCAAGGGCGGCGAGCCTGTTGACCGCGTTGTCGGCGCGATTCCCAAGCCCCAGATGAAGGAGCGTTTCGAGAAGAACGCAAACTGATCGGCTAACGGCGCACAGCTTTACTGCTGCTTGAGCAAATAAAAGCACACAGCGCTTCGCTGTGTGCTTTCTTTTCAAGATTTTTATCCCCACCGTTTTTAAGTAAGGAGGATTCTTATGTACGACCTGATCATTATCGGCGCCGGTCCCGCCGGTCTCTCCGCAGCGATCTATGCATCCAGAGCAAGACTGAACGCGATCGTGATCGAGCAGAACTATGTGAACGGCGGTCAGATCATTGACACCTACGAAATCGATAACTATCCCGGTCTCCCCGGTCTCTCCGGCATGGATCTGGCCATGAAAATGGCAGAGCACGCTGAGAAGCTCGGCGTAGAGACCGTCAACGCGTTTGTACAGAGCCTGGATCTGAACGGCCCCGTCAAGAAAGTGATCACCGACGAGGGCACCTACGAAGCCAAGGCTGTGATCATCGCCTCCGGCGCCACCCACAGTAAACTCGGCGCGCAGGGCGAGAATCAGTACGCCGGTATGGGCGTATCCTACTGCGCAACCTGCGACGGCGCGTTCTATCGCGGCAAGGATGTTCTCGTTGTCGGCGGCGGAGACGTCGCTGTCGAAGATGCGATCTTCCTGGCGCGCGGCTGCAATAAAGTCTATGTCGTGCACCGCAGAGATGAGCTTCGCGCCGCGAAAGTGCTGCAGGAGAGCCTTCTCTCTCTGCCCAACGTGGAAATGGTATGGAACTCCAATCTCAAGTCCATCACCGGCGGCATGAAGGTCGAGAATGCGACAGTCGTCAACAAACTGGACCAGACAGAGCGCACCATCCCCGTTTCCGGCGTGTTCATCGCAGTCGGCATTACGCCTCGCAGCGAGTTTGCCCGCAACCACGTCGACATGGACGAAAAGGGCTACATTGTCGCGAACGAGACAGGCGCAACCAGCGTTCCCGGTGTATTTGCAGCCGGCGATGTCCGCACCAAGCAGCTTCGCCAGGTGGTCACCGCTGTAGCAGACGGCGCCAACGCAGTGACAAGCGTCGAGAAGTATCTGCTGACGCTGTAAATTCCCGCCTTCTTTGCTGCGTTGTCTGGCTGTTTACTTCGCCGCTTCTCTGAATTCTTTTAGGATCTGAATTCCGGCCGAGCATCCGATCCTCGTAGCGCCTGCCTCAATCATCGCTTTGCAGGTCTCCCAGCTTCGGATGCCTCCGGCCGCTTTTACTTGCACGGCGTCGCCGACCACCTGTTTCATACGCGCAACGTCCTCTACAGTGGCGCCGCCTGTTCCAAAGCCGGTAGATGTCTTAATGAAATCCGGTTTTGCTGTGAGCGCTATTTTGGCAAGGCGGTCGATTTCGTGCTTCTCGAGATAGCAGTTCTCGAAGATGACCTTGGAAAGTACGCCAGCTGCGCGGCAGATGTCCGCAATCGTGCGCATCTCGCGCTCCACGTACTCCCAGCGTCCGTCCTTGACAGCCGAGATGTTGGTCACATAGTCGATCTCATCCGCGCCCTGGGAAATGGCGAGGAGCGTCTCTGTGCACTTTTCCTCGATCGTGTTCTGTCCCAAAGGAAAGCTGACGCAGGGTCCGACGTGCACGTCCGTCCCGTTAAGGATCTCGCGGCACATGGCCGTATGAAGCGGATTGATCGCGACCATCCTGAATCCGTACTCCCTGGCCTCCGCGCAAAGCTTGCGGATGTCCTCGCTGGATGCATATGCTTTGAGATTCGTGTGATCGAACATAAAGCACAAGTCTTTTTCTGTCATTTTGCTGATATCTGTCATGATTACCCCCTTTTTTGGCCCATATACAGGGCGTCCATTCCGGTCTTTTATTTTCTTATATTTTGTGAGATGATTGTATCACAAACATACCTGTCAGGAGGAGTTCGTGCAATGTCCAGTTATGATCCCAAAGTGCTCGACTGCTTTTTAGAAAACCAGCTGCAGCTTTTTCCCGAGAAGGTCGCCGAGACGCGCGAAGAGGCCGATGACTTTCTCGAGATGATGTTTGCCGTTGTTGTAAAGGGCAAGCGGTCTGTGCGCAAATATTTTGAGGAAGTCGGCGTCGATATGGACGGCGGTGACATCCTGGAGGCCGCAGAGGTCTTCGATATTGGAGACGGAAGATACTTGATCGTGGAGGGCTGAAAAAGCCTCCACGATTTTTTTGGCCAGCCTCTTTTTAGCGCTTCCCTTCTCCAAATACTGCTTCCGCGAAATGCACGGTCGCCATGGCATCCTTGGCATAGCAGTCCGCATGGATCGCATCCGCGTATTCCTGTGTCATCACGGCGCCGCCTACCACGGTCTTTACGTCCGGCTTCACCTCGTGCAGAAGGCGGATCGTCTCCTCCATGCTCACGACCGTCGTCGTCATCAGCGCACTCAGGCCAACAAGTTTGATGTCCTCTTTGACAGCAGTTTCCACAATGGTCTCCGGCGATACGTCCTTTCCAAGGTCGAGGACCTCGAACCCGTAGTTTTCCAGCATGACCTTGACGATGTTCTTGCCGATGTCGTGAATGTCGCCCTTGACCGTGGCGAGGATCAGTCTTCCCTTCACTTCCTGGGTCTGTCCCTGCAGGGTCTGTTTGACGACGTCAAACGCCGCCTTGGCCGCCTCTGCGCTCATGAGGAGCTGGGGCAGGAAAACGGTTCCTTTTTCAAATCCCTTTCCCACTTTGTCTAAGGCCGGGATCAGCTCCCGGTCGATCAGTGTCAGCGGCTCTATCGTCGTCAGTGCCTCTCTGGCAGCCGCTGCCGCGCTCTCTGCCATGCCGCGCTCCACGCTCTCGAAAAGCCCCATAGCGCCCGCTTTCCCGGCACTGTTTCCACCGGCACTGTTTCCGCCGGCGTTCCCTGTGCTGCCGGCTGCCGTTCCGGCACTGCTCACCCGCACCGGATCAGATGTTCCGCCGTACGCCTCTATAAAGCGCATGCACTGCGGATCGAGACCCGCCAGCGCACAGTAGGCGCGGTACGATTCCATCATCTCTTCATTGCCGGGATTCATGATCGCTGCCGACAGACCATTCTGTAGGGCCATCGTCAAAAAATGGGAATTGATCAGCGCTCTTCTGGGAAGGCCGAAGGAGATATTGGATACGCCGAGGATCGTATGGCCATGCAGCTCATCCCGCACTCTCCGCAAGGTTTCCAATGTCGTGAGGGCGGACGTCGTATCAGAAGAGATGGTCATGGCAAGGCCGTCGATCACGATGTCCTCTCTGGGCACGCCGTACCGGTCCGCCGCCTCATAGATCCTGCGGGCGATCCGCACTCTGCCCTCCGCATCCGCGGGAATCCCGTCTTCATCCAGAACCAGCGCGACCAACACGCCGCCATATTTGCGGACCAGCGGAAATACGGCTTCGATACTCTCTTTTTTGCCATTGACGGAGTTGACCATGGGTTTTCCGTTGTAGATCCGCATGCCCCGCTCCAGCGCCTCTATGTCTGTCGTATCGATCTGGAGGGGCAGGGCCAGCACGCCCTGCAGCTTTTGCACCACATTGGCCATCATGGACGGCTCGTCGATCTCCGGCAGCCCCACGTTCACGTCGAGAATGTGCGCGCCGCTGTCTTCCTGCCGCAGACCCTCCCGCAGGATGTATTCGATATCATTGTCCCTGAGTGCCTGCTTGAATTTCTTCTTTCCGGTGGGATTGATCCGCTCACCGATGATCACCGGCAGCGGGCCGATCTCCACACACTGCGAGAAAGAACTCACAACCGTCCGCCTCTTGGGGACCGGCTTCGAAAAAGGCAGTTTCTTCACCCGCTCCGCTGTCAGGCGAATATGCGCCGGCGTCGTTCCACAGCATCCGCCGACTACATGGACGCCCATGGCGGCGATCTTCTCCATCCAATCCGCGAATTCCTCCGGGCCAACGTTATAGACCGTTCTGCCCCCTTCTGTCCGTGGCAGGCCCGCGTTCGGGTTCACAATAATCGGTATGCTGCACACTTCTGTGAGCCGCTTCACAATGGGAATCATCTGTGCCGGTCCCAGTCCGCAGTTGACGCCAAGCGCATCCACGCGAAGGCCCTCCAGAAGCGCCACCGTCGAGTCCACGCTTCCGCCTGTGAGGAGTTTCCCTTTCTCATCGAAGGTGACTGTGATGCAAACCGGCAGGTCGCAGTTCTCCTTGGCCGCAAGAACGGCCGCTTTGGCCTCATAGCTATCCGACATGGTCTCGATCAGCACAAGATCTGCGCCGGCGGCGCTCCCATAGCGCACAACTTCCCCGAACAGCGCTACCGCCCTGTCAAAAGACAGATCTCCCAGAGGCTCCAGCAGCTTCCCGGTCGGTCCTATATCCAGTGCGATATACGCGTCCTCGCGACCTGTCCTGCGCCTTGCCTCTTTGGCGTTTTCCACCGCCGCCGTGACGACCTCCTGCAGGTTCTCCGGGAGCTTTAACGCGTTGGCGCCAAATGTATTGGTATTGAAAATATCGCAGCCCGCCTGCAGATATCCGCAGTGAAGGTCAATGATATCCTCCGGTCTTGTCAGGTTCCAGGTTTCCGGCAGCTCGCCGCCGGTAAGCCCCTTGGCCTGCAGGATCGTTCCGGTTCCGCCGTCGCATACCAGCCATTCTTTTCCTAATCGTTCGCGCAAATCTTTCATCACATTCCCACTTTCTGAACGTTCGATCACTTCCACAGCCTATGGCTGCTCTATAAATTCAATCGGCTTTCTTGCGCGCCAGGGGCAGACGCCTGCCTCGGCGCTAGGCCCTGTAGGGACAAGTAGAAGCCGCACTGCACGCCGCACAGCCACTTTTATGACATTCTGCCGGGGTCTTTGCTACGCCGATCAGCGCTGTCACGGACTTACTCGGCGTCATGAGCAGTGTGTCGGTAAGGCTCACGCCGATCTCCTTGGGCATGTTCAGGATCCTGCTGATGTCCGTCTGCACTGTCAGCGAAAGGTCCCCATAGCCGGGCGAATACCTGGGTCTGATAAACAGACCGTCCTTCTCCGTCTCCCTTCGGATCCTGTCGTTTACCTGGTCACACCAGGTTTCCGTCATTGCTGCAGCCGCCGCCTGCAGGATGACCGCGTGGCTTACCTTGCCGATGCTGGCCCTTCGTATGAGTGTATCAGGTCCTGGCCCCAGGGTCGCCGCCATCAAATAGACTGCGTGGCAGTCCCGCAGGTTCCTCGACAGATCCCGGCTCACAATCGTCATGCCGGCAAAACACAGCTGTTCCTCACTATTTTGCCCCCTGCTCCGGCGGATCGGGAATTGTTCGTAGACAAAACGCGGCGTAACCGCCTCCTGCAGCTGTGCAACGCCCAGCTCGATCTCCTTTAGAATTGACTCATCCGGGGCAACGCCTCGATATCCCAGATAGCGGATGATCTCTTTGCGATCCGGCGATAGTACCATTGTTTCTTCCTCCCATACAGGGCACCTGTGTGCCTGCCGGCTAAATTGTATTTATCTTACATAATCCGGTCTTTTCGTGCAACTGCCGCCTTCACACTCTGTGTCCATTTTGTGTTCACGTGTTTCGACTTTGTTAACAAGAATTGACACCTCTATGAAAAAAGAAGTATAGTAAAGCCTGCAAAGGAGGTGATTGCAAATGCCAACTGTAAACGAGCAGCGCGGACCTTCCAGCCCCATACCGATCAAGCGGCGTAAGCGGCACCCGGTCAGGAATACACTGATTGTCCTCATTCTTCTCCTCGCCGGATCGTGCGTCTTTTTATTCGGCGTCAACAAATGGCGGATTGACTTTAGGCTGATCGGCGAACCCACCGTCGTCAGCGAATGCGGCACGCCCTATCAGGATGAAGGGGCCGAGGCAGAAGTCACCGGGTCGATCCTGGATTTCATCCACCACCCGATTCCGGTCACCGTTTCCACCGAGAGCGTCAACATTCATGAGCCCGGAAAGTATATCGTCACATACACGGCTAAGTATCTTTGGATGAGCGCGACCAACACGCGAACGGTAGAGATCGTCGATACGACGCCCCCTGTGATCGAGCTCAAACACATCGATGACTATTACACCCTTCCTCACCACGAATATAAGGAGGAAGGCTTTACCGCCACCGATAATCACGACGGAGACATTTCCGCCAAGGTCGAGAGCGAAGAGCGGGACGGCGTTGTGTACTACACCGTTTCGGACCTCGCGGGTAATACAGCGACCGCGGAACGTGAGATCTTCTATGATGACCGCAACGCGCCTGTATTCCACTTTCCCTCAGGGGAAGAGGGCTTCATTTTCAAGGGTGAAACCTGGAAAGATGACGTACTGGCAGAGGATGACGCAGACGGAGACGTCACCAAGAGAATTGAGAAAAGCGGCACTGTCAATACCAAAAAGGTCGGCACCTATACTGTCACCTATAAGGTTTCTGATGAGTGGGGAAATGTCGCGGAGGCATCCCGCTACGTCACCGTAAAGCGCAAGCCGTATGTTCCCAAGAAGATGGATCCGGACAAGGTCGTCTATCTGACTTTTGACGACGGGCCAGGCCCCTACACAGAAGAGCTGCTGGCGATTCTTAAGAAACACAAGGTGCGTGCGACGTTCTTTGTCACAGCTGCCTACAAGGACTACCAGGATCTGATCAAGGCAGAATACAAAGCCGGACACACTGTGGCCGTCCACACCGCCACCCACGATTACGCCCAGGTCTACGCAAGTCCGGAGGCGTACTGGGAGGATTTTAACACGATGGAGGACATCATCCAGAAGCAGACCGGCTGCCGAACAGACCTCTTCCGATTCCCCGGAGGCAGTTCCAACACGATCAGCGCCAACTACTGCGAGGGGATCATGACCAAGCTCGCCCAGGAGGCGGAGATCAAGGGATACACCTATATCGACTGGAACGTCACAAGCGGTGACGCAGGCGATACGACCGACGGAAACGTCATGTACGAGAACATGATGAACGGAATTCATACCTACCACAATTCCTTCATTCTGTGTCACGACATCAAGGATTACACCGTCAAGATGATGGATCGTTTCCTGACAGACGCGATCAAGGAAGGCTACACATTTATGCCGATCACGAGTGAGTCGATCGAGTGCCATCACGGCATCAACAACTGATCGGTCTTCTTGTTCTAAAAGTCAACGATCGGACACAACTTAAAAAGGACTTCACAGCGGCGCCGCCGTCTGTGAAGTCCTTTTCTGATGCATCTATTTGCCTGTATCTATATGACTGTATAGGGTCTGAATCTTACAAATCCTTCACCGTCCTCACTTCCTCAGCTTCGCCATCAGCTCCCGGGCGCTGACCATTTCGATCGATTGCGCGCTCTCCGCTCTCTGCTGATCAAAGACAAAGAACAGCGCGTCATGGTACCCTGCCTCCGTCACGGGCGATCCCTCCCATACATAGGTGTATTCAGGGGTTCCATCCTTGCGGAAGGTCGTCACAGCCGCATCTCTCGTTCCGTACGTGCCGCTCTGATTTACGCTGAGCCGGTTTCCGGCATAGACATAGAGCGCTTCCCAGAAAAGATTCTCCGTACCATTTTTACAGTAGAGGAAATTTCCCTTTCGAAGGAAGGAAAACTCGTTGGTCACCTGGGTCTCCTTCAGCACGCCGTCGTGGTAGAACACGATTTTGGCGCCTCTCTCCGGGGTCGTTCCCATCTCCAGAAGCTCCGGATACTTGTCATCGTTGATATAGATCAGCGCGAACCGGTCATACAGCGCCGGATCGGCGTTTGCGACTTCGTCTGCAAAGGCCGCCTCCCGGCTCTCATAGACGTTTCTGTCCTCGTCGTTTTTGATGTACCAGGCAATGCCGGACAGGGAGAGCGTCTTCACCATCCTGTTGATCCTGCTGCTGAGCGCTTCATCCAGAACCGGCTGTCCATCCTCGTCAAACCGGTACAGGCGGGCCTCCAGTTCGTCCTCTCTTCCCTTGGTATCACGATCATAGGAATACTTGCAGATCACGGCAATCTCGCTCTTGCCATCGCCGTCATAATCCGCAATCTCAATCTCCCGCACTTCATCAAAGACCATCCCTGTGCGGATATTGCGTGCGTCCATGCCGGGCAGGTTGCAAATAAACCGGCCGTCTTTCACAAGCGCGAATGTGACGTCCGCATTATCACTGTCATCCGTGTCGGGCTTATAGGCACAGAAACTTACGACGTCGCCTGTATCCAGCGTCATCTTGCAGTATGGCTGAAGGAGAAGATCTCTCTCCATCCATAAGCGGTTGGCGCAGAACCTGTAGGTGTCGCCGTTCTTTTTGAGGATGGCCTCGTAGACGGGGATGTACCAGCCATCCAGATCGCCGGCCTCCCTCATGGCTCTGTAGTGGACTCTGTAATAGTCGCCCTGTACAGCGGCATCTGTCACTTCAAACGTGCACAGGTTGGTCTCCTCGTCGCCATGGCACATATAATATGCATCATACGCTTCCAGATAGACCCAGTCGGGGCGCTTCGAAAGCGCGTCGGCCGAAATACCGGCTCTATACTGCAGATAATCATCTACCTGCTGGGCCGTCAGGCGAAACAGATTCACCGCCTCCTCTTTGCCGGTCTCCTCCAGATAAGCGTCCCGCTCCTCCTCTGTGACCGGATCCAGTGCCAATCCCGCACCGGTATAGAACACCTGTCCCGCGTCCAGATCCTGCGGCTTTTCATAAATCGAAAGAAGGAACCCGTAGCTGCCCTCTTCGTTGATAAACTGCTGCATCTGTTCGCACTCTTCGTCTGTCAGTTTCCTTGCGCGCTCCTTCGCGGCGCTTTCCTGTGCAACAGCCGAAATCTCCGTGATCTCGGTCTCCGTCGTCGGGATATCCTCCACCGCTGTCTCCGCCGTCTCTTCACTACTTTCGTTGTCAGACAAAAACAAGGCACCGGAGACGTCAGTAACGCCTCCCGGAGCCTCTTCGTGCGCACAGCCAGTCAGTGCGATCATTCCTGCTAATATGAATTGGATCAGGACATAACGTCCCTTGAAATTTCGCATTGTAACGTATCCTCTCCACATTCCCCCCGGATGGATTATACGTTCATTATAGCAGACTCTTCCTCCTCTGTCAGCCTGCGATACCCTCCTTTCGGAAGGCTTTCGTCCAGAATGAGCGGCCCCATGGACAATCGCTGCAGATACAGCACTTCCCTGCCCACTGCTTCAAACATGCGCTTGACCTGATGGAACTTGCCCTCCCGGATGGTCACTCTGACTTCTGTCGCCGGCGTCAGGATCTCCAGGTCCGCCGGAAGCGCCGTGAGCGTATCGTCCACTTTCAGTCCCTGCGCAAAGAGCGCCTTTTCCGCCTCCCCCACGGGGCCGTCCAAGCGCGCGTAGTAGACTTTGTCAACATGGTGTTTGGGCGAAAGCAACCTGTGGGCCAGCGCTCCGTCATTGGTGATCAGTAAGAGTCCCTCGGTGTCTTTGTCCAATCGGCCAACCGGAAAGAGCCCTTTGCGCTGCCTCTCACTGATCAGGTCAAGCACCGTGCGCTCCCTGGCATCCTCTGTGGCGGAGATCACGCCGGCCGGCTTATTGAGCATGTAGTAGACAAATGTCTCGTAAGCGATCAGCGCCCCGTCCAGACGGACGTCGTCTTCTGCCGTCACCTGCATCGCCGCGTTCTTGCTCGCCTGGCCATTCACCGTGACGCGTCCCGCCCTGACCGCCTTGCCGATCTCCTTGCGCGTGCCGGCGCCCATTTCCGCCAGATACTTGTCCAGTCTCATGGGATCCTCCGTCAGATCTTAAAGCGGTATCCGACGCCCCAGATTGTCTCAATGTACTGCGGCTTGGAGGTGTTGTACTCGATCTTCTCTCTGATCTTCTTGATATGCACGGTGACAGTCGCGATATCACCGACGCTCTCCATGTTCCAGATCTTGGCAAACAGCTCCTCTTTGCTGAATACGTGATTGGGGTTCTCTGCAAGGAAGGTGAGAAGATCAAATTCCTTTGTCGTAAAGTTCTTCTCTTCGCCGTTGATCCATACTCGTCTTGCGGTCTTGTCGATCTTAAGTCCCCGAATCTCAATAATATCGTTGGTCTTCTGCCCTGCACCAACCAGTCTCTCATAGCGGGCCATATGCGCCTTTACACGTGCGACCAGTTCACTCGGGCTAAAAGGCTTTGTGATATAGTCGTCCGCGCCGAGTCCCAGACCGCGGATCTTGTCAATGTCGTCCTTCTTGGCGGAAACCATCAGGATCGGCACATTTCTGTCCTCGCGGATTCTCTTACACACCTCGAATCCGTCCATGCCGGGAAGCATTAGGTCCAAAATGATCAGATCAAACGGCTCCTTGAGCGCCGTCTGCAGGCCCTTGTCGCCCCGGTTCTCTATTTTGACTTCAAATCCGCTCAGTTCCAGATAATCCTTCTCCAGATCGGCAATCGCTACTTCATCTTCAATGATCAGAATTTTGCTCATGTTCTACCTCCACTGCAGGTCGTCAGACCTCTTCTATATAGTCATCCATATTCGAAGCCTCATGGTATTTGCGGATCACGAAATGCACGCAGGTCCCCTCTCCTTCGCGGCTTGTGGCCCACACATATCCGCCATGATCTTCGATCACCTTTCTCACGATCGACAGTCCGATCCCGCTGCCGCCCTGGGCGCTGTTGCGGGATGAATCCGTCCTGTAAAACCGGTCGAAGATATTGGGCAGGTCCTGTGCGGCAATCCCCTTTCCGTTATCTTCGATCTCGACGCGGATCGAATCCTCCTCATCGAGAATCCGAATGTCGATCCGCCCGTCGGGCTTATCCATATATTTTACACTATTTCCGACAATATTGTTAATCACTCTCTTCATCTGCTCCGGATCCGCGATGATCCTTGTGTCGGGCGACACCATATTGGAGTAGTTGAGCGTGATCCCCCTGGACTCCATGTCCATGCCGATCTCTTCTACGCAGTCGCCAAAATAGTCCGCGACGTTGATCCTGTGGAAATTATAGGGGATCTTGTCGTTGTCAATCCTGGAATACAG
>OCVV011353846.1_pt1 | contig 15324 bp, 8 predicted proteins | sample 1539721 | NCBI WGS metagenome assembly OCVV01 (sample SAMN02144230, study PRJEB22623) | gut metagenome | biome: sheep rumen | host: Ovis aries | place: New Zealand
CTGATATTGCTATTGGTGTTGATTACCGGCAATACCACGCTGTAGTTCAATCCCACCGTCTTGACGATGCCTACTACGCCGTCTTCGTTCCGCACGCCTTGACCGCGCACCACGCCTTCATTGCTGCCGCGGTTGATGGTGATGTAGTTATGCAGCTTATGGGTCGTCATCTGCACCGCTTTGGCGCTCATGTACGCATATCTGCCTCCGTTCTCCTCCGATTTCATCGAGGATAATTGGTTGCGGAGCGCTACATTCTCTGCGGCTAACTGCTCGTTCTGACTGCGCAGCGAGAAATACCCGCGAACCTCACTCACCTGCTCGTTCTGCCACGCCACGAATGCGTTGGCGGTACTCAGGACGGCACTGCGCGGATACGCATTGTTCCACGTAATGAGCATAAATGCAGCAACTTCCAGGAGAATGAATACCAGGAAGTTGCTATAACGGAGCAGTATTCTTAGCAGATTCTGCATCTCTCACCTTTCGTTTTTCACCTTTCAGTCTTCATCTTACCGCAGCAGGAAGCCGAAGTTATTCACGTTCTTCAGCGCTACGCCTGTTCCGCGGGCAACGGAGTGCAACGGATCGTCCGCTACGTGGAACGGAATAGTGATTTTGTCCGTCAGCCTGCGTGCCAGACCATGCAGCAGCGCACCGCCACCTGTCAGGTAGATACCTCTCTTCACGATATCCGAGTACAGCTCAGGAGGAGTCGTTTCCAATGCCTGAAGAATAGCACCCTCAATCTTGCTCACGCTCTTTTCCAAGCAGTGGGCGATCTCCTGGTAGCTAACCGGAACGGACATCGGCAGAGCCGTCACTTTATTCGGACCTATGACGATGAAATCTTCCGGCGCGTCTTCCAACTCCGGCAGAGCCGAACCTACCTGGATCTTGATACGCTCAGCCGTCGGCTCGTCGATACGCAGGTTGTGCATACGACCCATGTACTCGATGATATCCTGGTTGAAATCATCACCGGCGATCTTAATGGACTTGTTGCTGACGATTCCGCCGAGAGAAATTACCGCAATCTCCGTTGTACCACCGCCTATATCTACGATCATGCATCCGTCCGGACTCTCTACATCCAGACCGATACCGATGGCCGCTGCCATCGGCTCGTAGATCATATAGATGTCACGGCCGCCTGCGTGCTCGGAACTATCGCGCACTGCGCGGATCTCCACCTCGGTCGAGCCGGACGGAATACATACTACCATACGGATCGACGGAGTGAATAGACGCGCCTGCTTCGGAATCATCTTGATCATGCCCCTGATCATCATCTCGCAGGCATAGAAATCCGCAATCACACCGTCACGGAGCGGACGTACCGTGCGGATCATTGATCCGCCCTTACCAATCATCTGTTGTGCCTTGCGGCCGACGGCAACCATCTTGTTATCCGCCATCGAGATAGCCACTACCGACGGCTCATCTACCACGATCTTGTCATCGCACATGATGATCGTATTCGCCGTTCCTAAGTCAATGGCAATCTCCTGAGTAAAAGAAAAAAGTCCCATGTTTGTATAGTTGTTTTTAATTTTTCGCAAAATTCCGTGCAAATTTACAACTTTTTTTTTACATATGCAAGCGCGTGCGAACTTTTTTGTCATAAAAAATATCGGCACTCTTCGCAAAGAGTACCGGTATCTTCAAACCTGATTTAACATATTTTACCGATGAAATCGGAAGAAATTAGTATGTACTTGCGCCGGAAAGGCAGTCGGCGATTGCCTCTAAATACTCTTTGTCGATTTTATTGAATGTACTGAACTCTTTGCTGTCGATGTCCAGTACCGCAATCACCTCACCGTTTTGGCGGACAGGCACTACAATCTCGCTGTTCGATTCGCCGGAGCAGGCGATGTGTCCTGCGAACTCATGCACATTCGGCACAATCTGCGTCTCGTTTTTCGCCCAAGCCGTTCCACACACGCCTTTGCCATAAGGAATACGTGTACACGCTAACGGACCTTGGAACGGACCTAAGACCAGTTCTTTTCCTTCTGCTCTGTAAAACCCCGTCCACCAGAACCCGAACGTCTCATGGAGTATGGACGCTACGTTTGCCATATTAGCAATCATATCCGTCTCACCGGCTACTACGGACGCCACTTGTGCCACCGTTTCTTTGTATTGTTCTTCTTTCGTCATATTTCTACTTTTGCGCTGCAAAGGTACGAAAAATAAATGACATACGCAAATAATAGTTCGTAAAATTTCCGATTATTAAGATTCGATTCTTCCAAACTGCAGAGATTGTTCGGATGTGCCAAGCATCCGGGTAGCATCTACCCTCGACTATGGGTAACGGATGACTAAGGATATACAAGAATATATAACGATTTATCCGCCAAATGTGGCGGATACAATAAAAAAATGATGTGGCAGAAGTGGCAGAAACGGCATAAAATCGGGAAATTTATACCACTTATGCCATTTATGCCAGTGCAAATTTTAATGTTTGGTAATGAGCAATAAAAAAAATACATGACCGGATTGACCGAATTGACCGTTTGAGAGCGAAACGGTCAAAAAGGTCAAAACGGTCAGAACAAAAAATGATGTGAGACAGTTGAGACAGTTGGGATTTCCATGAGTAGCGATTCATCTAAAAATGAGCAAATTAGACAAAAGTGTCTCAAGAATCTCAATGCAAATTTTTATACGAGCGGCAAAATCGGAAGAGGATATTTTTATTTGTTTGTCCAAAATTACCAAAAATGAATCAAAAATTTTGTTATCTTTCACAAAGGACGCAAAGGAAACATAATTGCACGTATATAAAAAATGCACGTGAGACTATGGGACTTTAGAACTTTAAAGTCTCATAGTATCAAAGTCTCAGTGCAAATTTTTATATAGGCGACATGGCATGCCGGGCAATGGACGACGTAAGAAGAAACGCGGGACTAAAGTACCGCGAACGGGACGAAGAAGAAAAACCGCTTGGCGGGGGGACGCCAAGCGGAATGGGACGGGATACAATCCCTGATAATTGACATACTTTATTTTACTTCTACACCGGTTAGGGTATAGATCTTGTCTCCGCGGAGGATGAGGATTTGTCCGTTAAGGAGAATTTTGGAAGCCTCACTCTGACTCTCCCCTGAAGGGACGAGGGTATTGTCAATCGCGGTGCAGAGTTCCTCTTCTTCGTCATTGGGGATATATTCCGTAGTGAAAGGCTCTGCCGGAGTTACCTCGCGGTTACCTTTGGACGGATGAACAAGAACGACATTCTCCATCGTGAGCGTCTTCCCGTTGATGTCTGGAGCCAGAGAGGCATCCCATACCCATTCCAAGACACTCCCCTCATGACCAGTCAGTACGGCATTGTCCATCGCAAAGAGAATCACTCTATGGTGTGTCTCGTCCAGCGGCTGTACCACCACTTGGTGACCGTTGGCGCGGGAGGAAAGGGCATACGATGTCCATGGCGTCAGTCCCTCTATGTCAAACTGAATACCTGCCACCTCGGAATAGTTGGTCAGATCCACACAGAGGTGGTAGTTCGTACCGACCGTGAAACCGCGGAAAGAGAGGCTGTTGGGCTCATAGCTATCCGCCGAGAGCGCAACCGATTTCATGCGGTTGGCAGGGTCGTTGGAATAGACCTGCATGGTCGTTGCAAACGCGCCTTCCCGGGCAGGGGTCAGTTCAATCTCTATGTTCTGCGTAGTGTTCCGCGCTATCTCTATCGGCAGCGGAGTAACCACCCGCAGCCCTTCGCTCAGGAACGTGACGCGCTCTACGGTCAGTGGTACTTGTCCGTTATTGCGTACGGAATAGGTAGCCGTGTGGGGCTGGTCGATCCGTATATGTCCGAAATCCAAAGAGGCATTGCCGGAAATGGTCGGACTCTGGATGGATACGTAGGACTGATAGACCGCCGACACCATGTTGGCTTGCGCAGCATTGATGAGCATCGTGTTAATCGGGCGGAAGTAGTAACTGCCGCTCGTGCCGTCCAGCCGCACGCGGAAAGAGAGCAGGTCGCCGTCCTCATCCGATATAGGCGTGTTGGTCGGCGAATAGAGGAGAAGCGTCAGTGTGTCGTTGGACATCGTACTGAGCACGCTGTGTCCCTCGGCACGCGCCAAAGGCGCAGCACTTCCGGCGATGAACTCCAACTGCTTGGGCAGTTTGAGCGAGAACTGCACACCCACGATGGACTCCATGTTATTCATGCGCACGGTAACGGTGACCGTGTCGTCCGAGACACCCGAAGCGGGCTGCATGCGCAGTTCGTTCACGGAGAACGGGTCAGCGATGAGTTGGCAGACATTTGCTCCATATACATCCGCGTCATTGACGGCATTGGAGCGCAAACGCACCCGCTCGGCTATAGCGCCATGCACGGTCGGCGCAAAGGTAATGACGATGCTCTGCGTCTCGCCGGCAGCGATGGTATAAGCCGTTTCGGCTACTGTGAACTCCGCGGCGGAGAACAACACATTGCTGATATGCAGCGGTTCGTTGCCGCTGTTACGCACTTGCAGCGTTCGCGTATAAGTCGCGCGGATAGGTATATGCCCGTAGTCCAAAGAGGTGGTTACTACCTCTATCTTCGGCGATAGAAGGGTCATCGAGCCTTGCGTCACAGTGGCCTCTGCTGCTTGTCCGTCGGAGCCCGTAAACACCGTTTCTGCCTTTAGCGGATAAGTGGCAGGTTCGTTCCCGAGTATGACTTGGAACGAGAACAACTCGCCTTCCGTCCCCTGCAAAGCCGCTTGCGTAAGCGAGAAGATCGTCACGCGCAGCGTGTCATTCACCGCCGCAGCCACAAGGCTATGCCCGTTGGAGCGCGTGCTATTCAGTGCCGCAGAGTTCTCCACGTAGCGTAGGTTCGCACCTAATGGGATAGCAGCCTGCAATGCCGTGACCGCCTCATCGTTCGCGAGCGACACACTCACTGTCAGCGTCTCACCCGGGTGACCGGAGGACGCGGACAGCGAGAGCGTGTTCGTCGCCGATGCCAACAGCGGCAAAGCACACAGTATGATAATAAATAATCGTTTCATAACTTACCGGATTTGCTGTCCCATTACATCGAAGATGTGTTCACCGATGCGGATGTACATATGTCCGTTCTCGATGTATTTGGTGGAGCACGGCATAAAGAGCGTACCATCGAGTGCCTGCGATACACGCGGAGCGGCAACTACATTATGTCCCTGTGCGTCACTCAGAACGATATTCGTCAGTTCGGCATCGCCGATCTGGAGCAAAGCCGTCTTGCCTATACCGATGGTCTTACCGCTCATCGAATATGCCATGAATAGATAGTTGTCCTCGTCCTGCCACGTGCCGACTTTCTCAAACTCATTAAGCGCAGCGAGCGGAACGATGGACTGCTCCTTGTCAGCGGCAAAGGTGCATTGTACACCGCCAAGAACCGCGTCACTCTCTACGTAGAGGATTCCGTTCTCTATATAGTAAGATGCTGTCTCTTGCTGTACCGTCTGCGAACCTGCCTGCGGGTGCAAAATGAGGTCAATGGTAGCTACTACGTCGATGATATTTACCTGTTCGTCACTGTTTACATCGGCAGCCTCGAAGATAAACGGCTGCGGGTTCTGGCGCGTGATATAGTTCACCTCGGTAATGACATCCGCTACATCGACCGTCATAGAGCCGTTCGCGTCACCCTTGACTGCCGTCAGCGGACGAGCCACAACAGCATTCGAGAGATCGTACGAGTTGAGCGAAGTAGTCACTTGGCGGATGACATAGTAATAATCCTTGCCCGGCACGACGTCAAAATCAACAAACTCTGTATCTTGTGAATCGAGGAGTGAGGAGTTTACACAAAGAGTGTCGAATTTCCAACCTGCCTCTACATAGCATTTACAACTACTATCATAATAACGGTTCCACTTAATCGTGTCTTGTGTCCAACGATAGATATTATAGCCGAGCAGGTCGGCAAAATCTTCTTCGTCGGTTTCCCAAGTAAGTGTTACCTTACCTAATCCGGCTTCTGCCATCAGACCGGTACTCATCGAACCGGCAGCTGCTACTTCCATGTGGAAACGCCAGTTTTCTTCTCCAATTGGGAAATGCTCATCATCTTCGGCTCCTTTAACTTTAAAAGTATTATAACCATCTGAAACCGTTTTTGCATCAATCGTAAAGTATGCAGTATAAGTCGTACTATCTGCGGACCAAGAACCATTCTCATTTACCTTATGTTGAGTGAAAGGCTCACGTACACCAAAGGTTATGTTTGGTGCTATGCTCACATCCATCGGGCGGTTGAAATAAACCTCACATTTGTGTGTCCCGACACCTATCGGCGGCAATAACTCAAACTCATCCTGTGCATCAATGCCATCTACCAATATTTTCCATACAATACCATGCGCTTCTCGAATAGGACGAGTGTACATATTTGATATATCAAACATGCCAAATCCATAACTCTTTTCTATATCTAAAACATATTTTCTAACTTCACTCTCTGTAGAAGCCCCATAATAATTAGCCGGAGGGACTATGATTTGAGGTGTCGATTTATACTCGTATAACACATTCCTTCCATTACTCCAATTGATGGGTAATATATTACATTTTTTAATCGGGGATAGCGTATAATCTTTTATGGAAAAAGAAGGTGCATTCAAGTTAACATAATTGGTTTCGTAACTAGTAGCGGTATTTCCCCCGGCAAAACCCTCAAAATCATAGTGATCAACATAGTGGCATCGATACATTATACTACTTCCTCGCACTCCTGTTGACCAGTTGCACACAATGGCTCGCCCACTATTTCCTATATAACAATTCTTCAAAAAGACTCCTTTTATAGAAAGATAATTTCCCCAACCACCAGAATAGTAGTCAAAACCGGTAAATTTAACATACTCCCAATAATCAACGTAATCTTTAAAAGAAAGTAGCGTATCATTCCATTCGGGAATATTAGAGGTTGGCTTTTGTAATTGCATATCAATATTAATTCCTGTGTTTGCTCCTTCAGCGACGGTAAACACAATCATACTATCTTTAGTTCCTTTGGCAATAATCCTTCCGCCGGAAGAATAGTCAGGATAGGTAATGGTGCCTTGAACTCCATCAATAGTATCTATGCGACTTATATTAGAAGGCGGTGCAACAGAAATGGCTGTGCCTCCCCTAAATTTCAAGGTAGTACCTGGTTTAATAGTCAGTGTAACGCCTGCCGGAATCGCTAAATTATTCGTTACTATGTAATGAACATTCGGATATAATGTCATATCTTCTGTAATCAAGCCTCCTAATTCTACACCATTTTCTACCCATATTGATATAATTTGGCGGAGAGTATCTGTTGTATTATCGCATGTAGCAAACATAGTTAATTGAATGCGTCCATTATCTTGGCAGTCAGGACTTATTTTTACAAGATATGGGTTTTTAGCAATAGCATGTGCATACGTACTTATTGGTTTTCCAAAATATGCAGTATCCTGCAATAGTTTTATTCTGGAAGAATCGCCATATACCCAATAGCCATCCACATCTAATCCCACTTTAAACCAATATTTAATATTCGTTGCTGTTCCCCATACATTCTTTAAAGTAGGATATAAAGCAATTGTTTCTCCTGCATCTGCACGTTCATCACGATCTCCATTCTCTAATGTATCTACTATACTAAGTCTTATGATATTCAATTCTGGATGTCTATCTGCATCAGTAATATTATATGTTGACATAATATCCATATTTCCATGCACTGAATGAATTAAATCAGCATAGAGCAACTCTGGACTTAATATCTCTCTGCATTGCATAAGACGAGAAATAGCACCAGCTGCTAACGGACATGCCATACTTGTTCCATTGAGATTTTTATAGCGACCTCCGGGGAAAGTACTCATGATATTCACACCCGGTGCACGAAGTTCATAATTACATAGTTCAACATATTCCGAAAAAATAGGGCCATCATCATCAAAATTACTAAACGAAGCTAATTTTCCTTGAGAATTAGAAGAAGCTTCTACACCTAAAACATAAGAATACGCTGCAGGAAACATTGGACCATTTTGTTGGGCAGATTTTAAATTATAAGAACAATCGTGCTGATTAATACATTTGAAATCATTTCCCGCTGCAGCCACCAAAACAGCATTGGAATATGCGTTTATTAACGCTTGCTCTTCTGCCATGGAATACTGATAACCACCTATAGACATACTAATTACATCTGCGCCGTTGGCAGCAGCGTAGTCGATACCCTTGACGATGGTAGCTACATCGCCCGTTCCGTTCGACTGCATGACCGTTACCGGCATAATGAGTGCATCGGGGTTGGCACCCGTGATACCGATACCGTTATTACCCACAGCGGCTGCAATACCGGCACAGTGAGTGCCATGACCATTGAAATCAGCGAGTACCCCAGATTGGTTGATAAAATCCCATCCATGAATATCATCCTTGAAACCGTTGGCGTCGTCGTCCTGTCCGCTGATGCCGTTTGCTTCTGCGGCATTCGTCCAGATATTCGCTGCCAAATCGGGGTGCTCGATATCCACGCCCGTATCCAGAATAGCGATCACCGGACGCTTGGTGCTTTTCTTGGGTTTGTCCCAAAGTGCAGGAAGATTGATCGCCTGCAAGCCCCACTGCTGGCTATAGAGCGGCTCGGCGGTATAGGTCTGCTGATCAGCTGTCGGGATAGAATCATCGTACGGCAATGCCATGGTATAAACGATATAGTTCGGCTCAGCAAACTCCACTTCGTCCATCGCTTTGAGACGGTCGATGGCTTCGTGCATCGTCTGGGCTTTCTCGGCTTTCAGCGTCAGGCGGTAGAGTTTGCTCAGGTCTTGTACCTTCACCTCTTTGCCATTATACGCGCGGCGCACGCGTCCTACATTCTTATGTCCCGTGCGAGGCATGAGCTGCTCTACGGAGTCCACACCTAATTCCTCAAAGAGGGCATCTACGGCATTGACTTGGGAGGTTTGGAACTTTGCCTTTCTCGGCGCACGCATCTGTACCGCGCCATCGGCTTTGAACTTAACCAAGATCTCGCCCTCGCGATAGGCGTTTTGGTTCATTCGGTCAATCTTAATGACCTCATCTTCGTTGTCCGCGCTCTGCGCAAACAACGTACCTGTAGCGGCAATGAGTACGACCGCTAAAAGCAGGAAATGTTTTCTCATAATGGTTAATTTGTTGGGTTAATATGGTTAGTTTGTGTAGTTTGTTTCAAAAAGCGCGAACGATCCTTATCTTAAGTTAGAGGTTGTAGGATACCCGTCATAGCAGATAAGTCACGCTCGCGCAAACACGAGCGTTTACCGACTTATTCTGGCTTGACTTCGAAACTTCCTACATTTCTAACTTACCAAATAAATCGCAAACGCGAATTGTTAATATGTCACCGCTTTTTTACGCTGTCGGTGCCAGCGATATTGTTTAACGTCAGTGAGTGACGATGGTATTATGCTTTCTTTACAAATTTAACGATGCAATCAATGCAAATCGGTTTGTTGGATTGAGGGTCTACGAATACATTTGCAGGGTGCATGTCTTCCAAATGTAAGCGGTCGCTGATATAGTTCACTCCATTACCATCACCATTGTCATGAAAGCCTTTGACTCCGACCATTTCATCTATCTCTGCTTTGGTCGCAAGCCTCAAACAATCGATGTATGGTTGCGTGAGAATGATACGAAACAGGCCTTCTGAGTCACGCGTAAAGCCAATAACACTCATTGGCGTTTCCGGAAATAGAGCGTTGTGCAGCACAATTGCTTCAAGGGCTTTACTAAGCGTGGCATAAATGGAGGTACGCTCTTTTACTACAGAAATATCTCCTTCTTTATAATAGACTTTTGCCTCTGCGCCCTGTGCTATCTTAGGTCCGAAAGTTGAAATTATCCATTTTTCGGATTCTGGTATCCACAGTTTTTTAGCCTCCGCCCATTGTTGCAGCACTTCCTCTTGCTTAGCATCTATTTCCCAATTACTTGGGCTGCTTTCTTGGCTTTCTGGAGAAACGCGACTTGATTCAAGGCTTGCTCGCGCGTAGCTACAGACGGTGTACGCCCCAATGAGCGGCGCACCTGCTGTGCAGAGTCCTGCATGCTCTTGTAGATTAAATCGATGAATGTTTGTTCTTCCATTGAGTATATCGTTTGTATAATTATCTATCAATTGGAGTGTATAAACAGAGAAACCGTTTTCGCGGATACTGTCAAATATGGCGATTAATGGGTTCTCGTTCATGTCTTCACATTTTGCGCTGCAAAATTACACAAAAAAAACGACACTTGCAAATAAAAGTGCCATTTTTAGTGATTTTTCACATTCTAAACTGTCATAATCATCAATCCGACGATGTCATCATGTCCCGTTGCTCCTTCGCCCAACGGAAGAGGGAGAGCGGGAGGTGGCATTAATCTCCGGGTTGTTACGTGCGCAGTACGTAGGCGCGGAGCCAGGCATCTATGTCCTCTATCGCCGGGTCAATATGTTTGCGGACTATCTGACGGCGGTGGTAGATCGTTTGTTTCTGCACATTCAGGAGAATACCCATATCGCTGTCCGACGCACCGATGATGGACAAAATGGCAAACTGCATGTCCGATTCCGTCAAAGCCGGATATTCCTTGCGCAGCCGGCTGATGGCTCCGTCCAAGGCGCTATCCACAGAGGCGATCAATTCGTCAATACTCTCTTTGCTGAGGGTGAGTTGCTCATCGCGATAAACCTGGAGCCATTTGGGAAACTCCGGTTCATTACCCCGAAGTCGCTGCAGCTCTATCTCCCGCGTCAAATTCACTTTCTGCTTCAGCCGCTCCAGAGCGAGTTGGAGTTGCTGGGCATATTTATCCTGGAGTGCCCGCAGGGCTGCTGTTTGCTCTTTCTTGCGTTGCCGCCAATAGAGCCAGAGAAGTGTCATCACTCCGACGGAGAGGATTAAGAGCAGAATTAGGACGAATGAGATTCTCCGCTGCCACTCTTTTTCGCGCCGTGCTTCTTGCGCAAGCTGCTGCTCCCGCGCGACATCATAATGGAGCGTTAGTGCGTACGTGCGAGCTCCCGCATCTCGCTGGAGTTCCTCTATCTTGCGGTCGTAAAGGTCGAGCAGCACAGTGTACGCTTTGCCCAGCTCTCCGCGCTGGCGGTAGATCTTACTCGCCAGATAGAGGTAACTCTGCTCAAACCAATAGGCATACGCGGAGTCTTTGGGCTGAAGCCGCTCCAGATAGAACGCCGCCGAATCGGTCTCTGATTCAGCCAGAAGGAGTTCCACGATCTCCGAATAGCGTGCGTGTGCGCCGAACTCCTCCGCCAGGCGGCGGCAGACCTCCAGGCGCTGCGTGATGCTATCCGGATAACAGAGTTGGTAGCGGTAAGCACGGATATCCAGTTCCAGCACGGCACTCTGCGCCTCCTGTGCACAGCGTTGCGCCAACGCGAAATAGTGAAGCACGCTGTCCCGGTCTCCCCCGGTAAGTTCCATCGTGCGTGCTATGTCGCGGTACGCACAAGCCAGATATGTGAGGTTTTGACTCTCCAGGAGCAGAGGAACGGCTTTGCGGTAATAGGTATTGGCTATCTCATAAAGCATCTCGCTCTCGGAAGTGTTCCCCAGATGAAACCAAGTGAGGCCGAGCAGTTTGGTCCGTTTCGCCCGGCATTCCGGCGTGAGTTCAGCGGGATCGACGTCCAGAAAAGCCTCTTCCGCCTGCTTGAGGTAATAAACCGACTCCTCGTAATGGCTGGCATAATTGGATGAGGTGCCCGCCTTGTAGTTCTGCTCCCCCTGCTCCAACAGCTGCAAAGAAGCGTTTCCGCCGCAGGAAACAGTTAGAAGGATCACTACCGGAAGTACCCAATAGACGCTATGAAAGGATTTAAAGGACTGCATAAGTTTGATTTTGCGAGTGCAAAGGTAGTAAAAGTTTTGCATTTATGCAAATTATTGGGTAAAAAAACGGTTTTTGCAGGGTATAATTTGGATTTATGAGAAAAAATGTGTATCTTTGCAGTCGAATTATTTAAAATGCGTATTAAATGCGCATATTTTACTATAAATGAGCGGATTAGGAGTAAAGTAAAAGTAATAAAGTCTAGAACTCGTATTCCTCGATATAAAAACGCTTAAACAATTAGTAGGATTATGTCCAAACATCTGAAAACAAAGGTCATTGAGGGTTTAAAATACGTTGGTTTTGTATTTGAGCCTCTTCCGGCCGGTTCCACGCCTCATAAAAGGGGTGTTTATTATTGTCGTCTCCCCGAGGGCATCGATTATTGGAAAGGTGCGATAGACAAAGTGAAAGATGGACAAAAATATCAAAAGCGCGTTGTCATTCGCCCCTCGCGTTTCAGGAGCGGACTGCATGAGTTATACACCTACCATTTCCCGAAACACTGGTCAGCGGCGTGTGTTGCAAACAGGGAGTTGATCAAGGAGGCTCAGCGCAGGGCGCACGCGTTGGAGAAAGACTATTCTTTTGTCGGGATAGAATGGCGAATCCGGTTCTTTCAGCACTATTTCAAGGTGTATAAGGGCGGCGAGAAGCCCGAAGAGGGGATGAAGGCCTATTCGCGTTTTTACCAATATGTATATGTAGCCATTTATCGGGAGCTGAAGGAAGAGAGAAAGCGTCACTCCGAGCCTCTCCAAGAGAGAGAGGGAAAGGAGGGTGGATCACACCCTATTTCGGAGGAAATTTCGTTCGAACCGATTGAATTTCGTCCAAGGCTAAAGGGGTTTGCAAGCCCTCTTCGTATCGCGTACAACTATTTCCGAGAACGCAATTTGCAACCTCCGAAAATCCAATTAGTTGCAAATCCTAAAAGTATCCCTCGTACAACTACAGAATTTGCGTATATCGAAAAAAAGCAGTAATTTTGCACCGAATTTCTAATCATGGATTAGGGGTCCACAAAATGTATGTGAATATGAGAACAAAAAATTTGATCGGTCTGCTGGTTTTAGGAGTAATGTTATTAAAAGGAACATGCGTGTACGCGCAGAAGGTTCTCATTGACAGCGTGTACTATAGGCTTGACGGCGCGACAAAGACGGCGGAAATCGCGGTACAGAGCACCAGTACCGCGGTAGGCGACGTTGTTATTAACGACTCCGTGACGTACGAGGGCGTGAATTACGCGGTATCGAGTATGGCTGACGGCGCCTTTGCCGAATGCAATCAACTGACGTCCATTACATTGCCGCAGACGCTTCGCAACTTGGGGCAGTACGCTTTTCTGAGGTGCACCAATCTGACGTCGTGCATCATTCCTGACAGTACGATTACGGAGATTCCTTTTGAGGCGTTCTGGAAAGCCGGCCTCATTGAGTTCCGCGTGCCGGAAGGCGTGACGTATATTGAGCAGCGTTCGTTTGAACAGATGCCCAACTTGCAGCGCGTTCAGTTGGCTAATTCGGTTCAAAAGGTCAGTTCGTGGGCGTTTTATATCTTGGATGCGTTGCAAGATCCTATCTATAATGACAGTCTGTTTGTGCTGATGCCGGAAAATTACAGTGGCGCATATACTATTCCGTCAAGCATCAAAGTGATTTGCAATAAGGCATTCTACGGCTGTACAAAAATTACGAGCCTTACCATCCCGGAAGGCGTGAAGCGTATTGAACACTACGGACTGATGTTCAGTCTCAATGCTGTCATTAAAACGCTCCATCTACCGGCTTCGTTGGAATATGTTACTCCCGGGGCAATTTTTGGCGGATCATTACGGAAAATCTCCGTTGCGGAAGGCAACACGCACTACACTACATGGAACAACATGCTTATGAGTATCAACATGGATACCGTAATATGTTGTCCGGCGGCAATAAATGCCGCTTACACTTTGCCGGAAAGTGTCGTGCATGTTGCTGCCAGTGCTTTCTCTGTTTCCGCAGTTGATCTGACCATGACCAACGTGCGCTCTATCGACGAATACGCTTTCGAAGCCAACAGCCTTGGGAAGTATGACAGCAACAGACATTATGTCATACCTGAAACGGTGGAAGAAATAGGCGACGAGGCATTCTACCGCTCTTATTCCATGGAGCAGGTAACGATACCTTCCTCGCTTAAACAGATGGGTGAACAGGTATTTGCAGATAGTCCGAAACTCAAGAAGGCGGTCATCAACAGTTCCATGATCGGTAAAGGACAATTCCGAATCTGCAATAATCTGGAAATCATTGAGATAGGCGACAGTCTCAGAGAGATAGGCGCTTATGCTTTCCATGAATGTCCCGCACTATGGTACATCCGGATGCCGAAAGCCAACGCGCATTTCCGCGCGATAGACGGGGTGCTCTATTCGGCAGACACGACGGCGTTGGCGATCTATCCGTGCAAGCATGACGGAGAGGAGTTCGTGCTACCGGAAGAAGTAAGGACTTTGCGTTCTTCTTCGCTCAGAGCGGTGAATCTTCGTAAACTGGTATTGCCGAAAGGATTGAGTCAAATTGAGAACGAGTTGTTCGGCGGCTATTACTTGGGTAACGATGTTTCGGCGGTGATAGACACGATTGTAGCGCCGATGATGTCGGTGCCGGCAACTCAGGGCAATTCGTTCAATCTGCTCAATCAAGGGCAGACTGTGCTTTTGGTGCCCTGTGATTCGCTCGCGGCTATCTACCGCGCCAACAACACCTGGAAGGGTTTTGCTATCCAAGTGGACAGCACACTTCTGGAGCTGCCGGAAAAAGAGCCGGAAGTAGAGACGCAACCCGACGAGCACAGTGTGCAGTTCACATGGCCGGCCGTGGAAGGTGCCAGCTACTACACCCTCATCATCTGGGCCAACGAGGAGCGTACCGAGAAAATATGTACGCTGACATTCAACTCTATGGGACAGCTCGTTGAGATCGACTTCTCCAAGCACGCACCTGTTCGGAGAACGATGAACGGCACCGGTTCTTTCTCCTTCCGCTATAACGGTTTGGACGAGAACACTCACTATTGGTACACCATGAGTGCCTATGATGCCCAAGATAGCGGACTCTTCCACACCTCGGGTACGTTTGCCACAGCCGGAGCCGGTACAGCGACAGGAGTGGACAATGAACCAAGTGACCAAGTACAAAGTACAAAGGTGCTTCGGAACGGACATATCTATCTGATTTACGAAGGGCGGATGTATGACGTGCAAGGCAAACGAGTTGAATAGAAACAAGCTAATCCAATGAAAAATAATACCGGAAATATTTATATAGGAATAGCCGCTTTGCTGATAATAACCGCAATGGCCTTCGGAGGGGTGATTTATCTTCGGGATTCGGAAAAGAAAGGTCCTACTACGCTCTCCTCCGAAGAACCGAAAAAAAGCGTTGAAAC
>OCVV011197659.1_pt1 | contig 15322 bp, 13 predicted proteins | sample 1539721 | NCBI WGS metagenome assembly OCVV01 (sample SAMN02144230, study PRJEB22623) | gut metagenome | biome: sheep rumen | host: Ovis aries | place: New Zealand
TTCTTTGCTGATTTTAAATTCCTTATTCCATTTCTTTCTACTATAATCATGCCTTGTACCAAGAACAGGATTATTATGAACATAGCAATCGTCTAAAGAATTCATATCAATATTATTTTTTGATTTTGTGGACATTCATCATTTCACAGGCATCTTCCTTAACATGCTTAAAGGCCTCAGACTTTTCGTTTTCAGTTAAACATCTAAGTTTCTGTTCCATTTCAAACATACAATATGCATGATAGCGATATGATGTATTTGTCTTTAATGTATTAGGGCCATAACATGCCTTTTTAAATAATCTACTATGAGCCCTTAAAGACTTTGCATAATTCTTGCTCATTTACATTTCCTCTTAAATTTGATTAATTTATTTTTATTTGTTATAATTTTCATAGAAGAAGGTGCTGGTAGCTAATGACTACCGGGCAGAGCCTACTTCTTTTTTTATTTTAGAAATCATTTCTTTATCGTCCTTGTGGATTAGAAAAAAATTTAATTCTTTAGTAGAAAAATGTTTTCTAATCCACAAGAAGTTAATGTACCAAAAGCAGTAGCTCCAATTAGTCTTAATGATAGGACTCTTAATATTTTATTTTTTTCATATTTGAAATATTCTCTTCTTAATTTGACTAAATTATTTTTATTTGCTACAATACCTATAGAATAAGTAATCGACATAAAGGATTTGAAATTATAGTCCTGGCCGATTACTTATTTTTTCTTTTTTATTTTATATGGATAAATTAGCAAAATAAAAAAAAGTTAGAAAAAACTAACTTTTTACGTGCATATCGTTTGAAGTTTTAAAATAGCAAAGTTAAAATGATTTTAGACATATAATGAAAGAGGTAATAATATGGCTAATATTTATGATTTTAATGTTTTAAAAAGAGACGGTTCTGAATTTTCTTTATCTGAACTTAAAGGTAAAGTTTTATTAATTGTAAATACTGCAACAGGTTGCGGTTTTACTCCACAATATGAAGAAATTGAATCTTTATATGAAAAATATCATGAAAAAGGACTTGAAGTATTAGATTTCCCTTGTAACCAATTTAAGGAACAAGCTAAAGGAACTGATGAAGAGATTCATAGTTTCTGCCAATTGAAATATAATACTAAGTTTGATCAATTCAAAAAGATTGAAGTAAATGGTGAAAATAAGATTGCATTATATGCATTTCTTGAGGAAGCTGCGCCATATAAGAAACCTAAAGGAATTAAGAATGGTGTAGCAATGTCTCTACTTGAAAAATTATCAGGTACTAAAGGTACAAACGAAATTCATTGGAACTTTACTAAATTTTTAGTATCACGTGATGGTGAAATTATCAAGAGATTTGAACCTGTTGAAAAGCTTTCTGACGTTGAAAAGAATATTATTGAATTTTTAAAGTAGGAATATGATGCTAGGAAACTAGCATCTTTTTCTAACCTTTTATTATATCACAAAATGTTGTTTTTTTACATCCTTATAAGTAAAATCTTTCTACCCTATAATATAGTTAGGTAGGGTGATAAAATTGAAAAAATTTAAATTGAGAAAAGATTTATTTAAAGGCACTCTAAATGATCAAGAATGTGATGAATTGTTTGATTTATTTTTAAAGAATAAGTACATCGACAAAGATAATATATTAAGTATTAGATTTTTTATGTTTTATCAAAATTACTTTTTATATTTGCCACATAATTTAGAGCCAAGAAGAAAAGAGGTATTTGATTGTATCAATAAGTTAAACTTTACTGAGCGTGACTTCATGCAAAGCAAAGCTGACTTTAAGAAGAAGCCTGTTGGCTTTAAAGATTGAGCATTTTTATACAAAAAAAATTTCACTTGTGATAAAATACTTAAGTATTTAGCAGGTGAATATTATGAATATTAGTAAAGAAGCTAGTGTACTAATTAATGAAACTTTAAAAAAGTATAATAAAGAAGTCTTAGCATTTAAATATATAAAATCTTTAGAACAAATGTCTGTTTCTATTTTAACAAAGGAAGAGGCAATAGATTTTGAAGAATTAGATGGTGTTTTAGTTAAATTTATTGATGAGGCAAAGAATGCAACTAAAAACTGGTCTATCGTAGAAGAAAACGGCAAATTAACAATTCAAAAGAAGTGCAAGTGTTGTACAGATGATTGTTGTGAATATGTTTGTAACAAAATTACACCTGAGTGCAGTAAAAATAAAAAATAAATCTAATTAGATGTTGATAACTAATATGTTACCGACATCTTTTTTATTAGACTTAAAAATAAAAAAAGAAACTATATAAGCTAATTAGTCAAAGATTTAAAATCTTATTGGTTATCACTTATATAAAGTCTCAAATTAGTATATAATTAAAGGCGAGATAAAGTGGAGGTTTTCAATGAGAAAAACAAAAATTATATGCACACTAGGACCAGCAGTAGATACAAAAGAAATGCTAATTAAAATGGTAGAAAACGGTATGAACTGCTGCAGACTTAACTTTTCACATGGTACACATGCAGAACATGAAGTAAGAATTAAAAGAATTAAAGAAGTGAGAGAGGAAATGAATATCTCCCTTCCAATTATGCTTGACACAAAAGGACCTGAAATTAGAGTTAGAGATTTTAAAGATGGTGTTCAAACTTTAACAGAAGGTAGTTTATTTAGAATCACTCCTGACGATGGTAGTCTTGGTGATGCAACACATACATGCATCACATATCCTCGTTTAGCTGAATTCGTTCACGAAGGAGATATGATACTTGTTGATGATGGTTCAATTGAACTTGAGGTTGTTAGAACAGAAGGTAAAGATGTAATTACTAAAGTTTTAAACACTGCAGTAATTAAAAATCATAAATCTATTAATGTTCCTAATGTTATTATTGATCAACCATTTATTTCCCAAACTGATAAAGCGGATTTGATTTTTGGATGTCAACAAGGCGTAGATTATGTTGCAGCCTCATTTACAAGAAGAAAAGAAGATGTACTTGAACTTCGTAAGCTTCTTGATGATAATGGTGGAAAAGATATTAAAATTATTTGTAAGATTGAGAATACTGAAGGAATTCAAAATATGAATGACATTATCGAAACTGCTGATGGTGTCATGGTAGCTCGTGGTGATATGGGTGTTGAAGTAGCATTTAAATATTTACCTGCAATACAGAAGGATATGATTTCAAAATGTTATCGTATGGGTAAGATTGTTGTAACAGCTACACAAATGCTTGACTCAATGCAACACAACCCACGTCCAACTCGTGCAGAGGTTAGTGATGTTGCCAATGCTATTTATGATAGAACAACAGCAATTATGTTATCTGGGGAATCTGCTGCTGGTAAATATCCTGTTGAATCTGTTCGTGCAATGCGTGATATTGCGATTGCAACTGAATCTGATATCAATTATCAAGAACGTTTCTACAAGAATAATTTAAATCTTGGTGAAGGCGTATTATCTACAATTTGCAACAGTGCTGTACAAGCAAGCTTCCAAATTGATGCAAAAGCTATTGTTTGTGTAACTATGCATGGTGTAACAGCTCATGTATTATCATCATATCGTCCTGAATGCCCAATTATTGCGGTAACAGTAGATCGCAAGGCATATCATCAATTAGGCCTTGTATGGAACGTTACTGCTGTTAAGGCTGAAGAGCAACATTCAACAGATGAATTATTCTTATATGCTGCTAAAAAGGCTGAAGAAACTGGTCTTGTTAAAAAAGGCGATAAGATTATTATCCTTGGTGGATCTTACATTGGTTGTGGTATTACAGACACTATGAAAATTCATACAATGAAATAATTTTGAATTAAATTAGTATATACTTTTGTATGTCCTTGTAATTTGAAATATTTATTTTAAAAAAACGATAAAAGCGTTTTCAAAATTCTATTGAAAACGATTTTCATAAATGCTATAATTTTAATAGTAGCGAGGTGTTTTCCATGTCAAATGCAACTATATATGATGTAGCCGGTAAAGCTGAGGTATCTCTTGCCACAGTTTCTCGTGTTTTAAATAATCCAGAGAAGGTTAATGAGGCTACTAGAGAAAAAGTTTTAAAGGTAATTAAAGAATTAGGATATAGACCTAATGCCATTGCACGTGGTTTAGCAAGTCATAAGACAACTACTGTAGGTATTATGTTAAGTGATGTAACAAGAGCATCAACAAGCCAATTACTTGGTGGTATTATTGATATCGCTAAAAAGTATAGCTATTCAATTAAGATTTTCTCAATGTCAGGTGAAACAGATGTCCTAGATAGTATTCGTGATGTTGTTGCAGAGCAAGTTGATGGTATCCTTTTATTAAATGATGAACTTGATACTCGTCAAATGAATATTATTAAAGAACAAGCAAGCAATGCTAACATTCCGCTTGTATTAACAAACGTAATTTCAGATGATCCTGAATTACCAAGCGTAGCAATCGATTACTTTGGTGCAAGCTATGACATCACTAAAGAGTTGTTGGCTCAATCTAGAAAAGACATTTATCTTCTTTCAACCGTTACTCGTTATTCAGTTAATTTGCAAAAAGAAGCTGGATATGTTAAAGCTATGGAAGAAGCTGGTTTAGAAGCTAGAGTATTTAGAACAAGTGGTGATCTTTCAATTAATACTCCACACTTTGAAGAATATTTTGAAACTCACAAAGTTGATGGAGCTATTGCAGTAAGAGACTCAATTGCTGTTTCGTTTATGAATGTTATGATCAATAAAGGATATAATGTTCCAAAAGATATCGCTGTTATTGGTTATCAAAACACTAAATATGCAATGCTTGCAAGACCAAAATTAACTTGTATCGATACACCTGTTTATGACATTGGTGCTGTAGCGATGCGCTTACTTACAAAGTTAATTAAAGGTGAAGAAGTAGATTCAATTAAGATTGTTTTACCACACAAGGTAATCAGAAGAGAAACTTTCTAGTTGACAACTTATTTTAAAAATGGTAAAACCATAATATGAAGTTAATCGGTGAAATAATTTAGTAGTTTAAAATAAGCTTTTAGAGAAGTTCTGGTTGGTGAAAAGAATTAGTGAGTTTTAAATGAATTACACTTATGGAGATTGACCGTTACTCGCGTTAAGAGTTTGAGTGCAATGTTTATACATTGAACTAAGGTGGTACCGCGTATTAGACGTCCTTAGAATTTAGGACGTCTTTTTTTATTTAAAGGAGATATTACATATGGGTATTTATGAAGAACTAGAATGGCGTGGATTAATTAAAGATGTATCTGATCCTAGCTTAAGAGAAAAATTAAATGCTGGTGGAATGACTTTCTACATTGGAACTGACCCTACTGGTGATTCACTTCACATTGGTCATTTCTCAAGTTTCTTAATTTCAAAAAGACTTGCTGATGCTGGACACCATCCAATTCTATTAGTAGGTGGAGCTACTGGTTTAATTGGTGATCCAAAGCCAAACAGCGAACGTCCTATGATTACATATGAACAAGTTCAACACAATTTCGAATGCTTGAAGAAACAAGCTCAAGAAATTTTTGGATTCAAAGTTGTTAATAACTTTGATTGGATTAAGGATATCAACACAATTGACTTCTTAAGAGATTATGGTAAGTATTTCAATGTTACTTATATGCTAAATAAGGACATCATTAAGAGAAGGCTTGATGAAGGTATTTCATTTACTGAATTCTCATATATGATTCTTCAAGCTTTAGACTTCGTTCATTTGAATGAGACTTATGGTTGTACACTTGAAGTTGCAGGCCAAGATCAATGGGGTAACATTACTTCTGGTATTGAACTTGCAAGAAGAAAGAATGGTACTGAATTATATGGATTTACAATGCCTTTATTAACTAAGTCAGATGGTACTAAGTTTGGTAAGACAAATGGTAAAGCTATTTGGTTAGATAAGACTAAGACTAGTCCATATGAAATGTATCAATTCTTCATCAATGCTGAAGATGAAAAAGTTATCGATTACTTAAAATTCTTAACATTCTTAACTCGTGAAGAAATTGAAGAAATTGAAGCTAAACAAAAAGCTGAACCAGAAAAGAGATTAGCTCAACAAACATTAGCTCATGAAGTTATTAAGTTCTTACATGGCGAAGAAGCTTATCAACAAGCTTTAAAAATTTCTAAGGCTTTATTCTCTGGTGATATTAAGTCATTAACAAAAGAAGAAATTCAAATGGGATTCAATGATCTTCCATTGAATGAAATTGAAGAAGGAGCTTCGCTTGTAGATGTATTAATTCAAGTAGGACTTGCTAAGTCAAAGAGAGAATCAAGAGAATTTATCACTAATGGTGCTGTTCTTGTGAACGGTGACAAGTGTACTGATCTTACAAAGACTTTAACTAAGGCAGAAGCAATTGGACAAACTTATATTGTTATTCGTCGTGGTAAAAAGTTATACGCTTTAACTCAAGTTAAGTAATATATTATATATAGATAATAAAAGGGTTTCGAAATTAATCGAAACCCTTATTTGTTATCTTTAAATATAAGTTTTCCTTTGTAACCGACAACTGTTTGTCCTTCAGGTATGTCTTCAAGAACAGTAGCGTTAGCTCCAATTCTAGCATTTGAACCAATATTTATTGGTCCAAGCAATTGAGAATGAGCACCAATAATAACATTGTTGCCAATTGAAGGATGACGCTTTCCGTGAGTGATACCACGTCCACCTAATGTTACTCCATGATACATAGTTACGTTATCTCCAATAACTGATGTTTCTCCAATTACAACACCTGTGCCATGGTCAATGAAGAAGTTCTTACCAATTTTTGCGCCAGGATGTATTTCAATTGAATACTTTTTCCTTGAATGATATGTAATTAATTCGGCAATTAATTTAAAATGAATTTTCCAGAAGAAGTGAGCTATCCTATAATTGATAAGAGCTTTAACTCCGGGATAAGTTAATAAGATTTGCAGATTGCTTCTAGCAGCAGGATCTCTTAACTTTATTGATTTTAAAAAGCCAATCTTTTTTTCTTTCATAATAATTATCTCCTAAAAAATAAAATGCATCCTTACTTAAAGGACGCAATGCGTTATTCCACCTATTGTAAGAAGTATTCTTAACGCGAATATACGTCTTTTGCTAGAAGAACTCATCAGGTGCCTTCAAAAATAATTTAATCCAAAATTCTCATCATCATTTGGTCTCTTAAAATAAATTATAGTTTACTATCCTGAATCATAGAGATATCTTCATTATAATTTATTTAGGAATATTGTCAAATAATTTACATTTCAAGATTTTTAAGTTATAATCGAGCCATGGTGATAAAATGTCAGTTTTATATAAAGATAATAAAGATAATAATAAAAATGAAAATCTTGAATCACAAGATAATAATGTAAATAAAGATCCTCATTACGGTATGCCTAATTATGTTCAGGCACCAGAAAAAGAAGAATCTAAATTTCATAAAATCTTTTTTTCTAATAAAGGTAGATATGTTGTAGCATTAATTGTGAGTATTGTATTGTTTATTGCATTAAGCTTGGTATTTGGATTTAAAATATTTCAAAGCTATGTTGATGCCTCTTTTGTAGTAGCTATAGTTGATTTAGGTTTTGCTGGATTGTCTGTTGCAACAAGGGAAGGTACATTTGATGGTTTGTCTTATGGATTCTATAAAATTTTTGTGTCTTATCGTTTTAACAATCCTAAAGGCAAATATAATGATTTGTATGACTATAAGATGGTTCATGATGCTAAAAGAAAAGATAACCCATACAAATTTGTTCCATATATTGTAGTTGGTTTGGTATTTTTGATAATTTCTCTAATTTTATTTTCTATCTTACAGGCAAAAATCGCAAAAAGCTTAAGTTAAAATATTTCAAAATAGAAAAAAGACTTCTAGAGTATGAAATAATATTCTAAAAGTCTTTTTTTTATTGAATATTATTTCAAATTATTCTACAAACTAATTTTAATTTTGTATAAATGGACTTTTTTTAGATTTAAAGATAGGTTGCAACCGTTTTCACAAAAGATAATTTGATAAAATGCTTGATTTGTGAAATGAATAGTGTATAATTGTATACAAAGATATGAAAAATATGTTTTTAGCCTACATTTTAGAATTTAATTTTAAAAATAAGGCTATAGATTAAATTTATATCATTAAAGATTTACTCTAAAGGGGTAAAACGAGGAGGATTTAATATGAAGAAATTAACTAAGAAATTAGGAATCTTATCATTAGCAACTCTAGGAGCAATTTCAGTTGCATCATGTGGTACGACTCCTGCTCCAACTGATTCTACTGCGACAGGTTCAAATCCTGTTGAATCAGGCTCTAAAGATTCAGGCTCTAAAGAATCAGGTTCTGATGAAAACCCAACAAGCGAATCAGAAGAATCAACTAATCCAGTAACAAAGACATTAACAGTTTCTGATAGCTATAATTATCATGCTAATGTACAAAACAAGGATGTTACAGTAGTTGCTGAAGGTGTAAGAAAGACTTACTCTAATGCTGATTATACAAAGAGAACAGAAATTCTAGGATTACTTGAAAAGTATGCTGTTGAAAATGGTTTAACAGGTTTGACTCTATATGGTGATGGTGCTGTAAGAAAGTATAACGAACGTCTACAATCACCAACATCTTGGAATTATGTTCCAGGTTATGGTTTTGGTGTTTTCAAAGAAGGTAGAGCTACTGCTCCACTTTCAGGAGAAAAAAATGATGCATTTAAGATGTATTACCATACAGCAACTGCTGATGCAATCACTACAGTAAACCCATTAAATGTTACTGAATCTACAGTTTCAGATTATGCATCTTATACAGATGGTACTGCCGCAATTAAGAGATTAAACGAAACAAGTACAGGTTATGAATGGGTAGGAGATCTTGTAGAACCAGAAGTTGGACCACATAATATTGCAATTGCAGTAAATCCAAACGCTGATAACAAGACAAAGGAATATAAGTTTAAAGTTAGAGTTGGTGCAGATTTAAAATATGCTACATTAACTGGTAAAGATTCGTTAAAGAAATATAATGGCAAAGAAGCAGAATTAGAAGACTACTTAACTGTTGCTAAATTAGTATATGCTAAGAGTGTTGGTTATGCTCGTGCTACTGATACATTTAATACAAGCCAAGAAATTCTTGGTGCTCAAGAATATTATGCAGCTACAGGCGCAGCAACAACTTGGGAAGAATTAAATGAAGCTTATGAAAAGACTTTAAAGAAAGGTTTATTCATTGATGATGATGGATATTTACATATCGTATATAAGCAAGAACAAAACAACTTCTATGGTATGTATTATGCACCATTCTATCAACCAGTTCCAGAATCATTCATTACTGATCTAGCTAAATTAGCTAAGGGTGAAACTGTTGTTGATGGTTCTAAGGTTTGGGCTGCTGTTAATAAAGATAATGATTTAACACCAGTTGATACTGTTCTTTCTACAGGTGCTTATGCTTGGGAAACTTGGTCAGACACAATGTATACATTAAAGAGAGTAGAAACTCATGATTATGATGGTTTATATAATTTCGAAGGTGTACATATTGCTCTTGACACATCAATGAAGTCTGATACTGAAGCTGCTTGGAAGAAGTATGAGAGTAATTTAATTGATTCATGTGCTGTTCCATCAACTAAATTAGCTGAACATCGTGGTGATCCAGACGCTCATATGGAAGATGATGAAACAACTTACAAGATTAATATGAATACTTGTACAGAAGAATTATGGGAAGAATTATTTGGTGAAAATGGTACTATAGTACAAACTCCAAAGGCTGACTATTGGGATGTTAAACCAGCTATGTCTAATAAGAACTTCACAACAGGTTTAAGTTATGCATTAGACAGAAAGACATTTGCAACAACTTATGGTCGTTCTGCATCTGGTAATTTCTTCGGTAATGGTTACTATTCTGACCCTGAAAATGGTATTGTTTATAATACAACTGACGCTCATAAAAATGCGGTTGCTTCAGTTAGAGAAAATGGTTCTGATGAATACGGATACAGTTTAACTTTAGCACAACAACATTTTACTGCTGCTGCAAAAGAATTAGTTGAATCTGGTGCAAACAAGGCTGGAGATACTATTAAGATTTCAATCGGTTGGCAAACTGCTGACCAAGCTTCAAAGCAAGGCGCAACATTAAAAGAAATGTTCGAAAAAGCATTCAATGAATCTGATGCAAAGAGAGTTTATGGTTTAACTCTTGAAATCGAAAACATTGGTGCGGTTGTATGGTCAGATGTATACTACAACATGATGATGGTTGGTCAATTTGACTTATGCTTCGGTTCAATTTCAGGTAACCCAATGAACCCAATCAACTTCCTAGAAGTATTAAAGAGTGACAACTCTTCAGGATTCACTCTAAACTGGGGTTCAGATACTAATACTGTAGATCCTAAGATGGTATATGATGGTATGGCATGGTCATTTGATGCATTATGGACTGCTGCTGATACTTCAGCTCTTGTAAAAGATGGTAAGTTAGTTGATTATGTTGACACTAAACTTGAATCTTCAGTATATGATGCTACAACTGGTACTCGTACAACAAAGATTAAGTATGCTGCTTGGACAACTGATGATGCTCGTGCTACATTCTTAAATGCTGATGGTACAATCAAAGAAGGTTATATTTCAGCTGTTGCTTATGACTGCAATGGTAACAAGATGAATCTTGATGCTTCTCAATTTACTGTAAAAGATGGATATATTGTCATTACATTAACTAAGGAACAAGAAGATTATACTGTCCAATTAAATGTTAATATTTACTTCGACGTTGAAGTTAAGACAGGTGATACTTGGAACGTTGTTGATGAAGGTAAGACATCTGTAAATAACTCATTAGAAGTTTTAACAGCTACTGTAAAGTAATTTAAGAACACTTTAGATGAAAAAATAGAATTGGAGAATTGAACTTCAATTCTATTTTTTCTTAATTTTTCGAATAAAATTTTATGAAAAGCTTAATTACAATTTTTAATTTTAAGTACAAAAGTGTTGATTTCTAATGAAATTTTATGTAAAATAATAAAAAGCACAAAGGAGTGAAAACATGGGCAAATATGTAAGAAAAAGATTAATTCTTGCGTTTTTCACAGGATTGATCATTTTAACTGTTGTATTCATTCTTGCTAAGTCATTGCCTGTTGATAAACCAATAGGTACAGATGCACAAAAAGCTTCATTCTGGGAAACTGAAATTGCAAGAGGATACATTATCAAAAGTAATATAAATATTGTCGGCATGCGTGCTATTGATACAGTGAAGACTAACGAAGGTAGTGTTTACTATTATCAAGTTCCAGTTATGCAACAATACTTTAAATGGGTTCAAAATATTTTAACAAAGTGGGACTGGGGTGTTTCACAAAAAATTGATATTAATACTTCAGTAGGAACAATTATTAGAACAAAGCTACCTTATTCTATTAAGATTAATCTTTGGGCTACATTAATTTCTGTTCCACTAGGTATTTTAGTTGGTATTTGGGCAGCTTTAAAGAAAAATAAGCCAACAGATAGTATTATTTCAACTATTATTATTATCTTTATTTCTGTTCCATCATTCGTATTAATCACTTTCTTGTTACAAATTTTCTGCTATTCAGGTACACAAATTCTACCTCCAAAATGGCCAGACAAGACAGCAGCATTAGATATAAAGATTAGAGGTTATATTATTCCTGTAATTTCATTATCTGTAGGTTCTATTGCAGGATATGGTCGTTTCACAAGAGCTGAATTATGTGATGTTATGTCATCTGAATACCTTCTTTTAGCACGTACTAAAGGTTTAACACGTGGACAAGCAATTCGTCGTCACGCACTACGTAATGCGATGGTTCCAATTTTACCAAGCATTGTAGCTGAAGTTATTGGAATTTTCGTTGGTGGTGCAATGATTACTGAAACATTATATACTATTCCTGGTATTGGTTCTCTATTCGTAGACGCTATTAATACTAAGGACTGGAACGTATTATTCGTAGTTATGGCTATTCAAGTCGTAGTTGGTTTATTATCAGGTATCATTGTTGACTTATCTTACGGATTTATTGACCCAAGAATTAGAATGGGGGCAAAGAAATAATGGAAAACACTAATAAATTATTAGATGCAAACGGTAATGAAGTTATTCTAACTGAAGATGATTTCAAGTTCGTTCAATCTGAAAAAAAAATTAAAGAGAAGAGTTTTGACACTAAGCCTACAACATTCTTTAAAGATGCATTAACTAGATTCGTTAAGTCGAAGAGTTCTGTTGTTGCAGCATTTATCATTGGTATTCTTATATTATTATCAATTATTGTTCCAGTTGCATCTCCTTATAAATATAATGGCTCATTCTCTTATCAAGCCCTTTTGTCACCAAAGCTATTTGACAATGGTAATTTCTGGGCTGGAAAATATAAATATAAGAATATTACATATAATCTTAATACAGGTTCTTATACTGCAGGTGAGGGTGCAAGTGCAATTACTTATGAATCTGATTATATGAACAACGTACAATTTTCATATTCTAAGGTAAATAACCAATCAGCAGGTGCTGTAGGTGGAATCTTTGTTGCTACTTCATCTACTAAGAGTTCTTCATCAAATAGAAGTGGTATTTATAATAAAATTCCATTCACAATTTCAAAATCTGATGATCTTGTATTACATCTAGACCTTGTTGAAGATGATGAAATTGCAAAGTCAATTGATACAGTATTAGCTGAATACAGCATTGTATTAAAGTCTTCAACAACAGCTGATATTGTTTTAAAAGATGTGTCTAAAGATTATTCATCTCAAACTATCAATATTAGTGAAGTTTTACAAAATAAGAATATTGATAAAGTTGAAAATGCTGAAGTAAGGGTGTTATTAAAAACAAGCAAGACTGAATTTGTATGTCTTCCAATTAGATCTTTATATTTTACAACTTCAAATGTAGATTTAAAAGCTAAGACTGATACTTATCAAATCAAAAATGACAAATTTGCAACTGAAGGTGTTATAAACTATAACAATGATATGACTCAAGAAGAAATTGATGCATACATTGATTCTCTTAAAGATTATGGTGCAAGTGCCCAAGTAAATACTACTGCTAATATAGTTGCATTAAGATCTACTAAGAATTTATATGGTGCTGAATTTGCAAGCGCAAGTTTCTATTATGATGAATATGCTGCTAAGTTTGGTGCACAAACACATGCGATTACTCAAACAGAAATGCAAACTTATATTGACAATGGTTGGTGCAAATATACATTTGGTAACCCATCATCATTTGAAAAACTATCTGAAAAGTGCCCGGTAAACGAAGTTTTAAGCGAAAAAGAAGTTGGTACTTCAGTAGAATTATCTGCTAACGTAACAATGTATCGCTACTATGGTTACAATTCAATGCCTCATTTCATTATGGGAACTGATCAATATGGAAACCCTATGTTCTCATATGCATTCTTCGCTTTACAAACAAGTTTATTAATTGCAGTTATAATCTTTATTATCAACTTTACAATTGGTATTATCTATGGTTCTATTGAAGGTTACTTCGGTGGTAATGTAGACTTATTCATGGAACGTATTACTGATATTTTAGCTTACATTCCAGGTACAATTCTATTAACATTATTATTCTTAAATTTAGGTAGAACTATTAAAACATTCACATTAGCTATGTGTTTAACTGGTTGGATTGGTGTTGCTGGTGGTACTCGTACACAATTCTATCGTTTCAAGGGTAGAGAATATGTACTTGCATCTCGTACACTAGGTGCTTCAGATGCTCGTTTGATTTTTAAACACGTCTTACCAAATGCTATGGGTACACTTATTACATCAACAGTATTAATGATTCCAGGAATAATTCGTTCAGAAGCCACTCTTGCTTATCTAGGTCTTGGTCTTAAAGGTACTGCATCATTTGGTGTAATCCTTTCTGAAAATCAAACATTATTGTCTTCTCGTGGTTACCTAGTAATCTTCCCAGACGTTATTCTTGCATTATTAATGATTACATTTAACCTATTTGGTAATGGTCTTCGTGACGCATTTAACCCAACATTAAAAGGAAGTGAGTAGTATGGCAGAAAAAGTACTTGAAGTTAAAGATTTAAGAGTTTCATTTAAAACTGATCATGGTATTGTTAAAGCCGTACGTGGAGTTTCCTTTGACCTTTATAAGGGTGAAACATTATGTATCGTAGGTGAATCTGGTTCTGGTAAATCAGTTTCATCTAAGGCCATAATGGGTATTCTTGCTAATAATGCCATCGTTGAAAATGGTACTATTATGTATGAAGGTGAAAATTTACTTGAAGTTTCTGAAGAAGAATATGTAAATATTCGTGGTCATAAGATTGGTATGATTTTCCAAGACCCACTTTCAAGTTTAAACCCTATCATGCGTATTGGTAAACAAATTACTGAAGCAACTTTATTAAATGGTAATAAGCTTAAAAAGTTATATTTAGATTCAATCAATAATGAAAATGTAGCTTACAAGAATCTTGTTACATTTAAAAAAGTTAAAACTGAAAAGATTAAGACTAAATTAGCTGAAGATATCTTAACTATTCGTTCAGGTGAAAAGATTCAAGCTAATAAAGAAATCGCTAAACTTGAACAAAGATATGATGTTGAAGTTTATAACATCAAAGATAAGAGTGATTTTGATATATCTGACTTCAAAGATGACATTAAAGAAGCTAATACTGAATTAGTTAAAGCTAGAAATAGCGAAATTAATAAAATTAAGAAATCTCTTAAGGCTGAAAATCTAGTCACAGCTGAACAAGATGCTAATGCATTATCAGCTGCTGAACAAAAGATTGCAGAAATTAAAGCCAAATATGACGCTTTAATTGCAGAAAATAATAAGAAATATGCTGATTTTGCAGCAGAAAGACGTACTCAAAGAGATGCTGAATTAGCTAAGGCTCGTGAAGCTTATCTTGCAAAAGTAAATGTTCAAAAAGAAATTATAAAGAAAAAAGCTACTCAAGAACAACTTGAAGAACAAAAGAAGCAAATTGAAGAATTAAAAGCTAAAGCTCAAAAAGAATTAGAAGCAGTTAATCTTGAATTTAATTCAAAGATGCCTGCTGCAAAAGCTAATTTAGTTGAGGCTAAGAAGAAAGCTAAGATTACTGTTCAAAATTATAAGCAAGAAGTTGAAAGAACTTATAATTCTGATAAGTCTGATGTTGATTCTAAGCATAAAGAAGTATTAGCTGAACTTGAAACTAAATATGGTTCTCAAGTAGAATCTGCTAAAGAAGCTTTAGCAAATGCAGGCAAGAATAGCGCTGAATATAATTC
>OCVV011289326.1_pt1 | contig 15322 bp, 9 predicted proteins | sample 1539721 | NCBI WGS metagenome assembly OCVV01 (sample SAMN02144230, study PRJEB22623) | gut metagenome | biome: sheep rumen | host: Ovis aries | place: New Zealand
TCCGAGGGCTGCGACTGCTGTTTCTCCTGCAGCTCGGTGACGGTCTGCTCGTTGGACATGGGAACAAGTTCGCTCTCGTGCACCAGTTCGTCAATATCAATGGGGGTGAAGGCCGTATCGTCAGAAGTAGAATTCCACTCCAACGATACGTAGAGCAAAGCCAACACCAGTGCCAGTCCCAGGAGAAATCCCGTAGTGCGCCGCTGTTCTATATCAGCCCTTGGTGTCTTTTTTTGCTCTATCACGGCTGCAAAGTTACAAATAAAATAACAATTAACTGCCGGCAGTCACAATATTTTTTGTACCTTTGCCGTTGATTTATAAATAAATTAAGGTAAAAAAGTTAAAAGTTCAAGAATGGGAGCTATCATCAACAAGCCGTCGAAGTGGGTGAAGGTATTGCCTTCATGCCTGCTGCCCGTTTTCCTTTTGGCCGTTTTACCACATCGCCTACAGGCTCAGGAGAGTCAGGAGGTGTATAGCTTCCTGCGGCTGCCCGTCAGCGCCCATGTGGCAGCCCTGGGCGGCGATAACATCACGCTGAGCGACGACGACCCTACTCTCATCTTCCACAATCCGGCACTGATCAACGGCGTATCAGACAAGAGCATCAACCTGAACTTCATGACTTACATGGAGGGGGCTAAGACGGCGTCGGCCTCGTTCATCAAGGCCTATAAGGAACGTGCCACGTGGGGTGCTTCTGCCCAGTACATGGACTATGGCTCCATGAAGGAGACTACCATTGCAAACATACAGACCGGCGAATTCTCTGCACGTGACATTGCGCTGGCCGGCTCGTTTGCCTATATGCTGACCAACAGTCTCAGCGGTGGCATCACAGCCCGTTTCATCTCGTCCCACATTGCCAGCTATTCGTCGGCAGCAGTAGCCGTGGACTTAGGGCTCAACTACATGGACGAAGAGCGGGGATGGTCGCTGTCTGCCGTTGCCAAGAATCTGGGTGGACAAATCAAAGCCTACGACGAAGACTTTGAGCGTATTCCCTTCGACCTGCAACTGGGCGTGACGAAACGCCTCATCGGTTCACCCCTACGGCTGTCAGCAACCTTGTCGCGGCTGAACAACTGGGATCAGGGATTCATCAAGCATCTGGCCATTGGTGCCGACCTGCTGTTAGGCGAGAACATCTTCGTAGCTGCCGGATACAACTTCCGGCGTTCCGACGAGATGAAGGTCAGCGACAAGGAGAGTGAGAGCAACCATGGAGCAGGGTTCTCCGTAGGTGGCGGACTACAGCTGGAGCGTTTCAAGCTACAGATTGCATACGCCAAATACCACGTTTCGGCCAATTCATTATTAATAAATGTCAGTTATTCATTATGAAGAAAATTACGATAGCTATTGACGGCCATTCGTCGTGCGGCAAGAGCACCATGGCCAAGGACCTGGCCCGCGAGGTGGGCTATGTATATGTTGATACGGGTGCCATGTACCGTAGTGTCACGCTCTATGCCCTGCGCAACGGGTTGTTCAATAGTGACGGCAGCATCAAGAAGGCCGAACTGGAAGCCCTGATGAAGGACATTCGCATCGACCAACGACTGGTAGATGGCAAGACGGTGACATTCCTGAACGGGGAAGACGTGGAGCGCGACATCCGTACCCTGGAGGTCTCGAATCACGTGAGCCCCATTGCCACACTGGCCTTTGTACGCAATGCCCTGGTGGCACAGCAACAGCGCATGGGACAGGAAGGAGGCATCGTGATGGACGGCCGCGACATCGGCACCGTCGTATTTCCCCATGCCGAACTGAAGATATTTGTCACGGCATCGGCTGAGGTGCGTGCACAGCGTCGCTACGATGAGCTGAAGCAGAAAGGAATGCCTGCTGACTACGCAGACATCCTGAAGAACGTTCAGGAGCGCGACTACATTGACTCACATCGTGAGGTGTCGCCCCTGCGCCAGGCTGACGACGCCATCTTGCTGGACAACTCGAATATGACCATTGCCGAACAGAAGCAATGGCTTCTTGACCGTTTCAACGAAGCCGTCGCACAATAAGTTTCACCTGTTCTGTATGGCGTCGCGGCACTGTTCCATGAGCCACTTCGGTGTCGACGTAGCCCCACAGATGCCGACGGTCTGAATGCCGTCAAGCCAAGTGGGGGCTATCTCTTCCGGCCCCTCAATGAGGTGGGTATTCGGATTCACTCGTTTGCACTCGTTGAAGAGCACTTTCCCGTTCGAGCTCTTACGCCCGCAGACAAAGAGTATCAGGTCATGACGGGTGGCAAACTGTGAGATGTTGGGCATACGGTTAGCTACGGAACGGCAGATGGTATCGAAGCTCTTGAAAGTGGCTCCTGCAGCCATGTGACCTTGGATATATTCGATGATACGATGAAACTCGTCCAGCGACTTAGTAGTCTGCGAATACAAATAGATATCGCGCGTAAAGTCAAGTTTCGTCACTTCATCAAAGTCCTCTATGACAATGGCTTTTGACTGGGTTTGTCCCACCAGTCCCAACACCTCGGCATGGCCCTTCTTGCCAAAGATGACTATTTGGCCGTCTCCAGCCTCAAACTGCTTCTTGATGCGCTTCTGCAGCTGAAGCACCACGGGACAGGTAGCATCAATGATTTCGATGTTGTTACGACGAGCCAGTTCATAGGTCTCAGGCGGCTCTCCATGAGCTCGCAACAGCACCTTGACATCATGGAGCTGTCGCATTTGGTCGTGGTCGATGGTCACCAAGCCCATGCTCCGCAACCGTTCGCACTCCATACCGTTGTGCACAATGTCACCCAGGCAGTAGAGTGTCTCACCCTTGGCCAGTTCTTCTTCGGCTTTTTGGATAGCAGTGGTCACCCCGAAGCAGAAGCCGCTGCCATTGTCTATTTCGATTTGGAGCATAGTTGGTCAAAATAAGTGTCCAGCAACTGCTGAGCGGCCATGAAACTGGTTTGGTCACCCTCAAGTACCGAGCGCTCTGCCTGTTGCAGTCGTTGCTGTATCAGGGCATCATTATAGAAACTGAGCCGCAACTGTTCATTGATGGTTTCATACATCCAGTACTTGGCCTGTTCGTTGCGGCGATAGTTGAAATAGCCATTCTGCTTGACAAAGTCAATGTACTGATAGATCATGTCCCACACCTCCTTGATTCCCAGTCCGAAGAAGCCACTGTAGCACAGCACTTTGGGCAGCCATCCACTCTCGGGCATAGGGAAGAAGTGAAGCGCGTTGCGGAAATTAGTGGCTGCCATCTGGCACTTGTCCACATTCTCACCGTCGCACTTGTTGATGACGATACCGTCGGAAATCTCCATGATTCCACGCTTGATACCCTGCAGTTCATCACCGGTTCCAGCCAGTTGGATGAGTAGGAAGAAGTCGACCATGGAGTGGCAGGCCGTCTCGCTCTGCCCCACCCCGACCGTCTCGACGAATATCTTGTCAAAGCCCGCCGCCTCGCAGAGGATAATAGTCTCACGCGTCTTACGGGCCACACCGCCCAAAGAACCTGCCGTAGGACTGGGACGGATGAAGGAATCGGGGTGTACGGAGAGTTTCTCCATGCGCGTCTTATCGCCCAGTATACTACCTTTGGAACGTTCCGATGACGGGTCTATAGCCAATACGGCCAACTTACCGCCTTTCTCGTTCAACACATGTATGCCAAAGGCATCAATACTGGTAGACTTACCCGCGCCAGGGACGCCGCTGATGCCCACGCGGATGCTGTTACCACTGTAGGGCAGGCACTTGTTGATGACCTCCTGAGCTTTGGCCTGGTGGTCTGGATTAACACTCTCGACCAGCGTCACGGCTTGCGACAGGACGGTGACATCGCCTTTGACTATGCCCTCCACCATCTCTACAGCGCTGAGTTCACGCCGCCGGAAGCGGCTACGCTTCATATAAGGATTGATGATAGCAGGTTGTTCTACACCGCTGTTGACCTGCAAGCCTGCATATTCTGAGCTATTCTCTGGATGTTCCATAATATATAAATAGGTTATTGAGCGTTTATTTCGATGGTCACTTTTGCCTTTTCAGGGTCGTTAGTAATCATGAGGATACGCGGACGGGTACGTACCCGTTTCAGCTCGTCACGCATAGCAGTCACTTTCAGTTTCGTAGACTCACCCGGCTGCAAACGGCTCTTACCTAACGACACTTTCAGCCCGCGGGTAAACATCTGCATCGAAGTAATCTGCAACTCGGAACTGCCCGCATTGACTATGTCTATGACTTCTGTCTTCTTGGATTTCCCTTCAAAGTACATGTTCACCTTTTCCTTGGACAGTTGGATGACGGGGGGATTCTGTACTTTTCCGGTAAAAGGAGGCAGCAATACCACCGAGAGACCTATCTCACGGTCCTGCTTTACCTTGTCGCCAGGATTACTGCCCAGATAAACCGAGCTTTGGGTGAGGCCATAGTCATGCAGTTTTGCAGAGTTCAGCTGGACAACAATTTTGCCTGTCTGCCCTGGTCGCAACTCCTCAGGGGTCACCATAGCGCTGAGATATGACGGCAGGTGCATCAGGTTCGGATGATAGGTCTTCGTTCCGTTGTTATATATCTTCAGTTCCTGCATCAACTGGTCACCCTTGTTGGCATCATCAAATTCTAAATCGTTCTTGTCCAGTCGAAGGTCTCCCATCTCTACAGGATAGTCTGCAGAGAGGTCGATATAGTCCTCCAGCACCTGTCCTTTCATACGTATGTAGAAAGGTTTCGACGAGACATTGGTGACGATGGCCGCCTGCTTGTCAAAGTGGCCCAATTGTTTGGAATCGTAGGTCATCCGTATCTGGAACTTGCCGGTAAGAGTCCCTTTCGGATAGTCTACGACGGTACAGTTGCAGTCAGGGCGGACAGTCTCGATGGAGACCTTACCCTTGGCCTTCACTTCAAATACCGCTGTGACAGGCTGTTTCCAACCGGTACGGCCTACGTCGACGGTCGACTTGGCGATGGTCAGTTTCTGGGCACTGGCACTTAACGGTAAAAAGGCTAAAAGGTAAAAGAATAAATTTCTGCTTGCCATATCTCTTTCTTTTATTTATTTACAAGGATAGTTACCGACGGTGCCATGGCACGAAACTCTGGTGCGTAGGCACAGCCCACGGTACAAGTACCGCTCTCGTACTGTCCGGCACGGTCTATATAGTATTCTGTCTCTATCACATGCTTTCCCTTGGACAGCCCGGAGTAGAAGTAGTAGGTGGCATAGTCTTTGGGCGACACATAGGCTCCCTGCTGGTAACCCGACAACTGGCGGACGGGTTCCATACATGCCGCCCGACGGTCAACCACCTGCACGAAGTCCAGGTCGCGGGTCGACTCAATGGTGATACGCACCTTCACACGATCACCGACACTTAGCGGGCACTGGGACAAGACCTCACGCTTAATGGTAATGCCGCTCTGCGAGGCAGATACCTCAGAGGTTTTCTGCAGGAACTGTGCATAGACAGCTCCCCAGGATGTTCCTTCATTGGTCTTCGTAGCGGTAAAGGTATGTCCCTGCGGATGACTGATAGCTGTCTTGACATACCCCAGGCCTGCCGTGGCCTGAGGCAGTTCCAAAGGTTGCTGGTCGATGGCCAGCACAGACTGATGAGCCTGATTGCCCAAAGGAATCAGATTGCTCTTACCATGAAGGAACGACCAGATGGCATTCACGCTGTTGATAGGTGTGTCCCATGCCTGGGTGCGCTTCTCCTGAAGCAGCCAGCGGCGCATCTCGTCAACGGTCTGTAGGTCTTGGGGCATCACCGTCTGAATGGCCTCTATGGCTGCTACCTCAGTAGGTATCTTATAGTCGTACCACGAATAGGAGGCGCGTGGCGTGTCGTAATAACGTCCCATCTCCTCGGTATAGATGGTGTATTCCTTCAAGCTCTGCACATACCCAGCAGCAAGTTTCTGCTCTCCGTGCTTAGCCAGCACGACAGCTGTCAGGGCTTTCTCGTACATGGTCTGCCGCTTGATATCCTTCTTCAGCAGACGGATCAGATAGTCGTTAGCCGACTTGACATCAGCAGAGAGCTGACGGCCATCCAGTGCAGCAAGATAGAGCCACCGCAGAGCTGTAAACGAGGGGAATATGGGTTTATGGCCTTTCTTCTCCTGCTTTTTCAACTCACTCACGACGCCTACCATCTCACGGCCTATGTAGCTGAAGGCTTTGTCGTGCAATGCCTTCATATCCTGCTGTTGTCCTGCCATCTGATTCAGGCGTACCAGCATCTCCTCAATGGCTACGGTGATATAGGTACTGCCTTCCATGCCGGGATACCAGGAGAAAGAGCCGTCCGGATTCTGCAATTTCTGCAGTTTCTCCACAGCTGTGGCAAGCCGGTTGCTGATGGTATTCTCGTCGAAGAAGTCGGCCAGACGCTGTTTCTGTTCTGACTCACGGTCTGCAGCAGCGACCCAGGGGGTCTCGTTGAGCACCAGGTCTTTCAGCTCTTGATTCTGTGTGAGGTGAGAGGTGAGAGATGAGCGTTGAGCGTCCTCGCGTTTCCACTGCTCGAAAACTGCCTTCACCTGCGGGCTTTGTGACAATAGCGTCTTAGCCAACAGATTAGAATAGTAAGATGCCGCTTGGTCTATGGCACTATCCTCATGGGGGTGTCCGATGACAGGCAATGCCTGCACCATTAGCCAAGCAGGATTATTGGTGTACTCTACCGTCAGTTTCTGCTGTGTTGTTCCTAGAGGGAAGAGGGTGGTCATGTCTACTGTCTTCACTCCGGGTTCATGCTGGGTGAATGGAACAGTCTTGGTGACATATTCGCTGTTAGAGAGTACGGGCAGATAGTGCTGTTCTCCGTCCGAGAATCCGTCGCCAATAGCCATCACCTTGCAAATCAACAGAGAGGGTTTTAGAACCGTAACGGGAATCTTGAAGTTGGCAGCAGTTGTCTTACCAGCCTCCGCACTAAAGGGATGGGACTGCTCGTAGACGATGCTGTTGTCATCAGGATTCAGCAATTGCAGCAGGACGTTGCCACTGGTGACATGGTCTGATGTATTGATGATGCGAGCCGCAAACTGAGCCTCGTCGCCTTCACGAATGAATCGGGGCATATTGGGTTGTACCATCACATCTTTCTTGGCCACGGCTTCAGCCCCCATATAGCCATACAGCATATCAGCAGTGTTGGCTACACCCATGAATCGCCATGTAGTCAGGCTCTCAGGCAGCGTAAACTTCAGCGCCACCCCACCCTCTCGGTCTGTTTCCAACTGAGGATAATAGAAAGCAGTCTCGTTCAGGTTTTCACGCAACTGCACCTGCTCTTTCTGCCGGGATTCTTCGGAGGTTGGGGCACCAGAGCTTAAGCTCGGCTGTTCAACATCAGCCATCGCCACCTCATCATTCCCTATCACGTCGGACGAACCGATAACAGCGTTGCTTACCATCCTTGCCGATGCTTTGGCAGCCTTGGCATACATCATCTTTGCACCACGCACACGGATGGAATAGTGGTAATAGGGATAAACGCTACTGTCAAAATGACTATAGTCGAAGGCGGGAACGTCCTGCAACTTGAAAGGCTTGTAGCTGCTGAGCCCCAGACTGCCCCACAAACGCCACTGCCAATTAGTAGAGGGCATGGGCAGATAAGTGGATGGTGTAAAATTCCATTGGTGCTCGCGAATCTGGTCGAGACTCTTGTCATAGAGCACTGCCAGAAGCGAGGCCTGGGCGAGTTTGCCATCAGGTGTCTGTATCTTCAGCCGCCACTCTTCGTGCTGTCCCGGTGTCAAACGATCACGGAAGGTCTCCCAAGTCATTGTCAACCTCTTGTCGGGCATGGGACGCATAATGGTCTGCTGGTGACGGTAGCACTGACCGTCCTTGACCCAGGCATAGGTCAGCAACAGGCCATTGCCGTATTCTTCTTTGTAAGTGAACTGACGGTTCAGCAGACTGGCACTGCGCTCCACCGAGCCACTCTCCAGAACCTTGTCCCCAGCATAGATGCCATAGACAATGTGCAGGTCGGGATCTGACGATCCTACCTGCAAGGTTACGGGACTGCCGTCGCCGGGGAACTGCGTGTGTGACACATAGAACCAGTCGTGGGTCTGGGTCGCAGGCACCTTGTCGTCCAAGCCGAAAACCACAAACTTTAAATCCACGGTATCTCTCTCGCATACAGCCTCCAAGCGATGCTCGCCACTTGAGAGGCAAGAGGGCAGAGAATGCAACGCCACACTCTGACCATCGGTCAGAGAAAGTTGGGCATTGGCTGCGCACTCCTTCCACTTACCACCGTCCAAGCGGTATCTTACCATACCGGCAATTTCCTTGCCGGCAGCATTGCGACGGGTGAAGGTCACCTCCGGCAATTGATCCTTGCGCACCTGACCAGACAGGTCACACGTCAAGGCTGTGGACTTGGTGCCCAAGGGCAGCGTCATCGCGCCACTGTGGGTCTCGCCTGCCATATCGGTCACAACGGCCTCGACCACAAAGTGATAGAACATAGACTGGCTACCTAGGTCATCGGGCAACAGCATGGGCATCTCAACGGTAAATGTTCCGTCATCAGCCGTTGTGGTCTCTGCTTCGTTCATAACTTCTTCCTGCAGGCCACGGCCCATGTAACCTCCCTGCCAGTAGCGGGAGTATGACATCCACCAGAAGGCCACGCGGCGCTTGACAGTATAATGCACCTTGGCACCCTGTACGGGTACACCAGCATAGCTCAAGGCCTTGGCCTGTGCACGTACCGTGTCGCCATTCTGGTACGACTGGTTGTATTCAGGGAACTCCACTTGGAACGTGGGGCGCTTATATTCCTCTACGCTGAAACTGGTACTGGCACCACTGGCACGAATGGTAAAAAGACCGTTCAACAGACCTGTGGGCAGCGTAAACGCTGTAGCGCACTTGCCGTATGCGTCAGTTGTTACCTGTTTCTCGGCCAACAGTTTGTAGTTGGCATCGCGCAGTTCCAGTTTGACGGGTTTGTTGCCGACTGCCACGTTGTCGACGGGCGACTGTTCTTTCCAGACAATAGCCGCCACGTGGACGGTCTGGCCGGGACGGTATATGCTGCGGTCGGTAAACAGATTGGTATGCTCCGTATTGTTCTGACGGTCGTAATAGGCATAGCGGCCATAGCAGTCTATCGACGGGCAATAGTCGTCTGCCGGTGTATAAGCATATACGGCTGACGGGCGTTGTTTTTCCTGCTTCACGAGCACCTCGCCCTGCAGATTGCAGGCCTGTTCCTCAGTGCGCTTCGACAGATTCCAGCCCGAACGGTAGGTCAATTTCAGGATAGCATTGGAAAGGGGCTGACCTGTACGGGCATCGACCACGACATAGCGCATCTGATCTTGTGGCATGACCTGAGTCATCACACGCACACTGGAGACATAATACAAGGCTCGCGCTGTCTCCATGCCCGGGCTGGTACACTCCAGCAGATAAACGCCCGGAGTCAGACCGTCGAGCACTACGGAGTCTTCAAACTCCTCCTGTTCGGGATGCTTGCTAAAGGTCACGGTGCGCGAATGGTTGGTCACTTCAGTCATACCTGCCTTGATACGGGCAAGATCTTTCGGCTCATTGATATTCAGCTCGGTATTACCTTTCAGTTTGGTGCGGTACACATGCAGGGTCAGCGTGGTGATGTTGCGCAGGTTGAAGAGTTTCACCGTCTGTGCCTCATCAGGCATGACTACCTGCTGTGACAAACGCATCTGGTACATAGGATAGGTCATGCCCGTCCACAGGTTCTGACGCTTCTTGGCTATCACGTTGGCCTCAGGCAGGTCGCCATACAGTGCCGCCAGCGAGTCGAGGTCCTTGAGGCTGTTGGCTGTCCGCAATGCCAAATGACAGAGGGCACGGCGATTGCCCTTCTGGGTGTAATAGTCCTGTAACCACTGCCACTCGTCCAACTCGGCACCAACCACACTCAGCAGGTCATCACCAAAAGCCTGACTGTCCTTACCCTTCACCACGAAGGGTTCGTAGGCATCGGCCTTTTGTGCAGCCAGTATCTCTGGGTGTGCTTTCGCCTGCTGCCGATAGCGTAGGGCCTGTGCATCAGCATCGTCACCCAACTGCGGATTGCTGTCGTAGACCTTCGTCAACACGGTGGCATAGACTGCCTTCAATACAGGGTCTGTCACCGACAGGAACTGACTTTCCAGCTTGCTGACGGCTGGTCGCAACGAGTCAGGAGCCACCTCAGCCTGCAGACGGGCGTGCAACAGGGTTGATTTCAACAGTTGCCCGTAGGCACGCTCTCTCTGTGCCTTGGCCTTTATCTTCTGCAAGTGCTGGATAGCGGTCTTGGGAAGGTCTTTGGTCTGGGCCTCCCCCACCCGCTTCCACCATTGCTGATATGTCTGAGCTGTGATTCCCATAGGTATGAGCAGCAGCGCTGCCATCAATATCATCAGTTTACGTGTCATACGCGTTCTTTATACAATAATAGGGACAAAGGTAGCCAAAAATGGTCAAATAGCAGTCATCTATTATCAATTATTAAATATCTTTGCCAATAGATAACGCTCTGCACTAAACCGCGTGCCAGCAGATAGAGCACCATGGCAAGCCAGAGCCCGTGGTTACCCATCTGAGGCACCAACAGGAGTACGGTAGCAAAAAACAGCAAGGCTGCCAGACATGACGACCAGAGCATACCGCGCGTCTGGGTGATACCAATAAAGATACCGTCCCACACGAAGGCAGCCACACCGGCTGCGGGTATCAGATAGGCCCACCAGACATACTCTTGCGAGGCATCGACCACGCCGGGTTCGTCGGTCAGCAGTCGCAGGAACGGCATACCGCCCAACACATAGACGGCTGTAAAGAGCACCGTCATCCCCGTCCCCCAAGTGAAGAGCCTGTGCACCACGGCATGGAATGACTCGTAGTCAGCTGCTCCCCAGTAGCGTCCACCCAGTGCCTCACCGGCAAAGGCAAAGCCGTCCATCACATAGGAGAAGAGCAGATAGAGTTGCAGCAACAGCGTATTGACGGCCAGGATGGTTGCTCCCTGCCGGGCTCCCACAGAGGTAAAGTAGAGGTTCACGGCCACCAGGAAAAGTGTACGCAAGAAGATGTCCCGGTTGACGCGTAGGAAAGCGACGAACGGTGCCAGACGACTACTTGCAGAAACTTCAGCATTTAACAAGTGAATTACTCTCTTTTCTCTGACTATCAATTCCTTATAACATCTCCACACAAGCACCAATCCAACCACCAGTCCTACGTATTGGGCCATGACGGTTCCCAAGGCAACACCCTCCACCTTCATATCAAACCCATAGACCAATGTCAGCGAGGCTACGATATTGACCACATTCTGCAGAATGCTGACCACCATCGGCAAACGGGTATTCTGCATACCGATGAACCAGCCGCTCAGTCCGTACAGTCCCAAGACCGCCGGAGCACCCCAAACTACGATATGGTAGTAGGTGACAGCCAGCGGACGCACATCGGGTGTAGGACCGATAAACCACATCATCAGTTCGCATAGGGGTACTTGCAACAGCAGGATAAACATGGCGGTGAACAGCGACACCAGGGCCGAACGGGACAACAGCCTCACCGTCTCAGCCCTATCGCGCCTGCCCCATGCCTGGGCCGTCAGACCACTGGTGCCCATGCGCAGGAAGCCGAACACCCAGTACACTAAATTGAAAATCATCGACCCTACGGCAATGGCCGCCATATAGGTTGCATGGCCCATGTGTCCCACGATGGCTGTATCCACCAGTCCCAGCAGGGGGACGGTGATATTGGTCACGATGGCCGGCAGGGCCAACTTGAGTATTTGCCTATTGTGCATATCCATAACGACTGCAAAGGTACAAAGATTTTCGAGAAAAATAAGGCATATCTTTTGTCGTTTCACTTTTTTTACTTAACTTTGCCGAAAACTTACTAACTATAATTTATGGAACTGAAGAATAACAAGTCCACTTGGGCCGCCTTGGCCACACTGGGCGTAGGCGTCTTTGCTGCGGGTGCTACCGCTGCCGTCAAGATACGCGAGAGGCGACGCAAGCAACGCGAAGAAACTGAGAAAAACGAAATGGAGTGTCACCTCACTGCTGATCAGGAAATGGTTTACAACGAGGCTGTCAGAGCTTTCCTGTCGTTAAATGACCGCATCTACCAGCTACGCGATGCCCACAAGGAACTACAGCCACTGATACAATGGTTGGCTACCGACGGCGAGAAGCCTAAGACCGCAAGTACCGACGAGCGCATCAACGAACTGGCTGACGACATTCAGAAATTCCTGGTCACCCAACTGCCCTTTATCAACGCTTGCATCAGCACCATCAACGATGATGGAACCTCCTTCGGCGACTACATCCGCGCTGCCGTCGGCAAGCCTTTCGACCCCGCATTGGATGTCGAGCAGGACGGCACCGAGGTTCAACAAGGGGCACCCATCCGCTTTGTACTGAAGTTGGGCTACTTTTTCCCACAATCCAGAATAGCCTCACATCCCGTCAAAAGCATCGTATTGGTATGATCAATCGAGAACTGCTCGCCCCCAAGTCTATTGTTGTCATAGGCGGCTCCAACAACGTACACAAGCCCGGGGGAGCCATCGTGCGCAATATCATACAGGGCGGCTATCAAGGAACACTGCGTATCGTCAACCCTAAGGAAGACGAGGTTCAGGGCATCAAGGTCTTCCACGATGCCCGTGAGTTGCCACCGACAGAACTGGCCGTATTGGTGATTCCTGCCAAGTTGTGCCCAGACACCGTAGAGCTCTTGGCACGCGACAAGGGCACCAAGGCATTTATCATCATCTCCGCAGGCTTCGGCGAGGAGACTCATGCCGGAGCGCTCATGGAGCAGCGCATCCTGGACATCTGCCAGCAGTATGGTGCCTCCCTCATCGGGCCTAACTGCATCGGTCTGCTGAACCGCCAGCACCACAGCGTGTTCACACAGCCCATTCCCAAACTGAGTCCGCAGGGCGTGGACTTCGTGTCGGGCTCGGGTGCCACAGCGGTCTTCATTCTGGAGAGTGCTGTCATCAAGGGACTGCAGTTCAACAGCGTCTGGTCCATCGGCAACGGCAAGCAGATTGGCATCGAGGACGTGCTGCAATACATGGACGACACCTTTGACGTTCAGCATGACTCAAAGGTCAAGCTGCTCTACATCGAGAACATTTCCAACCCTGACAAGTTACTGTTTCATGCCTCCAGCCTCATTCGCAAGGGCTGTCGCATAGCCGCCATCAAAGCCGGTAGCAGTGAGAGCGGCAGTCGGGCGGCATCCAGTCACACAGGAGCCATTGCTTCCAGCGATTCGGCTGTCGAGGCCTTGTTCCGCAAGGCAGGCATTGTGCGCTGTCACAGCCGCGAAGAACTGACCACCGTTGGCTGCATCATGACATTGCCCCCACTGACGGGCAAGCGTTTTGCCATCGTCACCCATGCCGGTGGACCTGGTGTCATGCTGACCGACGCGCTTTCGAAAGGCGGACTGGAAGTTCCCAAACTGGAAGGCGAGGCCGCCGAGGAACTGAAAAGCAAGCTGTTGCCGGGCTCCAGCGTAGCCAACCCCATTGACATTTTGGCTACGGGCACACCAGAGATTCTAGGCACCGCCATCGACTACTGCGAGCACCGCTTTGACAACATCGATGCCATAGCCGTCATCTACGGCACCCCCGGTCTGACCACGCTCTACGAAGCCTATGAGGTGCTGCACCAGAAAATCAAGGAGTGCAAGAAACCCATATTCCCCATCCTGCCCAGCCTGCACACGGCAGGACCGGAGGTAGCAGAATTTCTGGCCAAGGGACACGTCAACTTCTCGGACGAGGTGACGCTGGCCACCGCCCTGTCTCAAATCATGACCACACCGCCCCCTGCTCCACCCGAGGTGCAGCTGTACGGCATTGACATTCCGCGGCTGAACAAGACTATCATGGGCATCAAAGAAAACGGCTACCTGCCGCCGGATACCGTCCGCGAGATTCTTTCCTGCGCAGGCATTCCCATCGTTCCTGAAAAGGTGTCATCCTCAAAAGACGAGTTGATAGCCTTTGCCCAGCAAGTGGGATTCCCCGTAGTAGCCAAGGTCGTAGGCCCCGTACACAAGAGCGACGTGGGCGGCGTCACCCTGAACATCCGCACCCCAGAACATCTTGCCTTGGAGTTCGACCGGATGATGAAGATACAGGATGCCACGGGCGTGATGGTTCAGAAGATGCTCAAGGGCACCGAACTGTTCATCGGCGCCAAGTACGAAGAACGCTTCGGCCACGTGGTGCTGTGCGGCCTGGGGGGCATCTTTGTCGAGATTCTGAAAGACGTGCGCTCAGGTCTGGCCCCGCTGTCGTATGCCGAGGCCTACTCCATGATTCACTCGCTGCGCGGCTATAAAATCATCAAGGGCACACGCGGGCAGGCCGGCATCAACGAACAGAAGTATGCCGAAATCATTGTCCGACTGTCCACCCTACTACGCTTCGCCACCGAAATCAAGGAGATGGACATCAACCCTCTGCTGGCTGATGCTAACGAGGTCGTTGCCGTCGATGCCCGCATACGCATAGAAAAGTAAGAAAGTAAAACAATATACAAATATCAAAACTATGGAACAGAAACGCTACGGTCACTTTGATGACGAACACCGCGAATACGTCATCACCGACCCTAAAACGCCTTGGCCCTGGATCAACTATCTGGGCAACGAAGACTTCTTCTCACTCATCTCAAATACGGCCGGCGGCTACTCTTTCTATAAAGATGCCAAGTTCCGCCGCATCACCCGCTACCGCTACAATAATGTGCCGATGGACAACGGCGGCCGCTACTTCTACCTGAAAGACGGCGACACGGTATGGAACCCGGGGTGGAAACCCTGCAAGACGCCGCTCGACTTCTACGAGTGCCGCCACGGCATGAGCTACACCCGCATCACGGGCCGCAAGAACGGTGTCGAGGCCAGCGTGCTGTTCTTCGTGCCGCTCAAGAAATGGGCCGAGGTACAGAAGCTGACGCTGAAGAACAACTCGCAGGAAGTGAAGCAGCTGAAACTGTTCTCCTTTGAGGAGTGGTGTCTGTGGAATGCCGCCACGGACATGGAGAATTTCCAGCGCAACTTCTCAACGGGCGAGGTGGAGATTGAGGGTTCGACCATCTACCACAAGACCGAATACCGTGAGCGCCGCAACCACTACGCCTTCTACCACGTGAACAGCGCCATACAGGGCTACGACACCGACCGCGAGAGCTTCGTGGGACTATATAATGAGTTCGCCAATCCTGATGCTGTGATGGAGGGCCGTCCTCGCAACAGCCATGCCCACGGATGG